>MDSW01220009.1_pt1 | contig 293248 bp, 245 predicted proteins | sample 811171 | NCBI WGS metagenome assembly MDSW01 (sample SAMN05326641, study PRJNA326480) | marine metagenome | isolation source: seawater | place: Atlantic Ocean: North West | collected 2012 | reverse complement strand
CCGGGCGGGTGGTGTCCCGAGAGGGAGTGAGCTTTTCGACCGAACGGGACACCACCCGCCCGGGAGGTTCGCTTAGATCAAACCACACCCCACAAGGGAGCGAGCTTTTCGACCGACCGGGACACTGCCCGCCCGGGAGGTTCGGTTAGCTACGACAAAAACGGCCAAAAATCTTGCGAGCCGAGCCGAGCCGAGCCGAGCCGGGCCGGGCAGGCTCCCGCTAGCCGACCTTCTCGTCGACGAAGTCGGTCAGGGTGCCGAGGGTCTGGAACACCGCGGCGGAGACCTCGTCGTCCTCGACCACGATGTCGAATTCGTCCTCCAGGGCGGTCAGCACGGAGACGACGCCCACCGAGTCCAGTTCCGGAATTGCGCCCAGCAGCGGGGAGTCCGCGTCCATGGACTGCACCTCGTCGCCCAGGACCAGGGTGTCCTGCAGTATGCGTTTGATGTCGTCGCTCAATGCCATTGTGTCGCTCCGTGTTGTGCAATCCGTCGAGCGCCCATGGCAGGGTCGCCGCGCTGCGTTGTAAATAATCAGTTCGCGCCTGTGCCCGCGTCCCGGGCCGCGCGTTTCAGGGCCCCGAAATCCACCTTGCCGTTGGGATTCAGGGGCAGCTTGTCATAGAAATGAAAGTGCTTGGGAATCGCGTAGGCGGCCAGGGACGCCTTGGCGTGGCGCACGATGTCCACGCTGTCCACGGGTTCGCCGCTGTCGGTTTCGTAGGCCACGTGCACCGCCTCGCCGAGTTCCTCGTCGGGCAGGCCGAAAGCGGCGGCCAGCGCCACCCCCGGTGTCGCCAGCACCGCCTCGGCGACCTCGTCCGGGCTGATGCGGTAGCCGCTGCTCTTGATCTGCTGGTCGATGCGGCCGTGGTAGTAGATGTAGCCGTCTTCGTCCATGCTCACCCGGTCGCCGGACCGCACCGCCGTCTCCGGCAGACAGTCGCGCCCGCCGACGTTGAGCGGGATGAACTTTTCCGCCGTCAGTTGCGGGTTGTTCAGGTAACCGTAGGTGACAAACGCGCCGCGGTGCACCAGTTCTCCCTTTTCCCCCGGGGCGCAGGGTTCGCCCCGCTCGTCGAGCACCAGGATTTCCACCTCCGGCACCGCCCTGCCGACGCAGCCGGGCCGGTGGTGAATCTGGTCGAAGGGCAGGTAGGTGGAGCGGAAGGACTCGGTCAGCCCGTACATGACGATAATCTCGGTGTCGGGCAGGAATTCGGTGACGCGGCGCAGCAGTTCCGGCGGGTGAAAACCGCCGCCGCTGGTGACGTAGCGCAGGCGGCGGAAGCTGTGGTCTTTCCTGATGCCGGGTTTGAGCAGCTTGGCCCACACCGGCGGAACGACCGCCATGCCGGTGATGCCTTCGTTTTCCACCAGGTCCACCAGGTCCTTGGGGAAGATGAACTGGTGCAGGGTGATTCTCGCGCCCGTGTAGACGCAACTCATCAACTGGTTCAGGCCGTAGTCGAAGCTGAAGGGCAGGATGCTCAGGATGTGGTCGTCGGGTGTGATGCGCAGGTAGCCGCTGACGATGCGTGCGCCGTCCAGCACGGTGCGCTGGGGCACGACCACGCCCTTGGGTAGCCCGGTGGAGCCGGAGGTGTAGATATAGTTGCACACGTCCGCGGGGATGGCCGCCGAGAGCGTCTGTTCGAGGTCGCAGTCGGGGTCCCAGCCAGACTCGGGGATTCCTGCCGGGTCGGCGGGCACCACGGTGATATTTTCGCTGTGAAAAAACTCCGCCAGCGGACGTGTCAGGTTGGGTGCGCCGATAATGGCCCTGGCATCCGCGTCGCTGACCTGGTGCTTGATCTGTTCCGCCACCAGCATGGGATTGATCAACGTGAACACGGCGCCGCGCATGGCCACGGCGAACAGTGCGACGGCCTGCCCGACGCTGTGCGGCAGGTACACGGCCACCACGTCGCCGCGGCCGATGCCCACGCCGGCCAGCTCCAGGCTCAGGCTGTGGGCCTGCAGGTAGAACTCGCGCCAGGTGAACCGCTGTTCCAGGTAACACAGCCCGATGGTGTCGGGTGTGGCCAGCGCCCGGATGCGCAGCATCTCGGCGATATTTGTCACGATGAAGGTTCCCGCTGAAATCGACGTGTACGCCCGCGGTGCCGGTATGGCATGGCAGGGCGCAGGATTCGACTTTATCCCATGTGAATCGCCTTGGACAATGGCGAATTTGCCACAGTGAGAACTGGATTCAATTAGCCCGGGACTCTGGTAAAGTAGTGCACCCTTACCCGTCCGGGCCCACGCCCGCCCGCCACCGAAGACGCCAGCCATGAGCGAACTGCACAAACCTGACCGCCCCCTGCTGGAGGATTGGCTCGACGATATGCACGTGGAGCACTACCTCTGCGGTGAATGCGAGGGCCTGCACATCAGTGCGCTGCACGACGTCGAGGGGGTGGTAAACAGCCGCGTGTTCGTGCAGCAGACCTCGGTGCTGTTCAGCACGGAACTGGAAGTACGGCCCATGGCGGTGTTACCCCTGTCCTCGGAGCTGGGCCGTATCAACATGGACTATCCCAGCCTCAAGGTGTTCCTGGACGTGGTCGACGACGCCACGCCGCAACTGGTGGTGGCGACCCATATGCTCTCGGGCGCTGGAATTGCCAGGACGCAGTTCGAGGAGTTCGTGGTCAATACCATGGACGGCACGCGCCTGCTGGCCGACGAGTGCCTGCAACTGGACTACCTGTTCGCCGAGGCCGGCCGGCCTCGCGTCGGGGGCAGCTCCGCGCTGCACTGACGCGGGCGCGGCGCGCTCACCGTTTTTTCTGCGCCGGCATTTGCGCGAGGATGATGTATTTTTCCGCGTTGAGCAGGCCCATGGTGTAATCCCCCGAACTCCAGCCCAGCCGGGTGGAATGGCTCCAGGATTTCTCCTTGTGCCCGGAGGTGTCCGTCCTGGGCGCGCCGTAAGCGGTCCGCAGGGCGGCGCCCACCACGGCGGGATCGTCGCTGAACTGCAACACCGCGCGGCTGACCGCGTCCGCCTCCGTGGGCGCCTCGAAGCCGACCCAGATGAGACGCGCGTAATCCCCGGCCGGCGACGCGCAGTCGCCGGCTGTCTCTCCGCCTGCCCCGGGCGCGTCTTCGGTACAGGCGGGGAAGCGGCAGTCCGCGCGCTTGCCGCCGACCTGTGAGCGCGAATCCCTGACCCGGCACTCGCCGCCGCGTTGCTGCGCCCAGACCAGTGCGTCGCTGAATGCCATGTCCAGGTGCAGCCCGTTGACCACGAAGGGCGCCTCGGCGCGGGCGCCTGCGGCGAACAGTGCGAGCAGTGCGAGCAGCAAGGTGTGCGGGAACAACCTTGTCGTTGTTATCATGTACGAGCCTCGTGCGTGTATCGCGGCGTGTCAGCATAAACCCTCCATGCCCTGGCGCAAAGCGCGTCCCGCGCCGGGGCAAAGCGCGTGAATAAGCAGTACACTGGCCGCTGGTCAGTGAGCCGGGACGGGGCGTGGACGCAGATCGGGCGGGGTTTCGCCAGGCTTTTTATATCAGGGCGTTGAACGGGCTGGGCCGTGCCTTGCAGAGTTCCGGGGTCGCCGCGCCGGAACTGGATGCAGACGCCCTGTGCGCGCGCGCCCGGCGCCGCACCGGGTTGTCCGACTGGGGCGGAGACGATATCGCCGCCCCGCTGCACAGGTTGGTCGATGCGCTGCGCGAGGAGGCGGGCCTGTCGCAGGTGGGGCGCATCGCCGCCTATTTGAACCTGCTGGACCATTTGAGCGTGCGCCTGCGCCTGGTCGATTACCGCGCGCGGCGGCCGGAAGTCGCCCGGCAACGCATTGAACGCCCGCTGTTCATCGTCGGCCTGCCGCGTACCGGGACAACCATATTGTACGAGTTGATCGCCCAGGACCCGGCATTCCGTGCGCCGCTCAGCTGGGAGGTCGCCCGGCCCCTGCCCCCGCCGGGCGTCGACGCTGCGGCAGACCCGAGAATACGCGGCACGGACCGCCTGCTCGGCCTGCTGGAAAAGCTCGCGCCGGGCTTCCGCCGCATCCACCCTGTCGGTGCGCGCCTGCCGCAGGAGTGCGTCTACCTGATGGCGTCGAGTTTTCTCAGTGAGCAGTACGCCTACATGTATAACGTGCCGGGCTATCGCGACTGGCTGCTGCGCCAGGATATGGCGCCGGCCTACCGCTGGCACGCCGCTTTCCTGCAGCACCTGCAGGTCGACTCGCCGCGCGGGCACTGGGTGCTGAAGACGCCGGCGCACCTGGCGCACCTGGACGCGCTTTTACACTGCTACCCCGATGCCGCCGTGGTCTGGACCCATCGCCGTCCGCTGCAGGCACTGGCCTCGTTCTCCAGTCTCACCACCACCCTGCGCGGGGCGTTCAGCGACGGCGTCGATCCGCTGCGGGTGGGGCCGGGGGAGTGGGACTACCACGCGGCGGTGGTGGGGCGGGGTATGGCGGCGCGGCAGAAGTTCGACCAGGCGCAGTTTCTCGACGTGGCATTCGCGGACATCTGCGCCGACCCCGTCGCGGTGGTGCGCGAGATCTATAGCCATTTTTCCCTGACCCTCGGCGCCGCGGCGGAGCGGCGGATGCGCGCCTACCTGGCCGGCCATCCTCGCAACCGCTTCGGCGTTCACCGTTACACGGCGCGCAGCTTCGGGCTGGAAGCGGCCGCCGAGCAGGCGCAGTTCGGCGCCTACCTGGAGCGCTTCGATCCCTGGCTGGCGGCTGGCCAGGCGCACGGCGCCACAGACGTCCAGAAACCGTCGAGAAATTTGACGTCTGACTGATGTCCGGGCGCGCCCCGCACCGTTCCGGTGCAGTAATATCAAGAAGTTACGATCCGCGGGCACGGTTGTTGCTGCAAGACGCTGACGCGACGCGTGCGGGGCAGGCATTGGCAGCGGCAAAACCCTGGAAAACCATAAAACCCGGTTTTTGTTAACCACTGCTGAAAATTTCACCGCAACGCTTGCAGGCGCCAGCGTTACAGGGTAAGTTTTTGACCCAATGGTCATATTTGACTACGCGGTCAGTTAATTCACGGATGAATGACCTCGATCGTGACAACTGTTGGCGCGACAAAAGCCATAAAAACGATAGAGATATAAAGTACAAACGAGGTCCCCGATGTTAAGCGCACGCACACTCCCTGTGTCCCTGGTGGGACGCATCATTACGTCGCTGTGTATGGTTCTGGCGGTGGTATTGCCGGCCCAGGCGCAGCCCGACTTCATCACCTTCGAGAGCGGGCATGTCCGCCCGCTGGCGCAGACCCCCGACGGCTCCACGTTGATCGCGGTGAACACACCGGACAACCGCATCGAGGTGTTCTCGGTCAGCGGCGGCGCACTGACGCACACCGATTCCATTCCCGTGGGCATGGAGCCGGTAGCCGTGGCGGCGCGCAACAACAACGAGGTCTGGGTGGTGAACCACCTGTCGGACAGCGTCAGCGTGGTCGATCTCTCCGCCGGCCGGGTCGTCCGCACCCTGCTGGTGGGCGACGAGCCGCGTGACATCGTATTCGGCGGCACCGGCTTCAACCGCGCGTTTATCTCCACCGCGCACCGCGGCCAACACCGCGAGGACAGCTCCATCGCCGCGGTGCCCGGCGCCGGCGACCCGCAGTTGACCACCGGGGGAGTCGGCCGCGCCGATGTCTGGGTGTTCGACGCCAACAGCCTTGGCACCACGGTCGGCGGCACGCCTGTCGAGATTCTCAGCTTTTTCGCCGATACCCCGCGCGCCCTGGCGGTAACCCCAAATGGCGCCACGGTGTACGTCGCCGCGTTCCAGTCAGGCAACCAGACCACCGTGATCAACGAGACAGCGGTGCCCAACGGCTTCGGTCCCAACGGTGTGCCCGGCCCGAGCAGCAACTGCTGGCAGAACGACGCGGACCCGGCCTGTGAGGAGAGCGTACAGGCGCCGGAAGTCGGCGTGATCGTCAAGTTCGACGGCACCAACTGGGTGACCTCGACGGGTTCGATCAAGAACAGCCAGGTCAACTTCAACCTGCCTGACCACGACGTGTTCTCCATCAACGCCAATACCCTGGCCTCCGGCAGTGTGGTGGAGTACGACCACGTGGGGACCGTCCTGTTCAACATGGCGATCAACCCCAGCAACGGCAAGGTCTACGTGACCAACACGGAAATGCCCAACCATGTCGAGTTCGAGGGTCCGGGAATCCACGGTGGCAGCACGGTACAGGGCCACCTGTCCGAGAGCCGTATCACCGTACTCAACCCCGGCACTGGCGCAGTCGATCCGGTACACCTGAACGCGCACATCAACTACGGTGCGCTGCACACCGATCCCGGCGTCAACCACGCGGCGATCGAGGCGCAGAAACAGCACAGCCTGGCGACGCCGCTGCAGCCGGTCGTTTCCTCCGACGGCAGCACCATCTACATGGCTGCCTTCGGCTCGGCGCGGATCGGCGTGTTCGACACCGCGGACATCGAGGCGGGAACGTTCAATCCCACGGCGGAGAGCGTCAACTACATCGACACCGATGGCGGCGGTCCCAGCGGGCTGGTGCTGGACGAGACCAACGACCGCCTGTACGTGATTACCCGCTTCAATAACCAGGTCGAGGTGATCGACCTGAACAGCGATGCGGTGGTGGAAACCCACGCGCTGCACAATCCCGAACCGCAGCACGTGGTTGACGGCCGCCCGTTCCTGTACGACGCAATCGCCACCTCCGGCAACGGCGAGACTTCCTGTGCCAGCTGTCACATCTTCGCCGACGTGGACCATCTCGCCTGGAACCTGGGCAACCCGGATGACCACGTGACGCAGAACGTGCAGCCTGCGGCGGTGCTCAACCCGGAGACGACTTTCCACCCGATGAAGGGACCCATGACCACGCAGACCCTGCGCGGCATGGCCACCCACGGCGGCCTGCACTGGCGCGGTGACCGGGTGGACGGCTTTTTCGGTACGGACACGTGTACCGACCCGGTCGGCGCGGCGTGTAGCGAGGAGCATTCTTTCAATAACTTCATCGTCGCCTTCGAGGGCCTGCTCGGTATGCACGGCACCATCACGCCCGGCGAGATGCAGCAGTTTACCGACTTCGCCCTGGATATCTTCCTGCCGCCCAACCCGGTGCGCTCCATCGGCAACCAGTTGAGCCCCGAGGCCGCGGCCGGCGAGGTGGTCTACTTCAACCAGAACAACGTCGACGGTCCCTTCCGCTGCAACACCTGCCACACGCTGGCGCCGGAAGACGGCTTCTTCGGCACCGCCGGCGAGCAGAGCTTCGAGGGTGAGACCCAGCACTTCAAGGTGCCGCACACGCGCAATGTCTACCAGAAGGTGGGCATGTTTGGCCTGTCCACCGGCGGTGGCCACACCGGCGACCAGGTGCGCGGCTTCGGTATCCTGCACGACGGTTCCGTGGACACCGTGTTCAACTTCCTCGGCGCCGGTGTGTTCAGCCTGAGCGACACCCAACGCCGCCAGCTCGAGCAGTTCACGCTGGAGTTTCCCACGGACCTGGCGCCCGTCGTCGGCCAGCAGGTGACCCTGGATAACACCAACTTCCTCGCGGTCAACCCGCGCATCAACGTGCTGATACAGCGGGCGAACACCAATTTCGACTCGTTCATGCTCGGCGGCACGGTCAAGGAGTGTGAGCTGATCGTCAAGGGCACCGTGGGCGGCGCCGAGCGCGGCTGGCTGTACCGCCCGGCCAGCAACGACTTCCTGTCCGATGTGAACACCACGACGACGGATAGCCCGCTGCGCGGCCTGGTCAACACCGAGGGTCCGCTGACCTACACCTGCGTCCCCCCGGGGTCGGGTGAGCGCATGGGTATCGACCGCGACCAGGACAATCACCTGGACGGTCTCGACAACTGCCCGGCCACGCCCAATAGCGACCAGGCGGACTCGGACTACGACGGTATCGGCGACGCCTGTGACCCGCTCAACGACAGCGACCAGGACGGCGTGCCCGACGATGTCGACAACTGTCGCCTGATTCCCAACCCGGGCCAGGAAGACAGCGACAACGACGGTATCGGCGATGCCTGCGAGAATTCGCCCCCCGGCTGCCAGTAGGGGCGTGAACGCCAAGAAAAAAACGCACCGGCATGGCCGGTGCGTTTTTTTTTGACTGCGATACACTGGACGGATGTACCCACAAGCCATCTTCGGACTCGATTCCCTGCGCCTGCTGCTGGGCCCCATCGCGCTGTTCGGCATCGCGTTTTTTGTCCTGTACCTGCGCCAGGACGGCATTCGCGTGGCGCGCGCGGTGGTGTTGCTGCTGGGCATCTGCGTGCTGGCCCTGCTCGGCGCCAAGCTGTTCTCCCTCGGCGTGCGCGGCTGGGAATTGCGCGAGCCGCTGTACCAAGAGTTGCGCGGGGGCTGGCGCTACCCCGGCGCCCTGATCGCCATGGTACTGGGCGCGCCGCTGTTGCAGCGCCTGATACTGCCCGAATTGTCCATACGGCGCTTCCTCGACGTGCTGGCGATCACCGTCTGCTTTGCCTTCGCGCTGGTGCGCATCAGCTGCTTCATGAACGGCTGCTGTACCGGTGTGCAGTGTGACGGCGGCTACTGCCTGAGCTACGCCGTGGGCAGCCAGGTCTGGTACAACCACTGGCAGGCGCACCTGCTCGCATCCCCGGCCGACCGCAGCCTGGCAGTCGTGCCGCTGCACCTGCTGTTCATGGCGGCCTCCCTGGCCGTGGGCCTGTTCCTGATGTGGTTTGACCAGCGGCGCAGTTTTGACGGCCAGATCGCCCTGCTGTACCTGGTGTTGCACGACGGCGCCAAGGGCCTGCTGGAGTCTTTGCGCGAACCCTACGTGGCCCAGTTGCAGGCGACCTCGCTGGGTATCGCGGCCGCCGGCCTGCTCGTGCTGCTCTGGATTTCCCATCTTCGCCGGCGCCGGGCGGCGCCGTCCTGAGAGGCGTTGTCGCGCGCGGCGCCGGCAGGCTATCAGTGCAGCGCGGGTGTGTGGCAGCGAAAGCTCGCGGCGTCGCGCGTGTCGCCGCTACCGTCGTAACGCGCCCGCTGCGGATAGGGGCAGGCCAGGCGCGACCCGCTGGGCAGCACAAAGGCTTTCATCCAGTGTGCCTGTAGCGGACCCGGCGCCTGACCGCTCTCCACCCAGCGGTCGATTTCAGTCAGGTAGTTGACATAAAAGGGCCCGGCGCCGCCAAAGCAGTGGTCCATGCCCGGCAACAGGTACAGGCGCAGGTCGGCCTCCGCGCCGGGGTCGTGGGCCAGGGCCGCGCGGTAGTAGTCGATGGTGCCGTGGGCGCTCAGCGCCATGTCCGACCAGCCGTGAAAGAGCAGCAGTTTACCGCCGCGGGCGCGGAAGGCGGACAGGTCGGGGTCCGTGGCGTTGAGCGTACGCGCGGTGGCGGCGGTATCGGCGGTAAAGCCGGTAAAATCGTAGCTGGCGTAGTCCCACTGTGCATCGTTGAAGACGAAGTACTTCATGACGCCGGTGCCGAAAGCGTAGCTCGCGTTGGGAACCAGGGGTGCTGCAAACCCGGCGTCCGCTCGCGGGTAACCCGCCTCGCGGGCGTAGCGCAGGCCGCCGGTCAGCCACATGCTCATGCCCGCGGGGCTGGTCTCGCCGCCCAGCGGGAAACCCGGCCAGACGTTTTCGCCGTCGATCTCCGGGCCCTCGTAGATGCGGCGCATCGCCTGCACCTTGGCCGCGCTGAGGCAGTCGTCCTGCCGGTCGGCTGAGCAGGCCAGCTCGGCGACGTCGAAATCGCAGTCCGGCGGGTGTGCCAGTATGCCGTCCTCGATGCCGTCCGCGGCATCGCAGCGCGCCAGGTAGCTGCGTGCGATCAGCGCCTGGTCTGCCGGGGTGACCAGCGCCTGCTCCAGGTCGTCGGGGTCGGGGAACTGCGCCTGCACGATTTGCGTGGCGTTGGCGCCGATTCCCAGGTGCCAGTTGTAGGCCGGTGCGCCGGCGACGATGCCGTCGAAATCCCGCGGGTAGCGCTGGGCTTCCATCAGTGCCTGCCCGCCCCCGCGGGAGCAGCCGATGAAGTAATTGCGTCGGCTGGGCTGGCCGTAGTAACTGTCGACCAGCGCCTTGCTGGCGACCGCGGTCAGGTGCACCGCCCGGTGACCGAAGTTCTCCACGCGGCGCGGATTGTCCAGCGCCCAGCTGGCGTCGACGCCGTGCCCGCGATGCCCGGTATCCGTGCCGGAGGTGGCGTAGCCGGACTGCAGCGCACCGAAGTACACCGCCGTGTTCACCACCGAGCCGACAAAGCCGCCGCCACCGCCCATCACGTACTTGCCGTTCCAGTCTTCGGGCAACAGCAGCTCGAAATTGATCTCGTCCTCGATTACACCGGCGACCTTGCAGTGTGCGGCGGGGAAGCGGTGCCTGGAAACCCCGCTGATGCGTACGTTCGTGGGCGCGCGCAATGCCGCGCCTGCACAGCGCGGTGCGCTGTCCAGCGCCACTGCCGCCTGGGGCGGGAACAGTTGTTGCGACAGCTGCCGCGCGTACAGCTGCCGCGCGTACAGCAGCCCCGCGGCTGTCAGCGCCAGCAGGATGGTGAACGTCCAGGCGAGGGATTTTTTCAACATCCTGTTGTCAGCGCCCGCCTCAACCGCGCGGGTGGTTGAGCAACCAGTCCACGAAACCGTCCTGGGCGGCGGTTGTCCAGGGCGCCGGTATATGCGGGCCGCCGACGATGGTGCGCAACTCCAGCTCGACATCCAGCGCGCAACCGTTGTAGGCCAGGACCCCGGTCTCGGCCCCGTCGATGCTGCCGTCCACGTCCAGACTGGCCCGGGGCGCGGGGTTGGCCACGTCGCAGCCGAACTGCGTGGCAAAGCGCTCGCTGGTCTCGACGGCGCCGGGGTAGCTGTTGCCGGCGATGGAGCCGCCCGCGTAGAGGATGGTGCCGTCGGCGTCCCCGTGCAGCAGCATCAGGTTCACCGGGTTGTTCGCCGGCGCGCAACTGGCGGCGTCCTCCCAGGTGGAGCCGGCCAGGCTGATCGCCGAGGTCACCAGTTCCGAGGCCTCACAGACCATGCGCAGGGTCATGAAGCCGCCGTTCGAATGGCCGAACAGGCCGACCCGGGTGGGGTCGATGCTGTAGGTGGCCGCGGCCTCCTCGATCAGCCCGCGGATATAGCCGACATCGTCTATGTCAGCGCCCTCGTCGAAGGCGCAGCAGGCCGGTGTGGCGTTCCAGAAGCGCGAGCCCCCCTGGTTGAGGGTGCCGTCCGGCGCCACCAGTACGAACTGCCGGCTGTCCACGCGCTCGAGCAGCCCCAGGTATCCCGACTGGATGAAACCGTTGGCGCCGAAGCCGTGCAGCACGACGATCAGCGGGTAGCGCGTACCCGGGTCGTAGTCACTGGGAATATAGGCCTGGGCCGGCCTGTCGCCGCCGATCTGCAGCGGCGGGTTGGGCGTGCAACTGCCGTCGTCGGCACAGCCCTGGAGTACGGGGCCGAACACGACGGAGCCGTCGCTGCCATCGCTGCAGCCAGCGCTCGACAGGGCGGCGAGCAGGCACAGTCCAAGGAAAAGTCGTTGCGGGGCACGGTAGGTCACGGCGTGGTTACCTCTGTGTTATTCGTTATCGGGTGCAGGGCTAATCCTAGCACGCTGGCGACGACCGCGCCGTCGCGGCCGCTTTATCAATCGCCGCTGTATTCCGGCCGCGCCGCCGGCACGGGCCTGGTCTCGGCCAGGCTGTGCGAGCGCCCGTTCGCCTCGATGACGCGCACGTGGTGCCGCTGCAGGCCGCGCGGTTCGGCCACACCGCAGGAATGTGCGATGACGCCCACGTCGTAGGCCAGGTTCCTGGCGTAGGCGGCGACGCGCTTGCTCTTGGCCTCGGGCACCAGGCCGCGCTGCAGTTCCCTGTCGTGCGTGGTGATGCCGGTGGGACAGGTGTTGCGATTGCACTGCAGCGCCTGCACGCAACCCAGCGCGAACATGAAGCCGCGCGCCGACGTGCAGAAATCCGCGCCCACCGAGAGGGCCCAGGCGACCCGTCCCGGGTTGACCAGCTTGCCCGAGGCGATCACCTTGATGCGCTCGCGCAATCCGTACTCGTGCAGCATGTCGACGATCAGCGGCAGGCTTTCCTGCAGCGGCATGCCCACGTAGTCGATGAGTGGTTGCGGCGCGGCGCCAGTACCGCCGTCGGCGCTGTCAATGGTGATGAAATCGGGTGCCGCGTCGAGGCCGCGTGAATGGATGGCCTGGAACAGGTCGGTGAAAAAACCTGTCTGCCCGACCACCATCTTGAAGCCGGTGGGCTTGCCGGAGACGCTGCGCACGTGTGCGATCATGTCCAGCAGGTCGTCCACCGAGCGTATGTCGATATGCCCGTTGGGGCTGATCGAGTCGTGCCCGCGCGCAATGCCGCGAATGCTGGCGATCTCGTCGGTCACCTTGCGCCCGGGCAGGATGCCGCCCTTGCCCGGCTTGGCGCCCTGGCTCATCTTGATTTCGACCATCTTCACCTGTTCATGGGCGGTGACTGCCCTGAGCTTGTCGTCGTCCAGCCGGCCCTGCGCGTCGCGCACGCCGTACTTCGCCGTGCCGATCTGGAAGACGATATCGGCGCCGCCTGCCAGATGGTAGGGCGAGAGGCCGCCCTCGCCGGTATTCAGCCAGATTCCCGCCTCGCGTGCGCCGGAAGACAGCGCCAGCACCGCGGGTTTCGAGATGGCGCCGAAACTCATGGCGGAGATGTTCAGCACGGCGGAGGTCGTGTAGGGGCTGGCGCAACTGTCGCCGCCGATGGTGACCGGCCGCGGCGCCACTGCGTCCTCGTCCAGTGTGGGGAAGGCGCTGTTGAGGAATATGACCTCGCCGTCCCGGTCCAGGGGGCGCGTGGAGCCAAACGCCACGGTGGCGTCGACCTGTTTCGCCGCGCGGTAGACCCAGGAGCGCTCGGCGCGGTTGAACGGCAACTCCTCACGGTCCATGGCGAAAAAGTACTGGCGGAAGAACTCACCCAGGTGTTCGAACAGGTAGCGGAAACGCCCCACGACCGGGTAGTTGCGCCTGATGGTGTGCGTGGTCTGGGTCGTGTCCACCAGGTACATGACCAGCAGGATGAGCAGGCCGACACCGAGCAGGAAGGCCAGGCCCAGCGCCCCCCACTGGATAATGGTTTGGGCCAGCTGCTGCAGTTCAGACATTTCCATGGGGAGGGCCTTCAATCTCTACCGGGTAACCCATGTTAATACATGACCTGGCACCGGTCGCCAGCGGCTGGCGCCGCTGCGGTGTGTATGCAGCCCGCCGAAGGGGATCGAACCCGCGCCGTTTGCCTTATGCTGTGCGCCATAAAAACATAAGCAGTTTCTGGGCGCGAGTGTGACTTCTACCCGTATCGAGGACCGTGGCGAGGCAGCCTCGGCTGAATCCCTGTCGACTTCCGTGGACTTGCCGCCTCCGCGTATGCGCTCCGTGTTCACGCTGGCGAGATCCTGGCTGCTGGCGCAGGTGGATGCGGCGATCCCCGTGCAGATCCGCAATGGCGATTCCGATACGCTGCGCCGCTCGCGAATTATCCTGAGTTTTTGCCTGGTACTCATACTGCTGGGACTGGAAACCGGGCTCTTCTTCTCCTGGATGCTGGAACCGGTGGCAGCGCAACGCGTGGGCCTGGCGCTCGTCTGCGCGCTGTTGCTGGCTCTGTGTATACCGCAGGTGTTGCGTCGCAACGGTTCCATTACCCTGGCCGCCAACATGATTATCGGCGCCTCTTACCTGGTCACCGTCGCCGTGATCACGGTGATCGGCGGCATTGAGGCCCCGTTGATCCACTGGTGCGCACTGTTTCCCATGCTGGCGGCATTGATGGGTTCGCGTACATCGGCCTGGGTTTGGGTATGTATCAGCCTGTGCACGGTGGTGGTCTTTGTCTTTGCCGACCAGGCGGGGATCAAATTTGCCGATAGTTTGGGCTTTGCCGAGCTGCAGGGTGCGCCCCTGTGGTTCCAGCGCAGCGCCAATCTCGTTTCCTGGCTGGGCATACTGCTGGGCGTCGCGCTGCTGTTCGAGGAGCACAAGAACGACTAGACGCGTGAACTCGCGGCGAAGAACGCGGAACTGGAAGCGCAGATAGAGCAGCGCAACCAGGCGGAGCGGCGCAGCCAGTACCTCGCCTACTACGACGAGTTGACCGGGCTGCCCAATCGCCGCCTGTTTCTTGAACAGCTGGATGCGGCGATAGACCAGAACAAGCGACTCAATCGCACGGTCGCCCTATTGTTTCTCGACCTGGACCGCTTCAAGGAAGTGAACGACATGCACGGGCATGACCTCGGCGACCAGTTGCTGCGCCAGGTGGCACAGCGCCTGAGTCGCTGCGTGCGGCAGTCGGACCGGGTATCCCACTCGTCCAGCGGCGAGCGCAGCGATGTGGCGCGCCTGGGTGGTGACGAGTTCACCATCCTGCTCAGCGGCATGCACGGGCACCAGGACGCCGCGCTGGTCGCGGAGCGTATCCTGGACAGCATGAACCAGAGTTTCGAGCTGGGCGACCTGGAAGTCTTTATCGGCACCAGTATCGGTATTGCATTGCATACCCGCGGCGACTTGCAGGCCAGTGACCTGCTGCGCAACGCGGACCTGGCCATGTACCAGGCGAAGAATGCGGGCAAGAATAATTTCAAGTTTCACCAGGAGGCCATGAATCGCGATATCGTCATGCGCAGCAACATGACCGCGGCGCTGCGCAAGGCGCTGGAGTACAACGAGCTGGAGTTGCACTACCAGTGTATCGTCGATGCGCAGACGCGAGTGACCTGTGCGCTGGAGGGCCTGTTGCGCTGGCGTTATCCCGACGCGATTGACGGCGTGACCACGGAGACCGTGGTCGGTGTCGCCGAGGACAGTGGCCTGATCGTGCCGCTGGGGCGCTGGGTGATCCGCGAGGCCTGCCGGCAATTTCGCAGCTGGCGAGACCAGGGTGCGAAGCTGCAGTGTGTGGCCGTCAACGTCTCCAGCGAACAGTTTCGCCGCGCCGGGCTGGTGGAAGTGGTGGAGGATGCGCTGCTGGCCAACGGCATCGCGCCGCATAACCTGGTCATCGAGATCACCGAGGGCGCGATGATGAGCGACGAGGACAGGGCCCTGCGCACCCTGCGACAACTGAAGGAGATCGGTGTTCAGATCGCGCTGGACGATTTCGGCACCGGCTACTCTTCACTCAGTTACGTGCACCGTTTCCCCGTGGACATCCTCAAGATCGACCGCTCCTTCGTCGCCGGTGTGGAGCGCGACGAGGGCTCGCGCGCCATTACCATGGCGGTCATCGCCCTGGCCCACCAACTCGGTTTGCGTGTGGTGGGCGAGGGTGTGGAGAGCGTGGCGCAGCAGCGTTTCCTGATCGACAACGGCTGCGACGAGTTACAGGGCTACCTGTACAGCAAGCCGCTCAGTGCGCGCGATATGACGCCGTTACTGGTCACCGCCGATGCAGCTTCCCGGTCCAGCTAGCGCGGGCGGTTGACCTGCGCCGGGCTGTGCCCGGCCCTGTTTCAGGGCGCGGGCGCAAACTCCAGCACCTGCTGGAACGTGGGCCGGTTGGTGGAACGGTGGGTATTCGGGATCAGGCCCGGTGTGTACCCCGTGCGCGCACCCTCCTTGAGCCAGCTCTCGGGCGCGCCGCCGTACTCCGCGGCGAGTGCCTGGCCGACGCTGTCGACCACCTGCCACAGGCTGTCGCGGCAGGCCTCGAGATTGCCGGCGCCGCAGTACTGCAGGTTGAAAGGGCCTTGCACCGGCTTGCCGAGCAGGCTGCGCAGGTCCTTGTCCATCAGGCTCGCGCCGTCGTCGCCGTTCAGGTTGCGCATGTCGTCCAGTTCGCCCACCAGGTCGCCGAACACCGGCGCCATGACCGCTTCCGCCAGCGGCTCGAACAGCGCGTCGAATATCGTCGGCCCGGCGTGGTCGTTGAAACCGTCGTCGTCGGCGTCCAGGCGCGGTGCGTCCTCGTCCACCCAGGCGTCCAGCAGGTCGATGAGCTGCCCCGCCAGTTCGCTGGGCGCGGCGCCGCCGCGCAGCACCTCGCTGATTACCGGCCACACCGGGGAGCGCACGTCCTCGGTGGCGGAGCGGTTCATCACGCTGACCACGTCTGCCAGCTCCGCCATGTCCGGCCACTGGTCGAAAGTCTCCACCCGGTGGACGGAGCCGTAGGGGTTGCCGTCACCGTGCATGAAGCCCGGCGCCGACTGGTTGTTCCAGTTCAGCAACCTGCCCTCGGGACCGCCGCTGGCGTGGGGGTGTTCACGTTCCGCCAGGAAACCCTGCCACTCGTAGGCGCCGTTGCCCCAGGTGGGCAGGCGCCGGTCCAGCCCGGGGGGACGCTGCGGCAGGTAGCCGGAGCTGAAGTAGGCCGTGGCGTCGCGGGACACGTAGCCCCAGTTGAAGGTGAAACCGAACTTGTTGGCCGCGGCGAAGAAGTTGTCGGGGGTGTCCGCATCGCCCTCGGTCATGTCTTTCAGCGCCGCCAGGTTGAGGCCGTCACGGCCAAAGGTCGAGCGCTTGCGGGTCAGGGCCACCGGCGCGCCGTTCGAGGTGGCCGTGCCGATCATCGGCCCGTGCACGGACACCGGGTAGACGACGGGGTTGCCGTTGAGGGTGCCGGCGTCGAATATCTCAAAGGGGATGCACTGGCCGTTGTACAGGTAGTGCAGTGAGTCCCGGCTTACTGCCTCCTCGCCGGGCTCGCACAGTTCCTCCACGTAGACATCGCGCACGTCGTGTCCCGCCGAGGTCAGGCTCCAGGCGTAGTCGCGGGTGCGGCCGATGAGCATGTACATGGCCAGGCCCGGCACCGCGGCGCCCTGGGCCTCCAGCCCCGGCGCCTTGAGGTGGATCTGCATGACGATCTCGGGATAGTAGTAGCCCAGTTGCGGCCCCATTACCGCCAGGTTGGTGCCGTTGACCGAGCGCTCGTCGCGCACGATCAGCCAGTTCGACGCCTCCCGGTCCGGCGGTGGATCCGCCGCCGGCACCAGCGCCGCCGCGGCGATGGCCGCGCCCTGGCTCGCTGGCAGCGGCTGCAGCGGATCCAGCGAGACGATGGAGCCGGCGTCGATGACCGCCGAGCCGGTAACCGGTCCGCCGGTAAGCGGTCCGTAGTCGAAGACCTGCTCGATGGTCGTCGGCGCCTCCGGGTCGTCGAACAGCATGACGTCCTCCCAGGCCAGTTGCCCGGGGCCGTCGCCGATGCCGTTGACCAGTGTCGACAGGAAATCGGCGTTGGCCGCCTCGCTGCCGCCGCCGGCGCCGAAGATGGAGCCGATGAACGCGGTGGTGGCGACGACGTCGTTGGCGCTGAACGGCGGATCCACGGCCTCGCCGATGGACGCCTTGTAGGCGTTGACGCCGGCGGCGTAGGCGTTGGCCTCGGCGATTATCTGCTCGCCCTCCGCGCCGTAGGTGTCGATGATGAGCTGCACCTGGTCCGTGACCAGTTGTTCGGTTGCCGCGCTGGGCACGAAACTCTGCCCGCTGGTGACCAGGCCGAAGGCGTTGATGCCCGGCACGTCGGCGACGGCGACGCGCGCCGGCCAGCGCCCCAGGTCCAGCAGCAGGGCGCGGTCGCGGGCGGTCACCCAGCCCGCGCCGAAGGCCATGTCCTCGCGCGTGTCGCCCTCGATGTGGGCGATGCCGAAGGCGTCGTAGAGGATGGTCAGGCCGGGCCGTCCCGTCGCCTCCACCCGGGTGTCGCCCACCGGCGCAAAGTCCTCGGGCAGGAACAGCGCCTCGATGTCCGCGTCGGTGACGTTGCCGCGCAGCGGTGTCAGGCCGTCGTACAGCGGCAGCTGGTCCAGGGAATTCTCTGTGGTGGGCAGCCCGCCGTAGTTGCCCGGTGGCAGGATGTAGTAGGCGCGGTCCCGGGCCGGCTGTAGCTCGCTGGCGTTGTCCGAACCGTCGCTGCAGCCGGCCAGGACGGCGCCGAGCAGCAGGCCCAGGACGGCCGTTTTCGCGTGGTGGTGGCGGATGTGTCTAAACACGGTCGGGGACATTGCGAATGCCTCTTGAATTATTGGTGGTGATGGCGGGCGCGCATCATCACTTCAGGGTAGCAGATTGCGCGCGCGGGCGACGGATTTTCCCGCTGCGGCGACAGCGGCCTGCGTCCGGGGCGGGTCAGGGCCCGGTGTAGGCCGGGCTGCCGGGTGCGCGGTAGCGGTCCAGGGGGCTGCGCAGGGCGTCGCTGCCGAAATAGTAGCCGCTGCCGGGGTCGTCGCCGAGCAGCAGGTGCAGGATGGATACCGTGCCCCGCTGCGGGGGCTGCATGCCCATCTCCTGCGGGGACACGCCGCGGCGCAGCGCCTGGGGTCGCGTCAGGTCGGTCTCTATGTACCCCGGCGTACAGGCGTTGATACGAAGCCGTGGGTGCTGGCGCGCGAGGATCAACGTGTACAGGCTGACGCAGGCCTTGCTCAAGCCGTAGGGGTTGAACTCCCCCAGTCCCAGGCGGGCGCAAGCTTGCGCGGCATCGCCGGGCGCGGACAACTGCGCTATGAGTTCCTCGATGTCCGTCCACCGGGCGTTGCCGTCGGTGAAAAAGGCCTGCCGAGCGGCGCTGCACTGGCTGACGAACTTCGGGCCGGAGGCGGACGAGACGTTGACCACCCGGCCGCCGTCCCGCAGCAAGGGCAGAAAGGCGTCGCAGACGCGTTTCACGCCCAGCGTGTTCACCGCCAGCACGGCGGCCAGGTCATCCGACGCCAGGCCCACCCCGGCGTTGTTGACCAGCCCGTACAGCGGGGCGGGATCGTCTGCACAGGCGGCCAACAGCGCGGTACGGGCGGCGTCGACCGAGTCTGCGCTGGTCACGTCGATGGGCAGCACCTGCAGCCGCGACGCCCACGCCGGGTTCTCCTCCAGCAGCGCCTGTCGCGCCGCGGCGCCGCGTTCGCTGTCGCGCGAGCCCAGCAGCACGTCAATGTCCCCGGCTTGCTGCAGGGCGGCGCGCACGCAGGCCAGGCCGATGCCCTTGTTCGCCCCGGTAATCAGTATGCGGCGGATAATGTCACCTCTTCGTGTGGCGTGTGGTCGTGCCACGGTGAATCGTCAGATCGCCATCATAACGCCGTCGGGATCGTGGGGAAACGTGAGCCGTGCTCCAAACCCCTGGCTTTGTGTCGCCAGCGCGGTAAGAATGGCTATCCATCTCAACGGGAGTTGCACCATGTTCTACGGATGGCGGGTTGTTGCCGGCGCCTTTGTCGGTATGGCCATCACCAACGGTCTCTTTACCTACGGCTTCACGGTGCTGGTCGACCCGATCCGTGTGGCCTTCGCGGCGAGCCTCGAGCAGGTGATGTACAGCATGACCCTGGGGACCCTGCTCGGTTTGCTGGTGGCGCCGCTGGTTGGCGTGTTGATCGACCGGCAATCGGTGCGGCTGATCATGACCCTGGGCTGCCTGGTCCTGGTGGCGGGCCTGTACGCGGCGTCCCGCGCGCAGGGCATCACCGCGTTCAACCTGTCTATCGGGGTCACCATGTCCGTGTCCATGGCCATGGCCGGCTCCATGGCCGGCAGCGCCGCGGTCGCGCGCTGGTTCACCGCCAGTCGTGGCAAGGCGCTGGGTATCGCCGCGATGGGCTCATCCCTGGGGGGCGTGGTTGTCCCGGCCCTGCTGACGTTCTGGGTGGAGCGCCACGGCTGGCGCGGTGCGCTGGAGTACCTGGCGCTGTGCGCCGCCGGCCTGGTCCTGCCATTCATCTGCTGGAGCGTGCGCAGCCGTCCGCAGGATGTGGGCCTGCAGCCAGAGGGCATAAGTGCCGCGGACAGTGCGGCGCAGGGCGCCCAGCTCGCCGACCCCGGCCTGGCGCAGATCGTGCGCATGCGCGCCTTCTGGCTGATCGGCCTGAGCATGGGGATGGTGTTCGCCGCGTTCTCCTCCATGCTGGCCAACCTGGCGCCCTACGCGGCGCGCCTGGGGGTGGGTGAGGGCGCAATCTCCACCCTGATCGCGGTGCTGGCGGTGGCTGGACTGGTGGGCAAGCTGCTGTTTGGCACCGCCGCCGACAGGATCAACCTCAAGTTCGGGCTGTGGGGCGCCCACGCGCTGCTGGGTATCGCCTTTGCCATTCTCCTGGTTGAGCCGGGCTATGCCTGGCTGCTGCTGGCGGCGACCTGTTTCGGCCTCTCCACGGGGGGCATGTTGCCGGTGTGGAACGCCATGGTCGCGCGGGTCTTTGGTATCGCCAGCTTTGGCCGCGCCATGGGAGTGATGGGACCGGTCATCGCGCTGTGTGTCATGCCGGGCTTTGCCGTGGTCGGGCGCCTGTTCGACGCCACCGGCAGCTACAGCGCCGGCCTGTGGCTGTTCGGCGCGGTCATCGGGCTCGCCGCGGCGTTGTTGCTGCCGCTGAAAATAGAGGCGCACACGGCGCATCCGGCGTAAACAGGTGGTTCGTTGCAATACACTGTTTTATATTAGCGAGACTAAAATGCCCGCGGCTCACCCATAAGAGCTATACGCCGCAGTGATGGGGGCCTGACAACCGGGGATAGGCGATGACCAGCGCCGAGCGCAACCACACCACCTTCATGTTTACCGATATCGAGGATTCCACCCGGCTGTGGGAAGAGCACGACCGCGCCATGGAGGCGGTGATGTCGCGCCACGACGAGATCTTTCACGGCGCGGTGCGCGAGTGCGGCGGCAAGGTTTTCAAGCACACCGGCGATGGTCTCGCCGCGGCCTTCACCGATGTGCAGCAGGCGGCGTGCGCGGCCCTGCAGGCGCAGAAGCGCCTGGCGGCGTCGGACTGGGGTACGGTCGGCGAACTGCGCTCGCGTATCGGGATTCACAGTGGCCTGGCGCAGCAGCGTAGCGGCGAGTTTTTTGGCCGTGACGTGAACCGCTGCGCGCGTATCATGGACGCCGCCCACGGCGGCCAGGTGCTGCTGTCCGGCACCACGGTGGCACTGCTCGAGGCAACCCGCGGCGATCGCTGGGACATCCGCGAACTGGGGATGCACCAGCTGAAAGACCTGAGCACGCCGGAGGCGGTGTTCCAGCTCTGCGACCCGGCGCTGCCATCGCGCTTCCCCCCGCTGCGCAGCGTCGATCGTATTCGCCGGCAACTGCCCCCCCTGGCCGAGCTCTTCGTCGGGCGGCAAATGGAGGTGCGCAGGCTGGGCGGGATGCTGCGCGAGGGCAGGCTGATCACCCTGACCGGTCCGGGCGGGGTGGGAAAAACGCAGCTGGCCATCGCCGCGGCGATGGACCACATGCGCCTGTTCCAGGACGGCGCCTGGTTCTGTCGCCTGGGCAGCGCGCAGACGGTGGAGGATATCGCGCAGTTGATCGAGGCGACCATGGAGCTGCACGCCAGCCGCGGCGAGAACAGCCTGGAACGTCTCAGCAGCGGCCTCGCGACCCGGCGCGCCCTGCTTATCCTGGACGGCGCCGAACACGTGCTCGAGGCAGCGGCCAGTGTCGCGACCGAACTGCTGGGCGCCTGCGGCAACGTGGTGATCCTGTGCACCAGTCGCGAGGTATTGCGCGCGCGCGGCGAGCAGGTGCTGGGCGTGGGGCCTTTGGCCTTGCCCGCGTTGGACGAGGACGACCTGCAGGCCGCCCGCCGCAGTGCCGCCGTGGCCTTGTTCGAGCGCCGCGCCCGCCTGGCGCACAGCGAGTTTGCGCTGGGTGAGGGCAACCTGTCGGCCATTCTCTCCATCTGCCACCAGGTCGACGGCCTGCCCCTGGCGGTGGAACTGGCGGCGGCGCAGATGGCGGCGTTTGACCCCCGCGACCTGGCGCAGCGCATCGGCCGGCGGCTGGAGTTGATCGACGACAGGGACAAGACCCTCGCCACGCTGATCGATCTGTCCTGTAGCGGGCTGAGCGAAGCTGAGCGCACCCTGTTCCGGCGGCTGGCTGTTTTCGCCGGGGGCTTCTCCCTGACGCTGGCCGAGCGCGTGTGCACGGGCGGCGACGTCGCTGTGGACGATATCGTCCCGGGCCTGTCTGACCTGGTGGACAAGTCGGTACTGTCCATCGAGCGCACCGACGAGGGCAACCGCTACCGCATGCTCGGTGTGTTCAGGCACTATATCCTGCAGCGCTTGCCTGCTGGCGAGGGTGTCGATGTGCAGCGCCAGCGCCACCTGGAAGCCTACCTGGAGTTCGCCAACGCCGCCCGCGAGGGCCTGAGCACGCAGTTCGAGGTGGACTGGGTGCGGCGCCTGAACAGGGAATTCAACAACCTGCGTGCAGCGGTCGCCTGGGCCCTGGAGTCGGGGCAGGTCGACCGGGCCATGGAACTGGTCCACTGCACCGACGGTTACGCTCGCGACCGTTTTCGCCGCGAGGTGGAGAGCTGGGCGGAGCAGGCGCTGGCCGCTTCCCGCGGCGATGAACCCCACCGTTTCGCGGCGCTGGCGGTGCGCGCCACTGCCGCCGCTCGCGGCGACGATATCGCCGGCTCCATGCGCCTGGCGGAGGAGGCGCTGGACTGTGCCCGGCAGTCCACGGTGGCCGACACCTTCATCGCCAACCGGGTCGTCGCTATCGCCGGCATCCTCACCGGCGACCGCGAGCGGGCCAGCGAGGTGTCCTACGCGGCGATCGAGCGCGCCCGGGAGCGCGGAGCCGCGCTGGAAGTGGCCCGGTTCACGGCCTTCGTGGCGCACGGTTTCCTGCTGGCGAGCGACAATGAAGACGCCGGTGACATGGCGCGGCAGGCCCTGGAGCAGGCGCGGGCGCTGCGCAACCCCTCCCTGCTCGCCTGGTGCCTGTACGTCTGCGGGCTGCTCGAGGAGGATGAGTCAGCGCTGGGCTTGCTGGAAGAGTCCATCGAGTTCGCCGACATGGTGGACAACCAGTACGTGGCCGGGCTGGCCTTGCAGGCCTCCATGTGGAAGCTGCAGTCTGCCGGCGATTCGACCCTGGTGGCGGCCTGCCTGCGCGTCATCAGGCACTGGTACCGCGTGGCCAACTGGGCGGCCATGGCCATCGCCCTGCGCCTGTGCGCCCAGTGCATGGCGGGAATCGACGACGACCTGGTGGCGGTGCTGGATGGCTGGCTGCGCCGCCAGGAGCAGCGTGTCGCTTTCAGTGCCGGGCTCAGCGAGTCCTATGACCAGGCCATTGCCCGGGTGGAAAAAAGCCTGGGCAAGGCCGAGTTCCAGATGTCAGTGCACCGTGGCGCCGCCATGGACCCGACCCAGGTGGTGAACTACTGTACACGTGCGCTGGAGTCCTGGGTAGCGCGTTCGTCAGGCTGAGTGATGCGCGAGTGCCCCGGCGGCGTTCAGGGGCGCGGCGAACCGATCAGCACCAGCACCAGCTGCTGGTCCTCGACGACCTGGGCGCGCACGCTGTCGCTCTCTACCCAGAGCGCCTTGATGCGCCGTTGTCCCGCGGACTGGATAGCGCGGACGATAGTGCGATAGACCAGTTCGCCTGCCTCCGGGCCGAACCAGGGGTCGCCGCCGATGCCCAGCCAGTCCTGCTCGAAGTGTGCGACCATGGACGCACCAAACAGGTCCATATCCATGCCGTAAAGCTGCCCCGGGTCCCTGGAGTCCAGTCGCGACTCATCCACTGCCGCGGCGATATCCGCGGGCACCCCGTTGCAGAAAATCCTGTTGAATACCTCGAACGAGCGTTCGCTCGCCCAGCTTTCGTCGATCAATGGCATGGTGAACCTCCCTGTCCGGCCGGGTGACCAGTATTGTCAGATGCAGGTGGCGCCGGCCACCCTCGCCGTGAACACTAGTGCATGCGCGGGGCAAGTCAAGCCGCGGTCGTCTGCAGGGGGGGGTCAGTACCAGTGGGCCGGGACGAGCAGGGTCAGCCACGCCAGCCCGGCGATCAGTGAGGCCATGAACACCGCGGCCGAGCCCATATCCTTGGCGCGCCCGGCCAGCTCGCTGCGCCCGTCCTCGAAACGGTCGACGACCGCCTCGATCGCGCTGTTGGCCAGCTCGGTGAGCAGCAGCAGTAGCAACGGCAGGGTGAGCAGCAGGAACTCCACGCGGTTGTCGGCCACCAGCAGCGCCAGTGGAAACCCGAGCATGGCCAGCACCGCCTCCTGGCGGAAGGCCTGCTCAAAGCGCCAGGCCGCGCTGAGGCCCTGCCAGGAATAGCGCGTGGCCGCGATGAGCCGTGTAATCCCCGTCCGGCCGGGCTTCGCCATAGAGAGTGGCCCTGGCTCAGGCGCGCACGACACCGCTATCTTCTTCGACGGGGCGGTACCAGTCCGTCATATCGTCGTACATGTTACCGCGCAACAGGTGGTACGGCGACTTGTGGTAGATCTTGATGTCGTGGAACGGGTCCGTGATGATCTTGGTGGCCCACACCAGGCCGGTTTGCAGGCTCTTGATGGAGAACAGTTGCAGCGTCCTGAACACCACCGCACCGATGCCGGTGTACAGCCACAGTATCGATGTGTTGTAGGTGAAGCCGCGTTGCACCTGTTCCGCCGAGAACAGGCCGAAGAAGCCCGGGTTGAAGTACAGGCCCAGGGGGATGAGCATCCAGATGGTGAGCAACACCACCTTGCGTTTAAGGTTGTAGCCGACCTTGATGCTCTCCTTGTACTCGTGGCTGGCCTGGTTGACCTCGTCGTAGTGCTTGGGCTCGAACACGAAATGGCCCAGTTGCCGCAGCAGCATGGCCAGCAGCCAGCCCACCATCACAGCCGCCACGGGATCGATGAACAGCAGTACGTAGCTGGCGAGGAAGCAGCTGGCACTGAGCAGGTGCAGTGCCTGGTTGACGCGGTTGTGATGGTAGTACCGGTGATCGTCCCAGCGTTGCTGGTGAAGTTCTTCGAGAAAGTTCATGTCGCTATCCATTGGTTGACGTGGGCGCGCCGTGCGGCGTGCGTGATTGATCGGGCGTGTGGGTGAATATCCTGGCGCCGGCTTGCAGCGTGTCGCCGCTGCGCAGCGATTCGCTCAGCGTGTAGCTGGCATCGGTGAACAGGATGACGGTGGAGCCGTGCTGGAAATATCCCAGCTCCTCTCCCTTGCTGTACTGGCGCGCGCTGCTGATACGTTGCGGGCCGTCGTAATGCATATCCAGGTTCTCGTCCAGGCAGTGCAGCCTGATGCTGGCGACCAGGATCGCCGCCACCGGCACCATACACACGCTGGAGCCGTCTCCGCGCCACAGCTCCAGCACGGCCCTTTCGTTTTTGCAGTACAGCTTCTCGATACGTTTGAGCGCCACCGGGTTGACGTTCCAGGTGTCGCCCGAGACGTAGATCACCTGGCGTTGCGCCGCGTCCATCGGCGCGTGCAGTCGATGGTACATACTCGACTTGATACGCAGCGTCAGGTAACTGCCGTTGTGGTAGCGCTCGCGCACCGCTCGCTCGGGGATCAGGTCCTTCAGCTCGTACGGAAAGCCCTTTGCCTGGTAGACCCTGCCGCCCTCGACCCTGCCGAAGGCGCCCACCACGCCGTCGCAGGGGCTGCAGATCGCCGCCGGTGACGGGTCGAAGGGCCGGGCGCCGTCCCGCAGTTCGCGGGTGAAGCACTCGTGCAGGCTGTCGAAGCGCGAGGTCTTCGCCTCGGCGAGATCCAGGTCATCCGCGAACATGCCCCAGATCGCGATCAGCGCCCGGGTCAAGGCGGGGCTGCGCACACGGCTCAACCTGCCCATCAGGCGCGTGGCCAGGCGACGCGGGATGCGGTTGGTGAGCAGGAAGTTGAGCTGCTCCCACTCGCTCAGTGCACGCAGGGGTTGCTCCATGGTTCAGGCGGCCGGGCGCTGTCCCAACCTGCAGGCCGGCGCGGGCAGGCCTATGTCGGACAGGAACTGGGTCAGGATGACGTCGGCGCGGTAGTCCAGCGTGCGCGCGCGGGCGTTGGCGCTCATGCTAGAGCGCCGTCCGCTTAACGAGAAGTGCTCGACGATCCGCTGCGCCATCCCTGGAATATCCTCCACCAGGTAACCGCTGCGCTCGTGCTCGATAATATCCCTGGGACCCTTGCAGTTGTACGCGATGACCGGCATGCCATGGGAAAATGCCTCCAGCACCACGTTGCCGAAGGTGTCAAAACGCGAGGGGAAGACAAACATGTCCAGCCCGGCGTACAGGCTGTCCAGGCGCTCGCGGTCCACCCAGCCGAGAAATGCGGCGTCGGGAATTTCCCGCTCCAGTTGCGCGCGGGCCGGCCCCTCGCCGGCGACCACCAGCTTCAGCTGCGGCAGGCGCTGTCGCGCCAGGCGCAGGATCTCGGGCAGGTCCGCCAGGCCCTTTTCCTCACTCAGGCGGCAGGCGATGAACAGCACGGGGGTGTCGGCGCTGGCGTCGTCGAACAGCGTGGACTTGTTCACGGGCGTGATGCCGCTGCGCGGCGGATGGGCGTGGTGCGCGGTGAGGAATACCCTGTCCGGGTCCAGTTGCATCTCGTGGCTGGTCAGCCAGTCGCGGTGGTCGGAATTGAGCACGAAGAGGCCGTCGAACTGGCTGTACAAAAGGCGCAGCAGGCGCCGGATACGATCGCGCTCGTGTTGCGTGGCGTTCGTCGTGCACTTGATGTATTCGATCCAGTCGGTGTGCATGAAGAAATAGGCCGGCACGTTGAACATGTATTTCAGCAGCAGCGCCGCGGCTACCATGGGCCCTTCGGTGGAGCAGACGATACGGTCGTAGCCGCCCTCGCAGAACAGGCGCACCACCTGCATGAGGTCGGGAATGCGAATCTTCTGTCCGCCGGATTCCGGCAGTACAAAGCTGTCCAGCGGCCGCACCACGTGCAGGTGTGCTTCCTCGACGGCGTCCTCGTGGCACACCAGCATGTCCACCGCCAGGTCGTTGCCCTGGAACTCGCGCAATTTGGCGCCAAGGGAGTTGGACACGCCGTTCTTGTCGTACAGCGTGTCCGTCAGGTGCAGCGCGCGGTGGCCGTGCTGGCTGCGCCCCAGGCGGTGCGAGAAATCGTTGAGGAATTGCCGGTTCTTGTACAGCAGGCGGGTGCTGGCGGCGGTGGACCCGAACAACACCAGGGCGATCAGCAAGGGGAAGGACAGGCCGTCGACCAGGCCCTTGATCTTGCTGGTATCAAACCTGCCGTGCTTGCTGTCGGCACCGAACAGCAGCGCGCTGACCTGGCTGGGAATCTCCATGTTGCGCGCCAGTTCCTCGGTGGAGAACTTGTGCAGGGGGATTTCCTCGTCGAGCAGGCGCGACTCGCGCAGTTTGCCCAGGATGACCCGGTTCAGTTCGGCGAACAGTTCGGAGATGGAGTCGTTAACCGTGTTGACGAAGGCCTGGGGCGATTCGTGCTTGCTGTCGGCGATACGCTCCAGGTGCTTGACGCAGAAGCGGTAGCGCTTGGGAATTTTCCAGGTGATCAGCTTGTTGGGTTTCTTGCCCTGCAGTGCGTCGTGTACGAAGTTGAAAAACTTCAGTGAGTTCTTGTTCTTCTGCAATTCGAGCAGGATGTTGCTGATAGCGAAGCAGGCGACCTTGTCGTTGAGTTCGCCGCGGTGCAGCAGTATGCGTAGCAGGCCAGGGTCTTCCAGGTGGGTCGCCACCTGGGAGAAGTAGTCCAGCAGTGCGATGTTCAGTTTCTGGTACTCGCCGACGTGGCCGTAGGGCGCCATGCGTCCGGCGCGAATGGCCTCCAGGGCCAGCTCGGAGGGGCGTTGTGTTTTCAGTCGCTCCCGTAGTTCGGGCACTTGCAGGAACGAACCGCACTGGCCGGCGAAGATGCCCATGTGGTCGTCGGAGCCACCGGTGAGGACCTTGGGCGCCTGGATGTCGACGCCGAAATCGCGCGGATCGATGCCGTGCCTGCGCGCGTAGGTGTCCATTTTCTCCGCGGACAGGCTCTCTACCCAGTTCAGCGTCAGGTTGGTCTGCCACAGGTCGCGCTGCCCGTTGAGCACCTCGAAGCGCTGGAACATCAGCGCCAGCTTTTCGAACAACTCGTTGTCGATGGCCTCGTTGCGGGTGTAGAAATACAGCGGGTGCGGCAGTACCACGGGGATATCGCGCTCGGCGGCGTAGGCGAGAAAGTGGTAGATATTCTGCCGCTTCTGCTCCAGCACCTGTTCCTCGGCCGGCGAGAAGCCGTAGGTCAGCACGTGCAGGAAGATGTCGAGCTCGGGGAAGTAGCAGGTGAACTCCGCACCGACCAGCACGTCCTGGCCCGCGTCCAGCAGCTGCCAGCAGGAGCGCGCGTTGTTGTGGTTGGTCACCGTAATGACATCGCTGCCGTTGTTGCGCAGGCATTTCACCAGCTTGTCGGTTTTCAGCCAGCTCTCCGGCAGGCCCAGTATGCGCCCCCACAGTTCGTCGGGGATGTCGCTGTTGCGATCGTGGCAGTGCAGGTCGATACGCAGTGTTTCTTCAGGATCGAAACGCAGCGCCTGCTTGTGCAGGAACAGGTCGAAATCCGTGGTCAGCCGGGAGCGAAACTCGCCGCGGTTCATGGGAAAATCGGTGATATTGCCGTTCATCTTGCTTCCTCCGCACTGGCGCTGGCCATTGTCGTCGCCTTGTTGTCGGGCGAGGGTGCGGGCAGCAGGCTGCGCAGTTTCGCCCCGAGCATTTCCTTCAGCAGCTGTCGACGGATGTCCTGTTCGCGCAGTTGCCGCGACTGCCACCACCAGCCGTCCGCCTCCATCTGGCGGGCGGCCGCGATGAAGCACTGACACACCTGCTCGAAATCCGCGTCGGTGTAGGCCAGGCTCATGATGAGCCTGCCGCTGCCGGTCCAGCCGAGCTCCAGGCCCGCGTCGCGCAGGTAGAACTGGAACATCCAGTTGTAGCGCGACGGCCGTGTATACAGCACGGTCAGGATCGAGTGCAGGTTGGCGACGCGCAGAGGCAGCTGCGCGCTCTCCAGGCGGCGGTTGAGCAGTGCGACGCGCTCGTTCCAGACACGGTCGGCGTTTGCGTACAGGGACTGGTAGGGCTGGCTTTCTATACGGGTGAGAAAGACGTGCATGGCGGCCAGCACGTACGGGTGCGAGTTGAAGGTGCCGCGGGCAAAGGAAATGTTGGCCGGCTGCCGCTCGCGGTAGCGTTTCATCAGCCCGTGCCGGCCGCACAGTACGCCCACCGGCAACCCGCCACCCAGTGTCTTGCCGTAGGTGACCATGTCCGCCTGAACGCCGTAGTATTCCATGGCGCCGCGGTAGCCCAGGCGGAAACCGGTAAACACCTCGTCGAAGATCAGCACGATACCGCGCCGTGTACACACATCCCGAATGCGCCCCAGCCAGGCGCTGTAGCGCTCGCGGTCGAAGGCGGCGCTGCGCTTGCTGCTGAGCAGCGTGGCGTCCCCGGGAGCGTCCGCGTTGGGGTGCAGGGCCTGCAGCGGGTTGATCAGTACGCAGGCGATGTCCCTGCGTGTTTCCAGCACGTACAGGGTTCGCTCGCTCAGGTCGCCCAGCGTATAGACATCGTTCACCGCGCGCTGGTTGCCCACCCCCGGTTGTACCCCGTCCCACCAGCCGTGGTAGGCGCCGCACAGCCGCACCAGATGCGTGCGCCCCGTGTGGTAGCGCGCCAGGCGCACGGCCTGCATGACGGCTTCCGTGCCGGACATGTGAAAGGACACCTCGTCCAGGCGCGAGATGCTGCACAGGCGCGCGGCCACGTCCTCGATCAGCGGGTGATAGGGGCCCAGTACCGGGCCGAGTTCCCCGGCCAGGCGGGTGGCCTCTTCGATACAGGACTTGTAGAAGTCGTAGCCGAAGACGTTGACGCCGTAGGAACCCGAGCAGTCGTAGCGCCAGGTGCCGTCAAGGTCGCACACGCGCAGATTATCCGACGCGACCGCGATGGCGCCCCGTTTGAGTTCTTCGGGCAGCTGTTCGCGGTAGGGGAAGGGGACGCGGTAGGCGCTGGTGAACTGGGCGTCCGAGACCTGTCCCGACAGGCGCTGGTAACAGGCCTGCCCCTGCGCAGCTTGCTGCCGGGTGCGTGCGCTCAGCGCCTGCAGGCCCTGCTGTCGCCGTGCGGCCACGTCCGCGGGGGCGCCGTCACTGGCAAGGAATTTTTCACGATCAAAGTGGTAGGGTGCGACCTGTCGGGCGAGCCGGCGCGACCATTTCGCGTGACCGCGAATCGAGGGGTGCTTGGCCAGGGAAAGACGGAGTCGGGTGTGCAGCCGTAACAGGCCGATTACGCCAACCGCTGTCGCTGGCGCCAGTAGAAGCAACGCTTCATTCATGACCACACTCGTATCACCTGCTGTTAGGCGCAGGTCAGTTTACGTCCCGATAACGTTACGATAGGGTGGCTTGTTGTCGGCAACATGACAGTGTCGCGACAGTTTTGTTGCACCCCTGCCCGCGGGGTCGCCGGTTTATACCGGCAAGCGCGAGGTCCGGGCTCCCCTGGTGCAGCGGCGCCCGCCTTTTCTACCCGCGCGCTGTCACAGGGCGCGAAGCTGTCTCGTCATAGGGGAAAGGAATGCAATTCCGCCAACCCGGAGATGGATGATGTATCGACACCTACTGTTGTTCCTGGCGCTGTACCACCTGTTCACCGGCATACAGATGTTCGTCATGCCGCAGTTTTTCTACGACACGGTGCCCGGGGTACAGATGCTCGGCCCCTTCAACCTGCATTTCATTCGCGACGCGGGGCTCAGCTATGCCGCGGCCGGGTTGCTGCTGGCCTGGGGCTGGCGTCACCGCCTGTATACCTGGAGCCTGGCCGGTACATTGTGGCCGCTGTTCCACGCGCTGTTTCACCTGCACATGTGGCTGGCGCGCGGGTTGCCGCTGGACCTGGTGGCGGCGGTCAACCTGATCGGCATACAGTTGCCGGCCTGGGGGGCGCTGCTGGTCGCCCTGCGACTGCAGCGCGCTGCGGGGAGGGCGCCGGTATGATCCGCTACCTGGCCAATCGCGTTGCGGACACGATGCAGCGGCGCTATGACTACGACGGCAGCTACCTGCGTGAGGTGGCGCAGGTCTCCGGTGGCGGCGCCCTGCGCCTGGGCGTGCTGCTGCCGCTGCTCAGCGGTTACCGCGCGGGTCTCCCGGTTGACCTGTGGGCCGGTGCGGCGGTGGCTTCGACGCGCGAGGGCGATTGCGGGCCCTGCCTGCAACTGGTGGTCGACATGGCCCTGGAGCAGGGCGCGGACGCGGCGGCGCTGCGCGCCATTCTGCGGGGCCGCCCGGCGGATGCCGGTGTCACCGGCCTGGGCTACCGCTTCGCGCTCGCCGCCATCGGCGGCGGTCCCGATCTCGAACCGCTGCGCGGCGAGATAGGCGCGCGCTACGGTGAGCGCGCGCTGGTGTCGCTGGCCATCGTCTCCGCCACCGGGCGCGCCTGGCCGGTTATCAAGCGCGGCCTCGGGCACGGCCAAGCATGTCGCGCTGTGAGCGTCGCAGGCGAGGACGTGGATGCCGGCGCGGCGGGCGTATCCTGATGGCGGCGCCCGCGCAGGATGACTTCCAGGCGCGCCGGCGCCAGCTGCTGGCGCTGGCCTACCAGATGCTCGGCGAACTGGCCGCCGCGGAAGATATCGTGCAGGAGGCGTGGCTGCGTTGGAACGCCGCGGAGCGCGCGCAGATCCGCTCCCCCGACGCCTGGCTGACCAGCGTGGTCACCCGCCTGTCTATCGATCAATTGCGCTCGGCACGCGCGCGTCGCGAGTCCTACACCGGCACCTGGCTGCCCGAGCCCATTGTCGAGACCGGCTTCGCGACCGAACCCTCGGCCTGCCTGGAAGTGGCCCAGGAGTGTGAGCTGGCCCTGCTGTGGGCGCTGGAGCGGCTCAACGAGGTCGAGCGCGCCGCCTTCCTGCTGCGCCAGGTGTTCGACACGCAGTACAGCGAGATCGCCAGGGTGCTGGGGCGCTCCGAGGCCGCCTGCCGGCAGCTGGTCAGCCGCGCCGCGCGCCGGGTGAGGGAGGCGACGCCGCGGTACTCCAGTTCCGCCGAGGAACTGGAGCAGGCCATGGTGGCCTTCGCCGAGGCCGCCGCGGCCGGGGACCGCGAGGCCGTGCTGGCGATGCTCGCGCCGGACGTGGTGGCGGTCTCCGATGGCGGTGGTGTGGTGCGTGCCGCGCTGATACCCCTGGAGGGACCGCAACGGGTGGCGCAGGTGTTCACCCATATCGCCAGCAAGGCGCGGCGCGAGGGCGAGCAACAGCAGCTGCCGCCGGCGCAGATCCGGCGCGTCAACGGCCGTCCCGCGTTCGTTGCCCTCAACGGTACGCAGCAGGACATGATCATGACACTGCGTACCGACGCGGCGGGCAGGATCAGCTGGATCTACATGCTGCGCAACCCGCACAAGCTCGCCGCCTCGAGCGCCGGCTGGCGTCCCGCCGGCGCAGGGCACAAGCAGGTATAATGCGCCGACTGTCGTAGTACAAACAGCGGGGTGTGAGCATGGATAGACTGGAACAGGTACTGACCTCCCTGCGCAGGGTGATACGCGCCACCGACCTGCACTCCAAACGCCTGGCCAAGACCTCGGGACTGACCGCGCCGCAAATCCTGTTACTGCAGGCCATCCGCAGGTTCGAGGGGGCGGCGGTCGGACAGCTCGCTGTCGAGGTCAGCCTCAGCCAGGCCACGGTGACCACCATCCTCGACCGCCTGGAAAAGCGCGGCTACATCGAACGGGCGCGTTCCACGGTGGACAAGCGCAAGGTTCACGTGCACCTGACCGACCTGGGTACCGAGATTCTGCGCGATGCGCCCACCCCGCTGCAGGAGCATTTTGCGCGGCAGTTCAATGATCTGCAGGAGTGGGAGCAGACAATGATCATCGCCGCGCTGCAGCGCGTCGCGCACATGATGGACGCGGAGCATATCGACGCCTCCCCGGTGCTCGATGTCGGCATCCTGGACCGGCCGCCGGAATCACCCCCCGGTGTACAGGGCCTCGACCGGGTAGCTGCCGCGGAGGAGCCGCCACGGGCCGCGCCTCCCGCCGCCGGACGGGGCGAGTAGGCGCAGCTTCCGGTCGTCGCGCCTGCCCGGGAGCTGGCTGCGCTTGTCTGCCGCGACGCCCCCTGTAGAATGCGGGCGAGTTCACTAACGGGTCCTTACCATGTCGTATTGTCATCGCGCGCGCAGCGTCGCGCTGCCGTTCCTGCTGCTGGCCGTCACGGCGCAGGCGCACAGGGAGAGCACAGACCTGGAGGAAGTGGTGGTCAGCGGTCGTCGCCAGGTGCTGGCGGGCGAGGCGCGCACCGCCTCCGAGGGCCTGGTGGGACAGCTGGATCTCGCCATCCGCCCGTTGCTGCGCCCCGGCGATGTACTGGAGGCGGTGCCCGGCCTGATCGTCACCCAGCACAGTGGATCGGGCAAGTCGAACCAGATGTTCCTGCGCGGTTTCAACCTGGATCACGGCACCGATTTCGCCACCTGGGTGGACGGCATGCCGGTGAACATGCGCACCCACGGCCACGGCCAGGGGTACACCGACATCAATTTTCTCATTCCCGAAACCGTGCAGAGCATGGCCTACGTGAAGGGGCCCTATCATGCCGAACTCGGCGATTTTTCCTCCGCCGGCGGTGTGCACATCGACACTTTCGCGCGCATGCCCGGCAACCGCGTCAAGCTCGGGGTCGGCGAGGACGGTTACCGCCGCCTGCTCGGCATGGGCAGCGTGGAACTGGGCGGGATGTACCTGTCGGGGGCGCTGGAAGGGCAGGCTTACGACGGTCCCTGGAGTGACATCGAGGAAGACGTGGAGAAGGTTAACTCCCTGCTGCGGCTGGGCGGCGGCGACGAGGAACGGACCTGGTCGGCCACGGCGATGTACTACGACAACTCGTGGAATTCCGCCGACCAGATCCCGACGCGCGCCGTCAGCGAGGGGCTGATCGACGAGTTCGGCTCCATCGATACCGATGTGGGCGGCAAGAGTCGCCGCGTCAGCCTGTCCGCGCAGTACGCGCACCAGCATGGGGACCACCGCAGCGAGTGGCGCGCCTATGTCATCGATTACGAAATGAACCTGTGGTCCAACTTCACCTACCTGCTGGACGACCCGGTCAATGGCGACCAGTTTGAGCAGGCCGACGAGCGCACCATCTTCGGCGGCAGCTACAACCGCTTCTGGGTGACCGGCCAGGCGGAACACCTGCACCACCGCCTCGGCGCGGAGCTGCGCTACGACGATATCGACACGGTCGGACTCTACCGGACGCGGCAGCAGCGGCGCCTGGATACCGTGCGTGAAGATGCGGTCGAGGAGGGCAGCGCCGGCCTTTTCTACGAGCTGGCCTGGCGTTTCGCGCCGCGCTGGCGCGCGGTCCTGGGTGTGCGCGCGGACTACTACTGGTTTGACGTCGACGCGGGCGTCGCGGCCAATGCCGGTGACACCTCGGCATCGCAGCTCAGTCCCAAGGGCAGCCTGATCTACGCGTTTTCGGACACCAGCGAGGCCTATCTCAGCGCCGGGCGCGGCTTCCACTCCAACGATGCGCGCGGCGTCACCGCCAGCCTCGATCCGGGCAGTGGAGAGGTCATCGGTTCCGCGGACCCGCTGGTGGAATCCGACGGCGCCGAGCTGGGTTTCAAGGCCCTGTGGCTGGAGCGCTGGAACACCTCGCTCGCGCTGTGGTACCTGGAACTGGACTCGGAGCTGTTGTTTGTCGGCGACGCCGGCACCACCGAGCCGAGTCGCGGCAGCGAGCGCTGGGGGGTGGAATTCAACAACCTGGTGGCGCTGGACGATGTCTGGTCGCTGGAGGCGGACTTCGCCTGGACCGACGCCCGGTTTAGCAATGACGCGCCGGAGGGTGACGATATCCCCGGCGCCCTGGAGTGGGTGGCCAGCGGTGCGCTGTCGGCGCAATACCCCGCGGGCTGGTTTGGCTCCCTGCGCTACCGCTATTTTTCCTCTGCGCCCCTGGTGGAGGACGGCAGCGTGGAGTCGGACAGCTCGAGCATGGTCAACCTGGCGCTGGGCTGGGCGGGTGAGGCCTGGCGCCTGCAGGTCGACGCGCTCAACCTGCTGGATTCCGACGACCACGACATCGACTACTACTACGCCTCGCGCCTGCCAGGGGAGCCGACGGGGGGCGTGGAAGACATCCACTTCCACGTGTTCGAACCGCGGCAGTTCCGGGTGTACCTCGGCTACGAATTCTAGGCGCCGCGCGCGTCGGTATCGCCTACCCGCTGTAGCGTGAAGCGTGTGCACAGCGGTCCGAGCAGCTCGAAGAAGATGGTGCTGGCGACCACCAGCGGTGGCACGAATGCGAAGACCGGGGAAGCCTGGGCCGCCACCATGGCCATGGCCATGGCCACGCCGGCCTGGGGTAGCATCGCCGCGCCCGACCAGCGCACCGCCGGTTCGCGTGCCCATGCCGGCGTCCCGGCCAGCAGGCCCCCGGCAAACCTGGCGCCGCAACGCAGGACGATATAGGCCAGTCCCACCCAGCCAATGGAGAGCAGTTGCGCGCCGCTCAACTGCGCCCCGGACAGCACGAAGAACAGGATCACGAAGGGCCACTCGATGCCCTCTACCGCGTGAAACGGCCGTTTGTGGTGTTTGGCGACATTGGCCACGGTGGCGCCGAGGGTGACGCAGGAGAGCAGGTAGGAGACTTCCAGCCAGCGCGCCAGGCCGACGCACAGCAGCACCGCGCCCAGGGCCTCCACCAGCACCGGCCGGTGGTCGCGCAGGCGCCCGGTCACCAGCGCCACGGGGAAGCCCAGCAGCAGTCCGAGGGTGATCGCCCCCAGCAGCTCCCACATGCCGTGCTGGAACAACTGCATGCCCGGACTGTCGCCGAGCAGCGACATGGCCGCCACGAGGGCGAAGCTGAAGGCCAGCAGGCCCCAGGCATCGTCGATGGCCACCACGCTCTGCAGCAGGCGGGTGAACTCGCCGCGCGCCCCGGTCTCGCTGATCACATCGGTGGTGGCGGCGGGGTCGGTAGCGGTGGCGATGGCCGCCAGCACCAGCGCCGCGGGCAGGTTCAGGCCCAGCAGCCACAGTCCTGCCGCCACGGCCAGGAAGGTCACCATCACCTGCACCAGCGACACCCAGAAAACGAGTTTCCCCATGCTGCGCATGCGCCGGCGGGTGAGCTTGCCGCCGAGCAGGAAGCCGATCATGCCCAGCGCCGTATCGGCGACCAGCGGGTACCACCGCGCCGACTGGTCGGGTATCCAGCCGAGCACCGCGGGTCCGGCGAGGAAGCCGAACAGGATCAGCAGGGTGACCCGCGGCAGGCGCGTGCGCCGGCCCAGCGCCTCCAGTCCCAGGCTGGCCAGCAGTACCGCCCCCAGTGGCAACAGTATCGTCGCGCTGTCTTGCGCCGTCTCAATCACCTCTCACCCTTTTTGTGCTGGCGTAACCAGGCCCGGGGCCATCAAACCGGCCTGCAGGCATAGCGTGGAGGGGTGCTCGCTCGACGTCAATACTTTTGCCGCGGCGCCGGTCCTGTGCCACAGCCATCGGTGGTGAGCCGCGCCAGTGGCGTCAGGAATCTGGAATGAGGGGGCTGGGTGGATGCAGCCAGAACGGCCTCTGGCCGTCCTGGCTGGAGATCACGGCTGTGCGCTAGCCTACTGGCAACCCGCGCAGGCCTCCGTGGTGAACTGCACCACGCTGCCCAGTGCGCTGCCCTTGTTGTTCACTGCCCGAGCCCGGACCTGGTACTGGGTATTGCACACCAGTCCGGGGAGCAGGTTGCTGGCGTTGACGCTGGACAGGCCGGATCCGACGAAGCCGTGGGTCAGTGTATTGCCAAACTGCCCGTCGGTTCCGTAGTCGAAATACAGCATGGTGTTCGCGCCGTTGGCAGTCACTGTTGCGCTGACGGTGGCCTCGGTGGCGCCGATCCCGCTAACCGCGCCGGTACTGACGTCCGGCGTCTGCGCCGCGACCGTGACCTGTGCCGCGCTGGAGCACTGGTTGTTGGTCACTTCTTCTCCGGCGACGCTGTCCACGCAGGCCCCGTAGTACCAGGTGCCCTCCGTGGCGGGCGCGGTCTCCGGGTCATTGGAGGCCTGCTGGGCGCCGGCGGCGAGGGCAGAAATACTATCCGAACCGACGAAGGAATCACCCGTGCTGATGATCGAGTTGGTCGAACGGTAGTAGCGCAGCGTGCTGCTGTCCGCCGGGCCGTCGCCTGCATTGCGTGTGACCGCCAGTATCGAGAACGACTGGGTGGGCAGGAGCGTGGTGTCGGAGACACCGGCGAAGGGCACGGTCAGGTCCGCCGGCGGCGGCAGGACCTCCACGGGGTAGTAGGCGACGTTGTTCTGGTAGGTTACCTCGCCGAACTGGAAGTCGTGATTCGCGTAGGCGCCGAGGAAGTAGGTGCCAGGTGGGGTGTCGATGGGAATCGTCACCGGCTCCAGCACCTCGTAGGGGATGTTCCGCGTCATCACGTAGCCGGTATCTTCGCTGAGGAAAGTGTCACTGGAGCTGATGATACTGTTGCTGGAGAGGTAGAAACCGGTGTGGAACGACTCCGTGTTCTTCTCGCCGATGTTTTCCACTGTCAGTTCCATCTGTACTGTCTCGCCCGCCACCACCTCATAGGAGGGCTGGCCCTCGAAAGAACCGGCTACCGGCAGCACGGCGCCGGAGGCGTCGCGCAGCACGCCGAAACTGTGGCTGCTGTAGGTGCCGTCGGAGCCGTCGTAGCGGTGCACGGCGAGGCCGACGTCGCGGTAGGCGTCATTGCCGGAGCGTTTGCCCCAGCGGTCGATGAGCCCGTCGGACAAGTCCTCGCCCGGGCCGTAGTAGCTCGTCGTACCGTTGCGGGTGACGTGGTCCCAGTCGTCGCCCATGATGTTGTACACGTCCGCCTCGTGCCCCATGCCGGCGCAATGGCCCCCCTCGTGCACCGCGGTGCCGAGTATGGAGCGCCCGCCGGTGGCGCTGGAGTTATCGTAGGGCCAGTGATTCGAGTCGTTGCCGGTTACCCAGGGCTGGTTGCCGAAACGGATATCGGTCGCGATCACGGTGCAGCTCGAGGTGTTGTAGTACAGCGAGCACTGCGCCGTGGCGTGTGACGTGTCGTGGTAGATCTCGTTCTGTGTGTTGGTGGTGCTCCAGCTGCTGTCGTTGTTGTCATTGAGTATGAAGCTGGCCTGGGAGAACACGGTCAGCCGTGCCAGGGCCGTCGCGATATCGTTTTTCTCTGCCGTGGACAGGTTGCTGCCGAGGTTGAAGGTCCTGCTGATGTTGCTGTACCCGGTCACCGTGCCGCAGTCGCGACTGATGTAGGTGTAGGCGCCGGCGCCTTCTGCGACCAGCGCCAGGCCCGCGATGGCAGCTATGTTTGCCAGTGTTTTCATGGCCCTATCCTCCCTTTCCGGTCAGTGCGTTTCTGAACGTGCCGAGATCGACGCTGGCCTGGTAGCCAGGTCGCGCCCGGGTCTGGGGAGCGGACAGGCGTTGGCCGGGCGACTCGCTTTCCGCTTCGTGTTGATCGAACTGCTTGCTGAACTCGTGCGGGCCGATACTGAACTCGGTGAAGCGTGGATGGGGGTTGCGATCGCCGCTCCAGGACAGCTTGTAGCCGGGCGGTTCGTCTGTCTCGGTATAGATCAGGCCGCGCCCGTCCTCGTTGAAGATCTTGCCGTCGAGGACGCCGAACCGGTTTTTTATCAGCACCCGGGAGTGGGCATGGGGGCTGTCCGGGTTCAGTTCGAGGAACAGAAGCTCCTCCTGGCCCGGGGTGAAATAGTGGGTGTGGGAAAGGATTAATACATTGTCGGGTTCGTGCCTGGCCGGCCCGCCCTCCTGCACGATGGTGACCAGGGCGCCGGGGTAGCTGCCTTCCAGGACCTCGCTGATGCTCAGCGTGGTGTGGGTGAAGGGCGTGTCATTCGCGTCGTAGACGACCTCCTGCGCGGTCACCGTACCGCGTACCACCAGGTCGGAAGCGGCCGACATCTTTGCCAGCGGGTCGGCGGGGGTACGCTCGATGATCTCGTCGCTCCAGCCGGCGGCCTCGCGCCTCGCGTCCTCCTCGGTGAAGGCCGCATCCAGTTGTTCGGGGGTGAGTTCGCCGCTTTCCAGCAACGGTTGGGCCGCGGCCCAGCTCGTGGCAAAGGAAAGCAGCCATGCTGCTGTCAGATACCTGTGATGGTGCATCGTGGACACCTCCTGCTCGACATTGTTGTGGTGTTGCCTGGGGACCCGTTGTACGCCTTCGCGGCGATGTTACCCACCCCCCATATGCAGGGGTGGACAGGCGAAAGTGCCTGGCGCTACTTTCATTACCCTGGCTGCTACACTGCGACGAGGCGTTCTGGCGGTTGGTTGATGATGTCCTCACAGGCGGGTTGGATGTACCCATGAACGAAGCAGCGTTGCGCGCAAGCAGCCCGGAGGGATCGGGCAGCCTGGATAGCGTCGCCAAGCGTATCGACGCGACGCCGCTGGCCTGGGTGTGGACCGTGGTGATTGCCGGGCTGCTGTTCATGGTGTTGCAGACGACCCTGGCGGTACAGGTGCCTACCCTGGGGTTGACGCTGGCCCCGGTCGGCGAGAACGCCGGCCTGCGCGTGACGCAGGTGGAGCCTGGCCTGCCGGCGCACGGCGCGGGACTGCAGGCAGGCGATGTGATCCTCGCACTGTCCGCGGGTGGCAAACGGGTGGTGCTGCGCGATTACCTCACCCTGAACGATCCCGATGTCGCCGGCAGTTATGCGCTTGTCACGTCGTTTCAGCGCGACGTCGGCGCCGTCACTACGGCGCTGCAGGGCGGCCCTGTGCGCTTGCAGCTGGCAGACGGGCGCAGCCTGGCGGTAACCGCGTTGCCGCAACGCCCCCTGGGTGCACTGCCCGGCTGGTACTGGGCGATATCGCTGATGGGCATCGTCGCCCTGGCGATCGGCACTGCGTTGAAGGCGCATACGCCCTCCGACCCCAACACCACACTGGTCATGATCGCCGCCCTGGGTTTCTGGCTCACCGCCTGGAGCTGGCCCCTGTACGGCCCGCGGGAACTGGCCGCGCCGCTGGTGGCGCTGGTGCCCGCCCTGGAGGCCATCAATCACCTGGGCTTTGTCGTTATGATCGGCGCGGCGCTGGCGCTGGTCTGGCGCTACCCGGTGCGCCTGGTACCGTTCCGCGTGTGGCCGCTGACGCTCGGTTTCGGGCTGTTGGTCTGGGTTGTGCTGACCTTCCAGCTCTACGAGTTTCCACTGCATGCCTACTACCTGCCGTTGTTCTGCATGCCCCTGGTGGTGGGATTTACCCTGGCGACCCTGCAGTGGTGGAAATCCAGGAAGCGACCACTGGAAAAGGCCTCGTTGCGCTGGCTCTTTATCACTATCTTTGGCAGCACCACCGGCGCCTTCGCCATGTATGTCGTACCCCCATTGTACGGCGCCGACCCGGTGACCACGCCCTGGTTGTCGCAGATGATCCTGCTCATTTTCTTTATCGGCCTGGCGCTGGGAGCGGCGCGTTACCGGCTCTTCGATGTGGAGCGCTGGTGGCTCAATACCTGGCTGTGGTTCGGCATGGGCGTGGCCATCGTGCTGGTGGATGTGCTGCTGATCAGCGTGATGCAGCTGGGCTTTACGGGTTCGACCGTCCTGGCCGTGCTGGTGGTGGCCTGGGTGTACTTTCCGGTGCGCCAGCGGGTGTGGGAACTCGCCATGCGTACCCCCGAGCGTTCACCCTGGCAGATCATGCCGCAGATTGCCTCGCGTTTTGCCCGGCCATTGACCGCGCCGCAGGTGACGCATGAGCTCGGCCACCTGTTCGAGTCCATCTTCGACGCCCCGGACGCGGTGGTCCTGAGCACTCCTGCCCAGGACGACCGGCCGCGCCTGACCGACCACGGGCTGAACATGGTGATTCCCGCACCCGGTGCAGGTGGACAGGTGTTGCTCTCGGGCAAGCATCGCGGGCGACGGCTCTTCGATACCTCCGATGTCGACTACGCGCAAACCGTGGTCAGGCTGGTGGGGCAACTGGTCAGCCTGGCGGAAAAACACGAATCCGTGGAGCGCACCGAGCGTGAGCGCATCATGCGCGACCTGCACGACGATGTCGGTGCCAGACTCCTGTCCCTGGTGCACGGCAGTGCCGATGCGGCGGTGCGTGAAGAAGCGGCGGACCTGCTGCAGACGCTCAGGACCAGTGTCATTCCCCTGCATTCCCGCCAGGCGACACCCCTGGTGGAGGCGGCGGCGAGATGGCGTATGGAACTGGAGCAGCGTTCCGCCGCCTCGGGCGCGCAGTTGTACTGGCGGAACAACGCCGCGGACAGTGGTCAGCTAAACGCCAGGCAGTATGTCAACCTGACGCGTATCCTGCGCGAGCTGTTGACCAATGCGCTGAAACACGCGCGGCCGGAGAATATCTGGATAGATCTCGATGTCGACGACGGGCTGACCATAGATTTTCGTCACGACGGCAGCGTCACCGATCCCCGCGACTGGACCTGGGGACGCGGCCAGTACAACCTGGTGACCCGGGCGCAGGAGATCGGCGGCCGTATCAGTTTCTCCACCACGCAGGATATGGGCAAGCGCCGACTTCGAGCCGTCGTGGAGGTCGCGCTGTGAACGCGAACGGTACGTCGCCGGCGCCGTCGGTGCTGATACTGGAAGACCAGCCGGTGGTCAGGAACATGCTCGCCGGTGTCGTCTGCCAGGTGTATCCCGGCGCGGACATTATCGAGGCGGGAATCTGTGCAGAGGCCGTCGCGGCGATCGAGCAGCGGCGCTTTCAGCTCGCGCTGATTGACCTGGGGTTGCCCGACGGCAGCGGTATCGATGTCATCCGGCTGCTGCGCCAGGCCTGTGAGGATGCTGAGATTATCGTCGCCACCATTTTCGATGATGACGATCACCTGTTCGACGCCATGGAGGCCGGGGCCACGGGTTACCTGCTCAAGGAACACTCCCCCGCCGAACTGGTGGCCGGCCTGGAGCAGCTGCGCGCCGGCAACCCGCCCCTTTCTCCCAGTGTCGTGCGCCGGCTCGTGGCGCATTTTCATGCACGCAGTCCCGCGCCGGATAGCAACCTGACCCCGCGTGAGCAGGAAGTGCTGAAACTCATCGCCAAGGGACTGAACCGCAAGGATGTGGCGGAGCTGCTGGGTTTGTCGAAGCATACCGTCTCTGACTACATCAAGGTGATCTACCGCAAGCTGGAGGTGTCCTCGCGTGCGGAGGCGGCGCTTGAGGCGGAACGCCTGGGTTTGATCCGGACCGCCAGATAGGGCGCCCGGGCAATCGCAACCCAGGTCATCGCCTGTGCGGAAATCTTATCGCGCACTGTCCACTGTGCCGGGTGTATTGACAAAGATCATCTGCTTGTTGGCGCCGGCGCCCTAGAATCGACACGTTGGCCTGTCGGGGCTGCGTTCTGTGTTGTCAGTGGCAGACTGCCGCAACCCCCGCGGCACGGACTACACTCATAGCATGCAGCGGAGAGAAAACGTATGGCGTTGACTGAACTGGACTCGGTGCAGCTGTACCGGCCCTGTAACCTGGAGGGTTGCAGCTTTACTACCACCGCCGATCTCGACCCGCTGGAACACCCGCCCGGCCAGCTTCGCGCCATGGATGCCCTGACCTTTGGTATCGACATCAAGCGCCCCGGTTTCAACGTGTTCGCCCTGGGTCCGCCGGGTATCGGCAAGGCGCAGCTGGTCCGCGAAATCCTGCAGGAACGGACCGCGCAGGACAGTCCCCGCCACGATTGGTGTTATGTCAGCAATTTTGATGACCCTGGCAAGCCGCGCCTGCTCAGGTTGCCCGCGGGCGTGGGCGCGCAGCTTGCCGCGGATATGCTGCAGCTGGTGGAGGATCTGCTCATCACCCTGCCTTCCTCTTTTGAAAGCGCGGAGTATCGCAATCGTCGCGAGGAAATTGACTCGGAAATGCTCGAGCGATCCGAGCAACGTTTCAGCGAGCTGGACGCCAGGGCGAAGGAAAAGAACATAGCGCTGATACGAACCCCCGCGGGTTACACGCTTGCGCCCATGATGGATGACAAGGTCGTTAGTCCAGAACAGTTCTCGCAACTGCCCGAGGACGAGCAGGAGCGAATCCACGCACTCATCGCCGAGCTGCAGGTCGAACTGATGAAGATTGTCGGTCAGCTGCCGGTACTGAAAAGGGAAGCCAGCCATCGTATCAAGGCGCTCAACCGGGAAATCACCCAGCTCACCGTGGAGCAGTTCGTCGCCTCGCTGGAGGAAAAGTACGCGGACGATGAGCAGGTTATGGCGTACCTCGCCCAGGTTAAAACCTACGCTGTGGAGAACGCGGAAGATTTTCTCAATCATGCGCAACAGGATGAGCTGGGTACCAGCAAGGTAAAAGCCCGTGACTACACGGCCATGCAGGTCAATGTGCTGGTCGACAGTGGCGACCAGGCGGGTGAGCCGGTGGTGTACGAGGACAACCCCACTTACCAGAATCTGAATGGCCGAGTGGAATACGTCTCGCAGATGGGAACGTTGCTGACGGATTTCACCCTGATCAAGCCCGGTGCGCTGCACCGGGCCAACGGCGGATACCTGGTCATGGAAGCGCGCAAGCTGTTGAGCCATGTCTACGCCTGGGAGGGGCTGAAACGGGCCCTGGTGAGTGGCGAAGTAAAGATCGCATCACTGCAGGAGGTACTGAGCCTGAACAGCACGGTGTCTCTGGAGCCGGAGTGTGTCCCCCTGGATGTCAAGGTGATCCTGCTGGGGGAGCCCTACCTCTACTACCTGATGGATCACTACGACCCGGAGTTCCGGCAACTGTTTCATGTCGCCGCGGATTTCTCCGCTGACATGGACCGCGCCCCGGGCGGTGAGGAAATGCTGGCGCGGCACATCGCCGCCAGGCAGCGTGGCGAGAACTTGCATCCTCTGGACCGCGAGGCGGTAAGTGCGGTGATAGAGCAGGCCGCGCGCTGGGCCGATGACAGCGAAAAACTGTCCCTGAACCGCGACCGGCTCGGCCTGCTGTTGCAGGAATCCGACTACTGCGCCCGGCGCGGCGAGCGGGATACCGTGACGGCCCAAGACGTCCGGCTGGCGGTGCAACAGCAGCGTGAGCGCAGTGGCAGGTTGCGCGAGCTGCTCAACGAACAGGTCCTGCGGGACATGCGACTGGTGGCTACCGCGGGCAGCAGGGTCGGACAGGTCAACGGTCTGTCCGTCCTGCGCCAGGGTGACCTGATGGTCGGCACGCCGTCGCGCATTACCGCCACCGCGCGGCTGGGTGCGGGCAAGGTCGTGGATATCGAGCGCGAGAGCAAGCTCGGTGGCGAGATCCACAGCAAGGGTGTGTTGATCCTCAGCGCCTACCTGGCGAACTGCTACGCCCGCGACAACCCGCTGCCGGTAGCGGCCACGCTGGTCTTCGAGCAGTCCTACGGCGGCGTGGATGGGGACAGCGCGAGCTGTGCCGAGCTCTGTGCGCTGTTGTCCGCTATTGCCGGCCTGCCGCTGGCGCAGGAGCTTGCGGTCACCGGTTCAATGAACCAGTGGGGGGAAGTGCAGGCCATCGGCGGGGTGAATGAAAAGATCGAGGGCTTCTTCGATATTTGCAGCGCGCGTGGCCTCAGCGGCGACCAGGGCGTGATTATTCCACGGGCCAACCAGGTGCACCTGATGTTGCGCGGTGACGTGCGCGAGGCGGTGCAGGCCGGCAGCTTCCATATTTACACGGCCACCCACGTGGAAGAGGTCATGGAACGGTTGTGCGGGCTGGACTCGGGCGTTGCGCAGGACGGCGTTTTCCCCCGGGGCAGCTTCCAGTGCGCGGTGCAGGAGCGCATTGCGCAGCTACAGGAGCTGCGCCACAGTTTTACTGATTCCAGGGGCGGTGCGAATGATGAGTGAGGGGGGTGACAGGCCGCGGGATATCGTGGTGGTGGCGGACTATCACAGCCACCTGCAGTCCACCCTGGAGGTGGCGATAGCGCTCGCAGGCAGGCGTCGGCTGGCATTGCGTGGATTGTTTGTCGAAGACCCCGACCTCGCCATGGTGTGCTCGCTGCCGTTCACCCAGGAGATTACCCTTGCCGGTGCCCGCCCGCGGGCCCTGGACCAGCAGCGTTTGCGTCGCGACCTGGAACAGGTCAGTCGGCGCTTTCGGCGACTGCTCTCCGAGGGTGCCGAAAGGGCCTCGCTGAGTCACTCATTCGACAGTGTGTACGGCCGCCGGGGGGCGCTGGAACTCGGGGGGGAGGTCGAGGCGGACTACCTCGTGTTGGCACAGCCCGGGTCCTTGCGCAAGGCGCGTGACCAGACGCTGCGCATCGCCTTGGTACAGGCGGATACCGCTGAGGCCATGCCGGTGCTGGAGTGCCTGCGATCACTGCGCGCAGAGCGACGCATGGAACTGCTGCTGGTGGACGGGGGAGCGGGGCTGGCCGCCGATGAATTGCTGCGCGGATTTGTCGTGGAGCATGCCGAGGTTTCCTGCGTGAACCTGCCTGCCGCGGGCCCCACCGACCTGTATCGCGCACTGGCTCGGGGAGTGGACCTGGTGGTCGCGTCACGTCATTGCGCGCCGTGGATACTGGATGCCTTGCTCAGGCGTTCAACCTGCCCGGTAATCCTGACCGCCGGGCGCGGGCCCGGTTGATCGACAGTCCGACATTGGGAGACCGGGTATGCGTGTAGGCGTCGTCAGGGAGATCAAGGATAGTGAAAGTCGCGTCGCTCTCACGCCTGAAGGCGCAGCGCAACTGGTTGCTGGCGGTCATGAGGTGCTGGTGCAGGCCGGAGCCGGCAGCGGCTCCGGCTTCACCGACGAACAGTACCTGGACGCCGGTGCGAGGCTGTGCACCGCCGCACAGGCCTGGGCCAGTGACCTGGTGCTGAAAATCAAGGAGCCGCTACCCCAGGAGTATTGCCACCTGCAATCCAACCTGTTGTTTACCTACCTGCACCTGGCGGGCGTTGACCCCGCGTTGACCGCAGCGCTGCTTGCCGCGGGCACCACCGCGATTGCCTACGAAACTGTCGAGGACGACGTGGGCTTGCTGCCACTGCTGGCGCCGATGAGCGCCATCGCCGGCAACATGGCGATCACCATGGGCAACCACTACCTGGCGCGGCACAACGGGGGTCGGGGCGTGCAACTGGCCCAGGTGCTGGGTCAGCGCAACGGCAGGGTCATGGTCATCGGGCTGGGTTCAGTGGGACAGCATGCGGCGCGCATGGCCTCGGCCATGGGCGCTGAAGTACTGGTGGTCGGCAGGGCGGGCAGGGACGCGGAATGGGCCACTTCGCATCCCATGGGCGGCATGCGCTTCGTGGAATCCAACCCGGACAACATCGCCCGTCATATCACTGCCATGGACCTGGTCGTGGGCGCGGTATTGCGCGTCGGTGAGCGGGCGCCTCACCTGGTCAGTGAAGCGATGGTCAGGTCGATGCAAGCCGGTTCGGTGATTGTCGATGTCAGCGTCGATCAGGGGGGGTGCGTGGAAACCTCCCGCCCCACCAGTCACAGCGACCCGGTGTTCACGATGCACGAGGTCATCCACTACTGTGTGACCAATATGCCCGGCGCCTATCCACGCACGGCGACCCAGGCGTTGACGGAACGCACGCTGCCCTACGTACTGCGCCTGGCCGCGGGCGGCCACGCGGCGCTGGATGCCGACCCCGGCTTCCGCAAGGGCGTCAATACCCGCGCAGGTCGGATTACCTGCCCCGCGGTCGCCAGGGCCGCTGGCGTGAGATAACGCTACAACTGCTTCGAGTGATCTCAATGGAGGCGGGGCCGGCGACAGGTCGACGTCGGCCGGCCCGTATTTCCGGTGAGCCTTTTCGTGTCGTGGTGCCTGAAGGCTTCACATGTGAATGTCGAGGCCACCGGTGGCAGCTGCGAATCCGGCAATATTAACCATTGACAATGTATGGATATATTCTAGTATCCGGGAACCAAGGCAGTGTTTGTGTAGCGCGAGCCCCAGCGCGGTAGATAACTGGTCAAAGGGAGCTAGAGCTATGCAACGTGCGATAGTTTTGAGTTTGTCACTGGTGCTGGCCCTGTTGCAGGGTTGTCGCATCACCCAGGTAATCCCTGAACACGGTTCGATCATTTCCTCTTCGGGTACGCGTGACTGTGAGGCCGGCGAAACCTGTGTCGTAGAGGTACAGGGAGAATATTTTGGCGATACCTTTACCGCGGTGGCAGCGCCTGGATATCGCTTCGCTGGCTGGCGGAGTGCCGAGGGCAGCCTCTGCGCGGGTAAAAAAACACCCTGCGCATTGCAAGGGGTACCGGCTTCTCTCACCGCGCTCGACGTCGACACTTATTTACTGCCGGAATTCGAAGTAGACGATACACCCCGGTCGATCAATTCCACCAGTGCTACCGGGCTGTACCCGGGCGCGTTTTCGCCGGTCCAGGAGCGCCCACAGGTACTGGAGGGCGCCTACTCGGTGTTTGCTGTCAATGACCTGGGTATGCACTGTGTCGATCTGGATGGGCGCATCGCCAATATCCTGCCGCCGTTCCAGGTCATGGTGGCCCAGGTGATACGCAAAGGCGCCGCGCCTGAGCTCAATCCGGCTGACGTGGAACTACACTACTCCGCCGCGTCCAACCCGCTGGATCCGGCTCTGGATAACGCTGCCCGGCCCGGCCTGGCAGCCGATGGAACAGGCTTCAAGACCCGCTTTTGGGAGGGTATTCCCCATGCTTCCTACGACGCATTCTACCCGCCACAGGTCACGCCCCTGGCGACAGGGCCCTTCCCGGTAACCCCCGATACAGGTCTGCCGGTCCCGAACGCGGAGCTGTTATACCTCGGGGAGAACGGTATTGTGGGTGACGGCGACGAGTATCTCAGTGCGGTGCAGCAGGCCATGCCCGGCAATGCCAACCCTCTGGTGAAAAATTCGCCCCAGTCGTTGCACGAGCACTACCGTGACAAGCCTTTCTTTATCAATTTTCCGATTGGCTACATCGCTGAAAGCGTGAACTGGTTTGAGGCGCCCGGTATTCCCGGATCGCCATTCGACGACGATGGTCGGCTCAATCCCTTTCCCCTGGCGCGGGTGGAGGCCAGTATGGCGGGTGAGGTGGTGTCCACGGTCGACACGGTGTTGCCCGTATCTGCCGAAACGAGTTGCACGAACTGTCACGCCAGCCCGCTCGACAATCCCCAGGCGTTGTCTGCCGCCCCAGCTCAGGCCCTTGCGGCAGCGGGGCTTGTCGTTTCTCTAAAGACGGCCGATCCCGAGTTTGCAGTAGGGGGCGTGCCCGAGTCAGTTAGTCTTGAGTACGCCGCCGACTTGAATATCCTGCGCCTGCACGACCTCAGGCACGGCAGCGCATACGTCAAGCCGGCGATGGACGGCGACAACGTGGTGCACGAGGCCGATGCGTGCAGCCCTTACCAGGGAAGCAACGGTTCGCCGAGCTGCCTGCTCGCCCGCGCTTTGGATGCCGGCCAGCCGATAGTTTGCCAGAGCTGCCATTACACTCCCGCGCTGGACCTTGCCCAATCCGGTCCCGTGTCGGGACCTCCCGGCAGTCCGGCCAATGGGCGCAACCAACTGGTGCACGAGACGAATTCACGGGTCATGCACAACCATCACGGCAATCTGCCCGGGTTGTTTCCGGCTATTCCCCCGGCAGTGCAGGACCCTGCCACCGGGGTCATTCTCAATCAAGTTGAGCGCCTGGGCGCCCTTGAGAGTAACTGCTACCAGTGCCACCCCGGTAAAGAGACGAAGTGCCTGCGTGGCGCCATGTTTAATGCCGGCATTTTGTGCAGCGACTGTCACGGCAGCATCAACCAGGTCGGTGCGGACTTCTCCGCCGGGGTGTCTGCCGCCAATCCCGGGGCGTTTGTGCTGGACCAGGGAAATTTCTATGACAGCGGCAGTCCGCAAGCCCGGGTGCCCTGGGCCAATGAGCCCGGCTGTGGTTCCTGTCATACAGGCAGCGCGAATGACAACCTCACGCAGCAGGCTGGAGTGATGGTCAATTTGCGCGACAGCCGCGGTGTCAGGGACGGGATACGGTTGCGCCAGGCGTTTCTCACCGGGGATGCCAAGGCAACACCCATCGTACCTGGCAACAAGCTGTTTGCAGAACCATTGGTTCCAGAAGTCTTCAACGGCTTCGCCAACCCCGCGGCGGGGAACCCAAAGCTGTATCGTGTGAGTACTGGCCACGGCGGGGTCATGTGTCAGGGCTGTCACGGTTCAACCCACGCAGAATGGCCTTTGTCCGACCCGAATGCGAATGACAACCAGACCGCGATCCAGTTGCAGGGCCATACTGGGCCCATCATAGAGTGCACCACCTGCCACGACACGCAGGCGATGCAGGCCGATACACTGGACGGACCACATGGAATGCACCTCGTGGATGACCGGCGTTTCTGGAAGGAGGCGCACAAGGATATTGCCAAGCGGGAAAATGGCAAACCAGGTGGAGGGCTCTGCGGCGACTGTCACGGTGCCGACCATCGCGGCACTGTGCTGTCCCGCGCGGCGACGGACCGTCGCTTCTATGTCGAAGACTCCTGGCGTGCGGTAAGTGCGGGAGAGCCCGTGTCTTGTGACATTTGCCACAGCTTGTCGAAAAGCTTTGGCAGTTGAGCGAAACCTGAAGCGTAATAAACAGCGGAGCCAACGTAGAAAATCTCAGGCTATCGTACGGACTTGCGGCGCGCTACCATGCGGGCTTCAGGAGCCGGATGGGTGTCAGGCCCAGCCTGGCTCTGTACACTGCTCCGCTAGCGAAAAAAACCGCTCAGGACTTGATCGATGAAACGCTGGAATGGCTGGGGTGACGACGAGAACGACCTGGATTTCACGCTGAGCGCGGGCGCGCTGGCGTTCCTGCAGGGCCTGCTGGGCGAGTCCACGGCGCTGCCCGACGCCAGCCTGGAAGAGGCGCTGGCCAGGGTGCCGGACTCGCGGCTGGCGCCACATTCGCTGTACAGCGTGGACGCGCAGGAGCGCTTGCGGCACGCCCGGGGACAGAGCCTGCCGGACTGGCTGGCCCTGCGCAGCGGCGAGCTGGGGCCTTTCCCGGATGCGGTCGCCTATCCCGAAAGCAGTGACGAGGTGGGTGCGCTGATGCAGTACGCGCGCGATCACGAGATCGACGTGATTCCCTACGGCGGCGGCACCTCGGTAGTGGGGCACATCAATCCGCAGGGCGACGGCCGGCCGGTGCTCAGCGTGGACATGACGCGCATGGACCGGCTGCTGCACCTGGATCGCCAGAGCCAGATCGCCACCTTCGGCGCCGGGGCGACGGGTCCACAGGTGGAGTCACAGCTTGCCGAACACGGCTACACCCTGGGCCATTACCCCCAGTCCTGGGAACTGTCCACCATTGGCGGCTGGGTCGCCAGCCGTTCCAGCGGGCAGCAGTCGATGCGCTACGGGCGCATCGAGCAGATGTTCGCCGGCGGCCGTATCGAGACCCTGGGCGGCACGCTGGATATACCTACCTTTCCCGCGTCCTCGGCGGGCCCTGACCTGCGCGAGTTTTTCCTCGGCACCGAGGGGCGCCTCGGTGTCATCACTGAGGTCAAGGCGCGTGTCACCCCGCTGCCACAGCAGGAGAGCTTCCACGTGGTGTTTTTTCCCACCTGGGAGCAGGGCCTCGCAGCGGTGCGCGAGATCGTACAGGCCAGGGTGCAGTTGTCCATGATGCGCCTGAGCAACGCCGTGGAAACCGCTACCCAGCTGCGGCTGGCGGGAGGCGCGGGGGCCGTTTCGGTGCTGGAAAAATACCTGGCGATGCGCGGCGCGGGGTCGGGCAAGGTGATGTTCACCTTCGGCGTTACCGGCAGTGCGGCCCAGTGCCGCGCGGCGCTGTCCCAGGCGCGGAAAATGGCCAGGCGCCACGGCGGCGTCAGCACCGGTACCTTACTGGGGAAAAAGTGGGAGCACAGCCGTTTCCGCACGCCCTACCTGCGCCACGGCCTGTGGGAAGCGGGGTATGCGGTCGACACCATGGAGACGGCGCTGGACTGGGTGCGCGTGCCGCAGGCGGTCGAGGCTATCGAAAGTGCGATTGCGCAGGCGCTGGCGGACGAGGACGAGGCGGTGCACGCGTTCACGCACCTGTCCCACCTGTACCCGCAGGGCTCCAGTCTCTATACCACCTACGTTTTTCGCTGCGCGGCCAGCTACCCCGAGACCCACGCGCGCTGGGCAAAACTCAAGGCGGCCGGGGCGCAGGCGATCGTTGACGCGGGCGGTACGATCAGCCACCAGCACGGTGTGGGTACGGACCACGCGCAGTACCTGCCCGCGGAGAAGGGCGTGCTGGGTATCGAGGCGATCACCGCGCTGCTGGAACAGTTCGACCCGCAGCGCAAAATGAACCCCGGGAAACTCCTGCCCTGACGCCCCGTTCGTGGGAGGAACAGCCATGACGACCGCCAGCACCAGTCTGTCCGAGCGCGCAACACTGTGGCGCGAACTCGCGCAGGGTGAAAAGACCTGGGACCTGGTCATCGTGGGCGGCGGCATTATCGGCGCCGGGGTGCTGCGCGAGGCCGCGCGGCGCGGGCTCAGTGCCCTGCTGGTGGAACAGCGCGACTTCGCCTGGGGCACCTCGAGCCGGTCTTCGAAGATGGTGCACGGCGGGCTGCGCTATATCGCCTCGGGCGATATCAGGCTGACCCGCGACGCGGTGCGCGAGCGCGAGCGCCTGCTGCACGAGGCGCCGGGGCTGATCGAGCGCATGGGGTATTACTTTACCCTGCGGCGCGGCCAGTTCCCCGGCCGCTATGTTTTCAGCCTGCTACTGGCCTTCTACGACTGGCTGGCGGGAATCAGGAATCACCGCTATGTCAGTCGTGATGAAATGCGACAGAACTACGACGGGATCGATCAGCGCGGCCTGAAGGGCGCCGTCTACTACACGGATACGGTGACCGATGACGCGCGGCTGGTGCTGCGTGTGTTGCAGGAAGCGGTCGAGGCCGGCGGCCGCGCGCTGAATTACGCCAAAGCCGATTCGCTGATCAGGGAAGACGGCAGGGTTTGCGGCGTGGTGCTGCACAATGCGCAGGGAGGAGAGCGGGCAGAGGTGCGCGCCCGCGCGGTGATCAGCGCCACCGGAGCCTGGGCCGACCGCCTGCGCAACGAGGTCAACCCGGAAAAGCGCATTCGGCCCCTGCGCGGCAGCCACCTGGTGCTGCCCTTTGCCAGGTTGCCGGTGCCGGATGCGCTGACGCTGCTGCACCCGGCCGACCGGCGACCTGTCTTCGTTTTCCCCTGGGAGGGGACCACGGTGGTGGGCACCACGGACCTGGATCACGGGGGTGGCCTGGACGAGGAGCCGGCAATCAGCGACGAGGAGGTCGACTACCTGCTGACGGTGCTGCAACAGCAATTCCCGGACCACGCGATCGGCCGGGGCGACATCGTCTCCACCTGGTCCGGTGTGCGCCCGGTGATCGGCTCGGAAAAGTCTCGCGACCCGTCGAAGGAAAGGCGCGACCACGCGGTGTGGAACGACCAAGGTCTGGTGACCGTGAGCGGCGGCAAGCTGACCACCTTCCGCCTCATTGCCCTGGACGCCATCAATGCCGCCTGCGGTGAGCCGGCCGCGAAGGTGGCGGACGAGCGGGTATTCAGCGCTGTGACGCTTGCGCCGGCCGAGCTGGACACGACGGATGAGTCCTGGGCCCGGCGCCTGCTGGGTCGCTACGGTGACCGGGCGCGGGAGTTATTTGACATCGCCGGCCCAGGGGAGACCCGGCCCATCGCCGGTACGCTGTTCTGTCTCGCCGAGTGCCGCTGGGCGGCGCGCCACGAAGCGGTGGTGCACCTGGACGACCTGTTGTTGCGCCGCACGCGGCTGGGCTGCATTGTCGCACGCGGCGCCGAGGACCTGCTGCCGGAGCTGGAGACAATCTGCCGCGAGGAACTGGGCTGGGACAGTGAGCGCTGGCGCTCCGAGGTGGCGCGCTACCTCGCGCTGTGGCGCCGGCACTACTACCTGCCGTCACAGGACGCGTAATTCCGGAGCCGGTTTGTGAACAATAACAAGGACTATGTACTGGCAATCGACAACGGCACGCAGAGCGTGCGCGCCCTGGTTTTCGACCTGGACGGCCAACTGGTCGCCAAGAGCAAGGTGGAGATAGAGCCCTACTTCTCGCAGCACCCCGGTTGGGCCGAGCAGCGCGTGGAGTACTTCTGGGACAAGCTGTGCCAGGCCTGCCAGGGACTGTGGCCGCAGCTCGATTTCCCGCGCAGCGCGATCCGTTCGCTGGCGCTGACCACGCAGCGCGCCACGGTGGTCAATCTGGACAGCAATGGCCAAGCGCTGCGCCCGGCTATCGTGTGGCTGGACCAGCGCCTGGAACAGCGCCTGCCGGGCATGGGCCTGTGGGGCCTGCTGCTGGGGCTTGCCGGGGAGCGGGAAACCGTGCGCTTTTTCCGCTCACAGTCCGAGGCGCACTGGATCAGGAACAACCAGCCAGAGATCTGGCAGCGCACCGCGCACTTCCTGCTGCTGTCCGGCTACCTCAGCTACCGCCTGACCGGGAAATATGTCGACTCCGTGGCCAGCCAGGTGGGCTACCTGCCGTTCGATTTCAGGCGCCATCGCTGGGCGGGCAGGCTGGACTGGAAATGGAAAGCCCTGCCCATCCAGCGCGGGCAACTGCCCGAGCTGGTCCCCGCCGGTTCACCCCTGGGCTGTATCAGCGAGGCGGCGGCGGCCGCGACCGGTATCCCCCAGGGGCTGCAACTTATCTCGGCGGGCGCCGACAAGGCCTGTGAGGTGCTTGCCTCGGGCTGCCTTACGCCGGATACCGGCAGTCTCAGTTACGGCACGACCGCCACCTACAACAGCACCAATACGCAATACATCGAGGCGCTGCGCCACGTGCCCGCCTATCCCGCGGCCGTACCCAATGCCTACAACACCGAGACCATGGTGCAGCGCGGCTACTGGATGGTGAACTGGTTCAAGCGTGAGTTCGGCCTGCGCGAGACGCGCATGGCGGCGCAGTCGGGCGTGGCGCCCGAGACCCTGTTCGAAGACCTGCTCAAGGCGGTGCCGCCGGGCTCCATGGGCCTGGTGGTACAGCCCTACTGGTCGCCCGGCGTGCGTGAGCCCGGGCCCGAGGCGAAGGGCGCGATGATCGGTTTCGGCGATGTACACACGCGTGCGCATATCTACCGGGCGATCATCGAGGGGCTGGCCTACGCCCTGCGCGAAGGCAAGGAGCGCCTGGAAAATCGCAGCGGGCACCGCATTTCGACGCTGAAGGTATCCGGCGGTGGTTCGCAGAGCGACGAGGCCATGCAGATCACCGCCGATGTCTTTGGCATGACAGCGGAGCGGCCCCATACCTATGAGACGTCAGGCCTGGGCGCAGCGATCAACGCGGCAGTCGGCGCCGGCCTCTTCCCGGATTACCAGAGCGCGCTGGACAGCATGACTCACGAGGGCGAGCGCTTTACCCCGATCGCTGCGAACGTGCGCACCTACGACGCCCTGTACAGGGACGTCTACCTGAAAATGTACGGCCGGCTGGGGCCGCTGTACCAGTCGATACGCGCGACGACAGGCTACCCGGCATGATCGCGCACGGCCGGGCCGCCGTGGCGGGGCCCTTGCGCCAGAGCGCAATCGCGCGGTGACTATCACGGCATGCGCGGCGCTGGCAGGGTTCCATGCGCGCATCCGGTGCTGCCGACCGGTTCATGGCGTTTCAGGGCTGCTCGAAATCGGGATTTCTCCAGCCCTCCGGCGCGCGCAATTCCTCGTCCGGTAACAGGCGGGAGGTGTAATCCAGGACGGCTGCTACCTCCTCGCCGGTGAGTTCCTTGCTCAGGGCCGTCATCTTCGCGCTGGCGTTGCGGCGTTCACCGTCGCGAATTGCGCGGAACTGTTCCAGCAGGTACTTGTAGTGCTGCGCCTGGATGCGCGGCGCCAGGTCCTCGTTGCTGCCCTCGCCATTGTCGCCGTGACACTTCGCGCAGTGCCTGGCGTAGAGTCGTTCGCCCAGTGCCAGGCTGGTGCCGGGCCCCTTGCCGTTGTCCACGCTGATCTCGAGGGTGGAGACATACTCGGCCACATCGGCGACGGCCTGGGCCCCGCCGATGCTCTCCACCGAGGCGTAGGGCGCCATCAACCCCGAGTTCCTGTTGCCGGCGCGGAAATCTGCGAGCTGCTTGATCACGACATCCCTGTGCTGGCCGGCGATCTGCGGCACGATCCCGCTGGCCAGGCCCCAGCCCTCAGGCTCGTGGCAGGCGGCGCACTCGCGGTAAATCGCCAGCCCGTTGCGCACGTCCGGTGCCAGGGCGAGCGCCCTGTCAAACTCCTGCTGCGCCAGCGCCTGCAACTCCTCCTGGGTTGGCGCCTTGACCTTGACCACGGTTTCCCGGGTCAGGTAGAGCGAGTCAAAACAGTACTGCAGCGCGCGCCGCGCCCGTTCTTCCATGCCGATCTCGTTCAGCACCACCGCGTGGTTGCGCTGTTTCAGGCAGGATTCCAGTGACTGGCGCAGGGCGTGTGTGGGATTGTTCCTGAGTGCGTCGTCTACCACCTTGAGATCGTCCATGAACGTATATTCCGGCTCGGGGTCTGCGTGGATGGCGGCCGTGACCAGAAGCAGGGCGCCAAGGCAGTGACGCAGGATCATTTTCAGGTTATGCATAGTGTTATCCCGGTGATGATCGATCTGTTTGCCGCCTGCGGCGGCGCGTTACAACGTCGCTGCCGGGAAATATAGCACCGGCCTCAAAAGCTTATGGCCCTGATGCCCTTTTTCATGATCGTCATCAAGTCGTCCAGCCTGATCTGCCCGTCAGGCACCGGGACACCGCCAACCAGCGGCGCCACGTCGGCGCGGGCCAGTTGCGCCGCGTTGGGCACGAACAGCCCCAGCAGCAGGCGGTTGACCAGCTGCGCATCCGCGGCGTCGACCGTGCAATCGAAGCTGATATCGCCATCCGGCGGGGGAGGCGGGCCGTAGATGTTGCGCAGCGCATTGAGGTCGTCCGGCTCCAGCACGCGGTTGACCAGGTCGTAGCGGCAGGCCTGGCCGTCAAAGTTCGGCGACAGGTATCCGCACAGCACGCTGTCGACCACCTTGCTGTGGCCGATGCCCAGGGTGTGGCCGACCTCGTGCAGCACCAGGCCCTCGATATCGTTCAGGTACAGGCCCCCGGGCCCGGTCTGCAGGGGGTCGCCCTCGTTGCCGGGGTCGATGTTGAAGTGGTTGTCGTCGTTGAAAGCGATGTCGCCGGCCAGCGCGTCGGGAAAGTTGATATCGTCGCCGGGCGGACCAAACCCCGCCGCGCCGGCGGGGTCGCCGGCGCCGAAGCTGAAGGCGCCGATGCGGATGTCCGGCACGGTGGCGGTGCCGAAATCGCCTCCCTGGTCCGCCACCTGCACGAACTGGATATTGGCGGCGCCCTCCCAGGTGTCCAGCGCGCGCTGCACCGCGGCGTCGAAGGCCCCGGCGCCGTGCGCGTTGTCGATGATGACGCGCAGGTCGTCGGCACCGCCGCTGCCCAGTGTATTGGTGCCGCTCCAGGCCACCGGCGTCTGTGGGCCCAGTCCCACGCCCGGGGTCATGTAACTCCAGGTGACAACCGCGCTGTCCGGCCACACCGGGTTGTCCCACTTGCTGCCCCAGCCCTTGCCGTAGACGCTGCACGCTTGCGCCTGAGCGGACAGCAGGGCCAGTGCGCCGGCCAGCGACAGCACGGCCGCGCGCCACCTGGCCCGCTCAGAGATCCTGGACATGGGTAAGCACCGGCGCCACGCTGCCCAGCGGGAAACCGTTGATGTCCATGTAGTAGCTGGCCACCAGGTCCAGGCTGAAGACCGTCTTGGCCTGGGCCGCGCTGCCCGTGGGGAAGTAGACCAGCTGCACGCCCAGGTCCGACAACAGTGAGGAATTCGGGCTGGCGCCGGCCGGCGTGGTGAAGCCCGCGGGGTTGATCAGGGTGACGTAGATGCGGCCGGTGCCGTCGCCGTTGGGCACCACGTTGTAGCTCAACTGCACGTAGGGGTTGTGATTGAGCGGCACCACGGTGGGCGCGATACCCTCGTCGAAAAACGACTCGTCGTTGTACTCGACGACCAGGAACGCGCCCCCGACCTCGGTAATCCCGGTGAGATCGTCGGGTGTGATGAAGAAGCGGTCCGGGTCCGCCTTGTACCCGGTGAACTGGCGCGTGAAATCCGTGTCCTGGGGCGAGGTGCCGGCGATGATCTCGATGGGGATGGCGCTGAGGTCGCCCTCCAGCGCGCCGGCAGTATTGGTGAGCTTGGCTGAGGTGACCGCGATGGTCGCGGGCCCCACCGCCAGTGGCAGGGGGTTGTTGTAGTTGCCGGGGGTGGTCAGCGGCGAGACCACGAACCAGCCGCCGTCGTAGGGCACCATGCCGGAGAGGCCGACATCGTCGAGGGTGCCGTCCATGGTGTAGGTGGTCATCTGCGACGCGTAGTCCGCGAAGGAGCGGAAAATGAAACGCGCTTCCAGGGTGTGCTGGACGTCGTTCGCGTCGGTGAGCACGATGCTCAGGTCCGCGGCTTTGAGCACCGTTGCCCCGCCGAGGTTGCGCTCGGCGCCGCCCAGGCCGATGACGATGTGGTCCCCTGCCCGGGCGTAACCCGGCGTGGTCTTGGTCTGGACGCAGCCGACGAGACAGAGGGCGAGAAACGCAGCCAGCCAGGTCGCGGCGCGGCCGTGCGCGGTGGGGCGGTTTACGGCGAGACAGTTGTTCATCGTTGCTGCCGGTGGAAGCCCAACGAATAGCCTAAAAGTAGCACCGCTGTGCGAGAACGCAAGCGGCCGCCGCAGCGCCGGGCGGGACGGGCGGGTAACAGCGGTGTAACAATCCCGCCCTAGCATCGAGGCGTGTGTGAAAATAGCCGGTACACGCCCGCACTCGTGCGCGCGCTCGCCAGCGGTACCCGTACCGTGTCGACCCTGACCCTGCGATTCCTGGATCTGGTCCTGCAGGGCCTGTTCCCGCGCCCCTACCCGGGAGTGGCGCGCCATCTGCAGCGCCTGCTGGTGGTCGCGCTGGCGCTGCCGCCGTTCGCCTGCCTGCAGTTGCTGCACTGGATCGGCTTCGCGCTGGACGAGATCCTCTTTCGCGGCTATCGCGACATCGAGATTCGCCAGCCCACCTTTGTGCTGGGCGTACCGCGCAGCGGCACCACCTTCCTGCACCGGCTGCTGGCCCACGACCCGCAGTTCACCACCTTCAGTACCTGGGAGTGTTTCTTCGCGCCGAGCATCAGCGAGCGCTACGTCTGCCTGGCCTGCGCGCGTCTGGACCGCCTGTGCGGCCGCCCCCTTGGCCGCCTGCTCGGGGTGCTGGAGCGGAGGATGTTTGGCTGGCTCGACGACGTGCACCCGGTCAGCCTCGCGGCGCCGGAAGAGGACTACTTCATCTTTCTGCCACTGTTGCGCTGCTTCATTCTCGTCGTGCCTTTTCCCCGCGCGCGCTGGATCTGGCGCATGGGCACCCTGGACCGCGATGCCAGCGCCGCCGAACGCGACGCCGTCATGAACTGGTACCGGCGCTGCCTGCAGCGTCACCTCTACGTCCACGGCCCCGGCCGCAGCCTGCTGAGCAAGAATGCCGCTTTCGCCGGCATGGCCTGCAGCCTGCGCAGAACCTTTCCCGATGCGCGGCTGATCGTCTGCGAGCGCGACGCGCTGCAGGTCGTCACCTCCCAGTTTCGCGCCGTGAGCGAGGGCATGAAGTTGTTTGGGGTGCCGCTGTCGGACCCGGGTTTCCGCGACAACCTGCTCGACTGCCTGCAGTTCTATTATCGCAACCTCGAGCGGCTGTGCGCCGCGGCCCCGCCAGGGCAGCTGCGCCGGGTGGCGTTGCCGGACCTGTCCGCACGCACCGCCGGTACCTTGCGCGTACTGTATGCGCAACTCTTCGACCGACCGCTGCCGCAGCCACTGCTGCGCGCGGTCGATGCCTACGAGCGGGGGGGGCGCCACGTGCCGGCCTCGACGGCCGCCGGCCTGGCCACATGGGACATTCGTCCGTCTGATGTGCACGAGCGCTTCGCGCACTGGTGCGATGCCGGGGGATGCGCGTGAACGCGGCGCAGGAGTTGATCGCCGGCGCCGCGCAGGCGCCCGCGCCGGACCGGGGGCGGCTGCGCGTGGCCGTACTGTCCGACTCGCCGCCGGAACGCAACGGGGTCGGGTCTTACTACGCCGACCTGGTACAACAGTTGCGCGGTCGGATCGGCGGCGCCGAACTGATCTGCCCCACTGCGCAAACGCGGCGCTGGCACCGCTACGTCACCCCGCCGCTGCCGGGGGACAGTACGCAGCGCATCTGGCTGCCGCGCCCGTTCAAGATTCGCGCACAACTCAAATCCCTGCGCCCGGATGTGATCGTGGTGCCCACGCCCGGTCCCTACGGCCTGTTCGGCCTGGTCGCCGCGCGCTGGCTGTCGGTGCCGCTGATCGTCGGTTTCCATACCCACTACGAGGCGCTGGCGGGTATCTACTGGCACGATGCGTTCGGCCGCCTGTGTCGGTGGTACCTGTCCGGCTGCAACCGGTTGTTGTTCCGGCACAGCGCACTGGTGCTGGCCAACTCCGCCGAGATGCAGCGCCAGGCGCGCCTGCTGGGCGCCCGGCGCGTGGAACTCATGGGCACTTCCGTTCCCGCCGCGTTCCTGTCGCGACCGGTGACCCCGGCCTCCGGCCGCCTGCGGCAGGTGCTGTTTGTCGGTCGCCTGGCGGAGGAAAAGAACGTACCGACGATTCTCGAACTGGCCCGGCAGCGCCCCGAGCTGCGTTTCAGCATTGTCGGCGACGGTCCCCTGCGCGAGACGGTGCGCAACGCGGCGGCGCAACTGGACAACCTGGCCTACCTGGGCTGGCTGCCCCGCGACGAACTGATCGGCGTCATCGACCGCCACGACCTGCTCCTGCTGCCCTCGCACGTGGAGGCATTCGGCACTGTCGCCCTGGAGGCGATGGCCAGGGGGCGCCCGGCACTGGTATCCCATACCTGCGGCATCGCCGACTGGCCGGCCCTGGCGCGCGGCCTTTACGTCATGGGCGCGCAGGAGTCCCTGGCTGAGGGCCTGGACCGTGTCATGCGCCTGGATGAGCGGCGGCGTCGTGCGACGGCGCAGCGCGCCCTGCAGGCGGCCAGGAGCCTGCACGCGTGGAACGCGCAAACCTGGCTGGACTGGCTGGACGATCCCGGCGGGGTGCGCCGTGTCGTTTGAACTGCTGCCATCCATCCACGACGTGATGCCGCACAATCTCGACCGTGTCGAGGCTATCCTGGAGGAATTCGACAGGGCGGGGTTGCGGCCCGTGACCCTGCTGGTGGTCCCGGGACTGGACTGGCAAGCGCGTGACCTGCAGCGGCTGCGCGCGATGCTGCAGCGCGGACACGAATTGGCCGGCCACGGCTGGCACCACCGCATGGCGCCGCCGCGCAGCCTCTACCAGCGCCTGCACAGCGCGCTGCTGTCGCGCGGGGTGGCCGAGCACCTGCCCCTGGACGAGGCCAGTGTTGTCGAGCTGGTGCAGCGTTGCCAGCGCTGGTTCGGCGAGCATGCACTGCCGGCGCCGGCGCTCTACGTGCCGCCCGCCTGGGCCCTGGGACGCATCGCGCCGGCACGGCTGGACGGCTGCGGCTTTCGCTACATCGAGACGCTGGCGGGCATTCACGACCTCCACGCGCGGCGGCTGTATCGCCTGCCGCTGGTCGGTTTCGAGGCCGATACCGCGGTGCGGGCGGCCTTCCTGCGCGGGTTCAATGCCGTCAACCGGGGTGTCGCCAGCGCCCGCGGTGTGTTGAGACTGGGGGTTCACCCCCGGGACCGGCAATTGCGCCTGCGGCGGGACCTGGCGGGCTGGTTGTCGACGCCCAGGCCGGTGACCTGCCTCGAGCGCCTCGGTGCGCGCCGCGCGGCCCCGGCCCCGGGCCCCGGCTCACAACATTGAATCGACCAGGTTTTCGATCAGCGCCGCGGCCACCCAGGTCAGCGGCGGGATGATCATGTACAGCGCCAGCCGGCCGAAGTTACTCACGTCGAAGGGCCAGGTGGCGCAGGTCTCCAGCTCGCGGCGGTAGGTCAGCAACTGCTGCAGGTTGTCCGCCTGTGCTGCGCCGTCGTCGATGAACCCGTCGCCATCCAGGCACTGGTTGATAAGGCGGTCCACGCGCACCAGGTTGCGCTGCTTCATCGCCGCCAGGCGGCTGTGCAGCGGCCACACCGGCAGCAGGAACATGGCGACGAGGGGGGCGATCATGGCAATGGCGCCGGGCAGTATTTCGCGCAGGTCGATGCCGCCCTCCAGGCCGATCAGCGGGAACAGCGCCAGCGCGCCGATGGTCGACAGGCTGGCGCTGATCGACACCCGCGCGAAGGGCGCGAGGCTGCGCACGTTGAACGGCGTGGCGTGCACGTTGCGCCCGCCCAGCCGCGCGAAAATCACCGCCTGCTGCACCAGCATGTAGATTACCGAGGTCATGACCATCCAGGTCAGCAGCGTGCCCACGCCGCTCATCAGGTCGTTGATACTCGAGGTCAGCCCGCCCAGCGCATTGGCCAGGGAACCCTGCAGGCTGGTGTAGTGAAGGCCGCCCATGATGGCGCCGCCGGCGAGTTGCCCCGCGATGATCCGCGGGCTGACCGCGGACAGCCGGCTGTAGGTGAGTTCGAAGCTGTCCTCGTCGAGGTCCAGCAGCGGACGCAGCTCGCGCATCGCTTCCTGCGCCTTTTCCGTGATGTAGCTGAACACGGGGATGATATAGGCGATGACCAGGCTGAAAAAGAGAGCCGGCGTCTGGTCGTCCAGGGTCGCGCTGACCCCCAGGCTGAACGGCGGGTACAGCAGGGTGAACAGGATCACCCCGGTGAACAGTTTGGCGTATCTTCGCTGCGGGACGAACCGCAGCAGCCAGTGTTTTGCAGCCAAGGCCTGGGTTCCGGAAGCTGTTGCTGTGGGCCGCAGTATTGCAGGGCGGGCGCCTGGAGTCATCTACCCGGTCGCGCCGCGAGCGCCCGGCACGTCCTGCGGTGGGCGGCGCTGGTCTATAATCACTGGCATTGTGGCGGCACACGACTTACATTGGGCCACTTTTGGCCACGCCGAACCGCAGGAGAATGCAGCATGACGACGACCGGACAACAGCTTTTCAGCACCCTCGCCGACGGCAAGCTCACGGTTGAAGTCGTGCCGACCGAGGTGCCCGAACCGACCGGCAACCAGGTCCTGGTCAGGATGGAGGCCGCACCCATCAATCCCTCGGATCTCGCCATCCTCACCGGCATGGCCGATTTGGAAAACGCCGAGTACACGCCGGGTAAATTCGTCGCGGACATGCCCGAGCCTTTTTACAGCGCACAGAAGGGTCGACATGGCCAGCGCCTGCCCGCCGGCAACGAGGGCGCGGGCGAGGTGGTCGCGGCGGGCGACAGCGAACTCGCGCAGTCCCTGCTCGGGCAGCGCGTGGCCTGCGTGCCGGGCAACGCCTACTCCCAGTACTGCATCGCCGACGCCGCACTGTGCCTGCCACTGGGCGACGTGTCCTGCGAGGACGGCGCCTCGGCTTTCGTCAACCCGATGACCGCCCTGGGCTTTGTGGAAACCGCCAGGGCCGAGGGCGCCGGCGCCATTATCCATACCGCCGCGGCATCCAACCTGGGCCAGATGCTGGTGAAAATCTGCCAGCAGGACGATATCGCGCTGGTCAATATCGTACGCAAACCGCAACAGGTCGAGCTGTTATCGGGTCTGGGCGCAGGGCACATCGTCAATTCCTCGGACGAGGACTTCAGCGCGCAACTGCGCGGCGCCATCGAGGCCACCGGCGCCTATTGCGGTTTTGACCCGATCGGCGGCGGCAACATGGTCGATCAGTGCTTCAAGGCCATGGAGCAGGTGGCGGCAAGCCAGATGGCCGAGTACTCCCGCTACGGCTCAGACCAGCCGAAGAAAATGTACATCTACGGCCGGCTCGATTTCGGGCCGACCATCCTCACCCCCGCCTACGGCTTCGGCTGGACCTTGTCAGGCTGGCTGCTCACCCCCTTCCTGCAGCAGGCCGGCATGGAGACTGTGCTGCGCATGCGCCAGCGCGTGCTGGACGGCCTGACGACGACCTTCGCCAGCAGTTACAAGCGCAAGGTCAACCTGCAGGAGATGCTGACGCGCGACGCGGTGCTGGATTACCGCGCCATGAGGACGGGGGAGAAATACCTGGTGACCTCGCAGGCGTAGCGCCCGCGCGGCCGCCCGGCGGTCGGGCCCTTGCGGTAGCCGGTGGGAAAACCGACTGATGTTTTTGTGCAGGCAGGTGGATTGAACAATGTACAAGTTCTTGAACTGGATCGCGTCCCTGCTGGCCCCACTGTTGTTGCTCGGCTGCAGCGACGGTAGCGACAACCCGGTGGCGAACGTCCTGGACAGCCTGCCGATGAATCAGCTGCAGTACCTGGGCACGCACAACAGCTACCATATCGAACCGGAGGAGGACCTGTTCGGGCTGTTGCTGGCGGTCATACCAGAGACGGCGCCGACGCTGCAGTATACCCACAGGCCGTTGACCGAACAGCTGCAGGAGCTGGGGATACGCCAGTTCGAACTGGACGTTTTCGCCGACCCGCAGGGCGGCCTGTACGCCGAGCGCAAGGTCCGTACGCTGTTCGATGAGCCCGCCGCTTCGGGTCTTGCCGAACTGGACGAGCCCGGCCTGAAGGTGTTGCACGTGCAGGAAATCGACTACCAGACCACCTGCCTGACCCTGGTGCGCTGCCTGCAGGAGATACGGCAGTGGTCCGACGATAACCCACAACACCTGCCGGTGATGGTCCTGATCGAGGCCAAGGACGAGGCGATTGTCGACCCGCTGGAACTCGGCTTCAGCGTGCCGGTACCTTTCGACGCCGCGGCGCTGGGCCGCATCGATACGGAGATTCGCAGTGTTTTTGCCGACGCGCGTATCATCCTGCCGGACGATGTGCGCGGCGACAGCGTGACCCTGGAGCAGGCCGTGCTCACCCGCGGCTGGCCCACGCTCGGCGAGGCCCGCGGCAAGGTCATGTTCGCGCTGGACAACGGCGGCGCCAGGCGTGACACCTACGTGCAGGGCCACAGCTCACTGGCCGGACGCGTGATGTTTACCGACTCGCCCCCCGGCACACCCGAGGCGGCCTTCATGAAGCGCAACGACCCGTTGTCCAATCCGGGGGAGATAGCGGACCTGGTGAGCAGAGGCTACCTGGTGCGCACCCGCGCGGATGCGGATACGCAGGAATCGCGCAATGGCGATACCACGCGGCGCGACGCGGCACTGGCCAGCGGCGCGCAGTTTGTCAGCACCGATTACCCGCAACCGGACCCGCGCTTCACGGACTATCAGGTGACCCTGCCGGGACCCGGGGTCGCGCGCTGTAACCCGGTCAACGGCGCCGCCTGCGAGGCCGCAGGGCTGCCGCTGTTCTGACGAGGCAGTCGCGCCGTTGTGCGTGGTAATACGCGCGGCATTGCCGCGCCGCCGTCGTGGGCGGCCGCTTAACGGCGGCCGCGAGGCCTTCAGGCCGCTTCTTCCTCGGGCTCCAGGCCGGACTTCAGGGTCGCCAGCTCGTCCTCGAGTTCCTTCAGTTTGCCCTGCAGCTCAGCCTTTTCGGCGCGCGCTTCCTTCAGGGACTTCTGCAGCAGTTCGTTGGCCCTGGCGTTTTCCGCCAGCTTCTTCTTGTTCGCGTCCAGGTTCTTTTTCATCCGCACCGGGTCGAACTGGGTGAGTTCCTTGACCTGCTCGCGTTCTTTGGCCAGGTCCTGTTGCAGGCTCTTCACCCGCTTCTTCAGGGTGCCCACCTCTTCCTGCAGGTTGTCGCTGCGGTTGGACAGTTCGCGATTGCGCTGTTCCAGGTTTTCGTTGGCATTGGCTTTTGGCGCCAGTTCCTGGATGGTCGCCAGCTGCTGGTCGATCGTCGCCTGCAGCTTTTCGCGCTCCTCGGCCAGTTCCTGCTTGCAACGCTCGGCCTCGGCAGTGGCGGCATCCAGCTTGCCCTGGTATTCGTTGCGGAGTTCTTCTTCCAGTTCAATAATCTTTTCGAGCTTGTTTACGGTCAGCATGCGGTACGTCTTCGGTTCCTGGTCTGGGTGGCAAACCCCCGACTACGGGCTGCGCGCAATAGCTTACGTTGATCCCATCTGCACGGCATAGTCGGATGCGCGGCTGATTCAAAAGCCTTTGAAAACAGTGGGTTCGGTGGGCCGGAAAGACCTGGCGGGCGGGGTAGCCGGCGTGGACCTGCACACTTTTCCGGGGCCGGTGCAGTGCTGCGACGGGCTCCCGGATGGCGCAGGGACAGGTGGTCTTCCTTTGGCCGGCGCGTATTGTACCCGAAACCCGCCGCCGTTCGTAGCCCTTCAGCGCGGTTGGTGCATACCGATAGACGGCGTGGCGGGTACCGCGTTGCCCAGGTAGTCTGTCGCCGGCGGGTCCGTCAGTCCCAGGCCGGCGGCGTACGCGGGCGAGCCATTGCGGATGCGGAACGCCTCGCCGGCCGCTTCGCGCCCGGCACCCCGCCAGGCCGCGTCCTCGAACAGCGGGTCGCCACTGAAGTTCTGGGTGCCGACGGGCGGCAGGTTGAAGAAGAGGTTGTTGCTGCAGCGATCGCCGCAGGCGATGGTCGTGCTCTGCGCTGTCGTCGCGTAGATGATGTTGTTGGCAAAGAGGAAATTCCCTGGATTGGAGAACATTTCCAGTGGCAGGGGTTCCATGCCCGTGTTCGGCGCGGTGGCGATGAAGGTGTTGTTGTAGAAGCGGATATCACCGAGCGTGCCGATGGTGGGGAATTTGCAAGGGCTGACGTTGATGACCTTGCCATCGTCGATGCTGAGGTTGTAGCGCACTTCCGCGGCATGCGGTTCGTCGTCGCTGCACAGCAGGATAAACCCCCCCTCATTGTTGTGGCTGTAGTTGTACTGGATGATGGTTCCTTCCTGCTCGTTGTCGATGTCGAAGCCGGTGCCGTCGCAGCCGTCGGTCGGGCTCTGCCCGAAACGGTAGCCGGACACCTCGTTTCTCTGGATCAGGGTGTTGATGGAATTCCACGTCCAGATGCCCGCGGCGCAGTTGCGTTCGGGGCTCAGCCAGTCCCTGCCCGCAAGATTGCCGACACTGACCACGTTGTCCTCGATGATTGCCCCGGCGGTGCCGTGGGCAACGATGGCGTCGCCCTGCAGCCGTTTCAGGGTATTGCCGCGAATCACCACGCCCTGGCCAGCCGCCGGCCACGCCTGGTCGGCGCGAGGCCGGTCGCCTGAGCCGGCGGTAGTGCCGTCGAAATAAATACCGCTGCGGCCCACGTCCTCGATCAGGTTGTTCTCGATCAGTACGCCATCGAACTGCGTATCCACGGTGTCGAACAGCGAATTGGCGATGATCCCGCCGCCGCGCTTGGCGGTGCCGTTGAATCCCACCGGGCCGGTCACGTCGTGGATGTACAGGTCGCGGATCTCGATATTGGTGACTTTCGTCTGCGCCGAGGTGAGGTACACACCCCGGTGCGGTTCGGACTCGTCGCCGGGGTTGGTCAGTTCCAGGTCCTGCACTACCAGGTGGGACATGTCCTCGATATGCACGGCCGCCGTGTGTGTTCCCCCGGCGTCGATGCGCGGCAGCGGTCCCTGGCCATAGGCGCCGATGCGTATGCGCTCGTCTGCCGTGCCCGAGCCCCGGGGCTTGAGCATGCCGTTGCAGCTGCTGCCGCGGCGCAACAGGAGCTGGTCTCCCGGCGCCAGGGTGATTGAACTGGCGGCCCCGAGGGCATTCCACGGCGCTTTCCGGCTGCCTTCCCCGGTGTCCGCTGCGTCGCAGTCGATGTAATAAGCCCTGCCGGTAAAGCGTTCACCCTGGTCGGAGCCGTCGCTGCAGGCTGCCAACAGCGCTGTCAGCAGCACGACGGCAATGCGGTAAACCCGGTAGTGGTCGGTGCCTGGTCCTGTTATAGCCATTGCGGGGGCCTTGTTATACGGAACCTGGCGTCATAGCTAAGCGTATTTCCAGCCGCGCCGCAACACGTGCGGTTGGCCCCTGCCGGCGCGCTGGCCGCCGCCCGCATTGCCGCGCCAGGCTGGCGGCGCCGCGCAAATAGCCGTTGCAAGACGGCGCCGCGCGCGGGAACATGGCGGCCAGTAGAAGAGACCCCGGAGGTGTCCATGTTCAGCAAAATCCTGGCGGCGTTGCCGCTTGTCGCCGCCGTCGCGCTGCTCGGCGCCTGCAGTGATGGCAGCGACTCCGCCCGCTATCGCCTGCCCGGCTGTGCCGACAGCGGCAGTTGCCAGCCCAACCCGCCACTGGTTATCGGTGGCGAGAGGCCCTCCATGGTGGCGCTACCGGCGGATTACGACGTCACCCGGCGCTACCCCCTGGTCATGGTGCTGCACGGGCGCGGTGTCAACGGCCTGGTCCAGTCCCTGTACATGGACCTGCTGGACGGCGTCGACCGGCGCGATTACATCCTCGTCTACCCCGACGGGCTGGTGGCGGGAGACGGCCGCAGGCAGTGGCGTTCCACCCCGACCTGCTGCGATACGCCTGCCGCCGAGGCGGACGCGATCAGCGACGTCGGCTACCTGTCCGGGCTCATCGAGGAGGCCGCGGCGACCTACAGTGTCGATACCAGCAGGGTCGGGCTCATCGGTCACTCCAGCGGCGGCTTCATGGCGCTGACCATGGCCTGCGAAGCCTCGCACCTGGTGACCTCGCTGGTGCAGCTGGCCGGCTCCACCTTTGTCGACCTGGAGCTCTGCCAGCCCGCCAGCGAACGGGTGAGTGTACTGAGTATCCACGGCGACCAGGACGACACCGTGTTCTTCGACGGTATTGAGGGTCGCTACCTGAGTGCGCCGGCGGTGGCGCAGCGCTACGCCATGCTGGCCGGTTGCGATACGGCCAATCCCCAGGCGCAGGCGGATGTGGACCTGGTCGCCAGCATCGACGGCGCCGAGACCTCGGTGACCAGCTGGCCGGGCTGCCTGCGCGGCAGTGCGGTGGAATTCTGGAAAATGAATGGCGGGCCACATATCCCCGCACCCTGGGTTCCCGCGGGGCTCGACCAGTTCGTCGGCTGGATACTGCAACACCCCCGGGACTAGAACGTCTCAGATCAACAGCCGGCGCATGGCTTCCAGCTCGTCGTCGCTCAGGTTGGAGTCGCTTTTCTCGCCGCGCTGGAACTCGAGGTAACGGCGCAGGCTGTTGTGCGTCAGCTTGTCCAGCGGGTAGGTCCGGGCGGCGAGAAACGCCGGCACCAGCAGGGCGATAGGCACCAGGAACACGATCAGTTGCAGGGCGGTGATCACGCTGTCCGGCTGCACCTGCAGGATTTCCGTATACCGCCCCTCGCGCATTTCCCTAACCGGCGGCAGGTACCCCGAGACTTCCAGGATCACGCCCACGGCGAAGATGCCGATGGCGCCGGAAAACTTGCGTGAGAACGTCATCACCCCGCTGAACGAGCCCGCGATGCGCTTGCCGAAGCGCAACTCCCCGACGTCGGTCACGTCGGGGAAGATCGACCAGGGCATCACCACGCAGCCGACCACGCCGCTGCCGACCACCGCGGCGACCAGGTAAATGGCGTAGTCCGGCCAGTCCGGCCGGTAGGCCGCCATGAGGCAGGCGCCCAGCAGCCACAGTACGATGGAGTAGCGGTAGACCGTGGCCTTGCCGAAGCGGTTGGCCAGGGTGACCACGGCGGGAATCAGCAGGATCTGTGTCACCAGCATGGTGCCGATCACGAGGTCCGCCTCGTCTTTCCTGTCCAGGTAGTAGTACATGTAGTACTGGAAAACGGCGGCCACGACGTCCATCGACAGGTAGGCGAGGAAGTACATCACCAGCAGTTTGCGAAACGTCCTGACCTCGAAGGGTCGCAGGAACGAGGCCAGCGAAAACTGGCTGCGCTCGTCCGACATGGGCACCCGCTCGTGGGTGAACACGAACATCATCAGCCAGGGCACCGCGTAGAACAGGGAAAAGATGACCGCCATGGCGAGCCAGCCGGCGGTGGGGTCGTCGAACATCTCCACGATGGTCAGCGGCAGCACCGCGGCCAGCAGGGAGGACAGCTGCGAGAAGAACAGGCGGATGCCGTTGATGTTGTTGCGTTCCTCGTAGTCCGTGCTGATCTCGCTGCTCATGGAGGAGTAGGGCACCAGGCACACGGTGGCGATAGTGGAGAAATAGATATAGGTCGCCAGGACATAGGCGAACTTCTTCAGCTCCGTGTCGAAGGAGACCGGGTACCACAGCGCGATAAACGAGGTGATGATGCCGAAGAAGGCCAGCACGAAGTAGGGTTTGCGCCGTCCCCAGCGGGTGCGGGTATTGTCCGTGATGACCCCCATCACCGGGTCGGAGATCGCGTCCCAGACCTTGGACACCAGCACCACGGTGCCGGCCAGTGCCGGGGAAATCTGCACCACGTCGGTGAGGAAACGCAGGTAGTAGAAGGCCATGATCACCTGCGACCCGCCGATGAAGATATCGCCGGAACCGAAGATCAGCTTCTCCCGCAGCGTGATGGGCGGGGGCGCCGGGTTCATGACAGCCGGCCCTGGTTGAACAGTTTGCGGTAGCCCAGGCCGGCGAAGAACAGGGCGGCCAACCCGTAGGTCCAGTCGTTGCCACGGGGCGTGTACTTGTAGCCGAGGTAGGGAATAAACGGAATGGCGATGGTCGGCGCGCTGATCAGCGGCATGCTGAGCAGACCGTCCTTCATCTCCAGCGACTCCAGCACGGCGCGAAATGCCTTCAGGCCGGGCTCCAGGTAGCGTTCCTCCAGGTAGCCGTCGGCCACGCCCTGCATCCAGCCGCTGGCGATGAGGGCGGTGGCGCTGCTCTCGATGTAGGTCTTGCCGGGCCGGTTGAACACCGTCTCGTAGAAGCCGTCGGCGCGCTGGTAGGGCAGCAGGGCGGCGGAGGTTTCGCGCAGTATGCGCACGGCTTCCCGTCGCTCATCGCTGTCCGCCGCGAAGTGCTCGATGGTCAGCGGCAGTCCGGCGATGACCCAGCCATTGCCGCGTCCCCAGTAAATTTTGCTTTTTGGGTAGGTGTGCTGTTGCCGGGTCCAGTAGCAGTGGTAGAACAGCTTGTCCTGTGGGTCCTGCAGGTACCTGGCGAACAGCGCCGGTTGTCGTCGCGCGAAGTCGTAGATCTGTGCGTGGTCTTCGCCGCGGCCGTACCAACCGGAAAACACGCCGTACATCATCACGGAATCGACCCACACGCTGCTTGGGTAGAGCTTGCCCTCCGGGGAGGAGCCCAGGTGATTGGGCATGTAATCCAGCACCCGCTGCGAGTGCAGCAGGTAGTCGACGACCCTGTCCACCACGGCGGTGTAGCGCGCCTGGCCGGTCCGGCGGTAGGCGGCATAGGCGGCCAGCCCGGGCGCCATGGTGTCTGACTGGTCGACCCGGTAGCCCTTGTCGATATGCGTATCCAGGTAGGTGCAGATGTAGTCCAGGTAGCGGTCTTCCCCCAGCGCCTCGTCGAGGAGGTGCAGGGCGTACAGGTACAGGGCCTCGCCCCACATCCATTTCAGGCGGGTGGGGTCGTGACGCCTGACCGAGGCGTCGGCCAGTTCCAGAACCCGTGAAAACAAGGGGTCGGCGGCCAGTGTCCGCTGTTCGTTGACGGCTTGCCGGATCTCGGATTGCGGGTTCACGCTAACCTCTTATCGGGTGTCTGAGAGTTCGACGCCGAAACACAGCGCCATGTGGCGGCTCAGCGTGCGGGTGATGCGCGCAACGTCCAGGCGCGCCCTGTTCTCCAGTACGGTGGTCTGCTCCAGCTGCCTGAACAGGGAAAAGGTAATGCGTGCGTCCTCCACCGGCTGGCTGGATCCCATGGCGCGGTGTATCGATTCGAGGTACTGCAACTGCGCGTCCCACTCGGTCATCACCAGGCCGTGCAGCGCGGGATAGCGCACTGATTCGTGGTGGAACGCGAGCTCCAGCAGGCGGTCGTCGCGTTTGCCCGACAGCTGGCTGCGCAGGTAGCCCACCGACGCGGCAAAGATCGCGGCCGCGATGCGCGGCCTGTCGGCGGCAGGCACGACCTTGTCGTCGTAGGGCTCCAGCAGCGTCCGGGTCTGGCGGTAGAACGGGCTGTCCGTGAGCAGCGCCTTGCTCCGCCAGTGCTCGAAGGCGCTGATGATCAGCTCCTCGATGCTGGCAAAGTGGTACGTCGTGCTGCCCAGGGACACCCCCGCGCGCTTGGCCACAGCGCGGTGGCGCACCGCGCGAATACCCTCCTCGATGATGATCGCCAGCGCGGCGTCGAGCATGCGCGCGCGCGTGCTCGCGCGCGCCGCGGCGCGACTGCCGGGCGGGTGTGCAGTGGACTGCCTGCTACTAGCTACCATGTGACGCGCCCGGAGCGTATGGGGAAAAATTTAACTGTACTATCGTACAGTAAATAAGTAGAATTGCCAACACTGCTATGAAGCGCCCGGAGCGACTGGCGTATCCGGGCCTGTAATTCGCAACCTGAACACGGGCAATCGACATGGAACTGGATATCCGCTACGCCACACACCCCGAGGACGTTAAGCACTACACCACCGAACAGCTTCGCCGCCACTTCCTGGTCGAGTCGGTGTTCGTCGCCGATACGGCGTCGTTTACCTATTCGCACGTGGACAGGATCATCGCCGGCGGCATCATGCCGGTGAACAAGGCTGTCGGGCTCGAGGCGGGCAAGGAAATGGGCGTCGACTATTTCTTCGAGCGCCGCGAAGCCGGCGTCATCAACGTCGGCGGCAGCGGCAGTATTGTCCTGGACGGGGAGCGCTTCGGCCTCGGCGAGCGCGACGGGCTGTATATCGGCATGGGCGTGAAAGAGATCCTGTTCGAGTCCGACAGCGCCGACAGGCCGGCGCGCTTCTATTTCAACAGCGCACCCGCCCACCGGCAGTATCCGCACACGCACATTGCCATCGAGCAGGCCAACCCCGTACGCCTGGGGGAAGATGAGACGTGCAACAAGCGCACTATCTACCAGTACGTCCACCCCGATGTCTGCGCCAGTTGCCAGCTGGTGATGGGCCTGACCATGCTTGAACCGGGCAGTATCTGGAACACCATGCCCTGCCACACGCACGAGCGTCGCATGGAGGTGTACTTCTACTTCGACATGCCCGCCGACGCGCGGGTAGTTCACCTGATGGGCCAGCCGCAGGAGACCCGTCATATCATGGTGGCGAACGAGCAGGCGGTGATCTCCCCGAGCTGGTCCATCCATTCCGGCGCCGGTACCAGCCACTACACCTTCATCTGGGGCATGGTGGGCGAGAACCAGACGTTTGACGACATGGACCACCTGAGCCCGGCCGACCTCAAGTAGATTTTATGGCTGGACACCCGCGTTTCGCGCTGCAGACCTTTACGGTTCGCAAGTACCTGAAATCGCCCGCCGCGGTCGAGAGCTGCTTTGCGCGTATCAGTAAGGCGGGCCTGAACTCGGTGGAACTCGCCTACATCCGGCTGGAGCGCGAGGAGATCGAGGCGGTGGGTCGCGCCTGTGGCATGCACGCTATCACTGTCGGCAGCACGCAGATCACCTTCGACTTCCTGGACCGCCGGCGCGACTGGGTGCTCGAGCTGCACCAGAAACTCGGCTGCGCTTTCAGCAGTGTGTCCGTGCTGCCGATGAAGGCCATCCTGGGTGGGCGCGACAGCCTGCTGCGCTTCGCGGACAGGCTGGAGTCGCTGGGGCGCTACTACCGGGAGCGTGGGCTGCAGCTGTGCTTTCACCACCACGATTTCGAGTTTCGCCGTTACGGCGATCGCCTGGGCCTGGACCTGCTGTTGGAGAACACCTCGGCGGATCATGTCGGGCTGGAGCTGGATACCTACTGGGCGGCCCGAGGCGGACGCGCCGCCCACGATATGATCTGCGATCTCGCCGGGCGCGTGAAGGTGGTGCACCTGCGCGATTTCAAATTGCGCAGGGGGCTTTTCGGGCTCTCCGCGACCGACGCCGCGCTGGGCAGCGGCAACCTGGATTTCACCCGCATCGTGGACAGTTGCGTCGAGCACGGTGTGAACTACATGGCGATAGAGCAGGACACCGGCGCTCCCTTCGAGCAGGTGGCCGGCAGTGTCGCTCACCTGAAACGCCTCGGCTACGAGGCACTTTTCTGAAACCTGGCCGGGAGAGCGACCATGGTACTGGATGAATTCAGCCTGCAGGGAAAAACGGCAATGGTCACGGGCGCGTCACGGGGCCTGGGCAAGGGCATCGCGCTGGCGCTGGCCGAGGCGGGTGCTGACGTGGTCGGCGTGGGCGTGTCGGACATGTCTGATACCGCCGCCCAGGTGGAGGCCATGGGCCGGCGTTTCCTCGGTATCCGCGCCGACCTGACAGACAAGTCGTGCGTGCCCGATATCGTGGCGCAGGCGAACAATGCCTGCGCTGGCATCGATATACTCGTGAACAACGCCGGCACCATTCGCCGCAACGACCTGATCGACTTTACCGAGCAGGACTGGGACGAGGTGATGGACCTGAACCTCAAGACGCTGTTTTTTCTTTCCCAGGCGGTGGCCCGGGAGTTTATCGACCGGGGCACAGGGGGCAAGATCATCCACATCGCGTCGATGCTGTCTTTCCAGGGCGGCATACGTGTGGCGTCCTACACCTCGAGCAAGTCGGCGGTGCGGGGGCTGACCATGGCGATGGCCAATGAACTGGCTCCCCACGGCATCAACGTCAATGCGATTGCGCCGGGTTACATGGCGACCGACAACACCCAGGCGCTGCGCGATGACCCGGTGCGCAATGAGGAGATCCTGGCGCGTATACCCGCCGGGCGCTGGGGCCTGCCACAGGACCTGGCCGGCGCGGTGGTCTTCCTCGCCAGCCCCGCGTCCGCCTATGTCAACGGCCACACACTGGCCGTGGACGGCGGTTGGCTGGCGCGTTAGCGCAACGTAGTTTTACGTATGCGCCACGGCTGTCCGGGACGCCCTGGACGGGGCAATGGAAGCGGTGGCGCGCAAACACTGAAGAGAGTTGAAGCATGAACACCACGGCAACTACAACCGTCGTGGGGCTGCCGGCCTGCCGGGCCCCGCGTTTTTCCTTACTGCTGGCCATCCTATGTCTCTCCCTCCTGCTTGGTTGCAGTGACGGCAGCGACAGGCGCGTGGAGGACAGCCCCGAAATTCCGCCGGCGCCCACGGCGTTTCAGCTGGTGCAGCAGGCGGTGCTCGACGACGCGGTCGCGGTCGGGCGTGGCGGCACCTACGGCGCCCTGCTGCACATTGCCGCCGGCCTGGCGCCGCGCGAGGGCAGCTTCGACGAGGACCTGGAGCAGCTCAACAACCGCGACGATACCGCCGACTTCGCGCTGCCGGGATTTCTCACCCTGCTGGCGCGCTACGCGGACAGCAACGTGTTGGATAGTGAGCAGCGCCAGCGTATTGAGGACGCGATCATCAACTTCAAGTACTGGCCCGACGAACTGCAGGACGTGCCGGGCACCAGCGACAGCCAGACCATGGTGACCTGGACCGAGAACCACTACATCCTGTTTACCTCCGGCGCCTACATCGCCGGACAGCTCTACCCGGAGCGGGTCTTTCCCGCCTCGGGCAGGACCGGCGCGCAACAGATGGCCGTTTACCGTGAGCGCATCCTGCGCTGGCTCGAGCTGCGCTACGCCAGCGGTTTCAGCGAGTGGCTGTCGAACGTGTACTACAACGCCGATATACCCGCGCTGCTGGCCCTGATCGAGCTGGCGGAGGACGACGAACTGGTGCAGAAGTCGCGCATGGTGCTGGACCTGATCCTGGCGGACATGGCCCTGAACAACTTTGGCGGCAACTTCGGCGCCACTCACGGCCGCACCTACACGCACAAGATGAACGGCAACCGTGACTCCGCCCGCGGCATCATGCACATGGCGTTTGGCCTGCATCGCCTGCACTCGGGCACCATGTCCACCGCCATGCTCGCCCTGTCGGAGAACTACCGTGTACCGCAGGTGCTGTCCCTGATCGCCAACGACGCGGGCGTTGCGCCGCTGGAAAACAGGCAGCGCATGGGCATCAAGCTCGAGGAGGCGGCCTCCTGGGGGCTGGATATCGACAGCCTGGATGACGGCATGCTGTTCATGACCATGGAGCCGTACACGCATCCGCTGTTCATCGATACCTTCTACGCCATGCTCAATGCCTACCAGTGGTGGGGCCTGCGCGATTTCAGCCCTTTCAAGGAGTACCGCGCGTTTCTGGATGACCCCGAGGTGCGCGCCGCGGCGGTGGCGACCTACGAGTGGGACATTACCCGCAATATGCGCCCGGAGGTGAATATCTACACCTACCGTACGCCCGACTACATGCTCAGCACCGCCCAGGACTGGCGCAAGGGCTATGGCGGCGACCAATCCTCCATCTGGCAGGCGACCCTGGGCATGGAAGCCGTGGCGTTCACCACGCACCCGGCCAACGAGGAGGACGCCGACAGCTCGTCGCCCAATTACTGGGTTGGCTATGGCACCCTGCCGCGCGCCGCCCAGGTGAAGAACGTGGTGATCACCCTCTACGACGTGGACACGCGCGACGGCCTGTACTATTCCAACCAGCCACTGTACAGCCACGCCTTCCTGCCGCGGGCGAGGTTCGACGAAAGCCTCAAGCAGGGGCAGTGGTTTTTCGCGCGCAAGGATGACGCCTACCTCGCGCTGTGGTCCTCGGATCCCGACGCCGACTGGATTCCCGCCGTCGAGCAGGGGTTCGGCGGTGGCGGCGACTACGACATCATCGCCGCCGGGGAGAAGACCGTGTGGATCTGCGAGCTGGGCGATGCCGGCGCCTACGGCGACTTCGAGGCTTTCAGGACCGCCATCCTGGCCGCGCCGCTGGTCGCCGACGCGGACAGCCTTGAGGTGCGCTACGAGTCGCCATCACAGGGGGCGATCGAGATGGGATGGGAAGGCCCGGTGTTGCACAATGGTGTCGCGCTAGCGCTGGACAATTACCCGCGTTACGACAATGCCTGGAGCCAGTCGGGCTTCCCCGCGGACGTCATCAGCTTCAGTTACGGCGACAGTTACCTGCGGCTTGATTTCGATACGCTCACCCGTGAAGCCAGCAGCTACCTGGAATAGCGCGCGAGCGTCCCGCGCGGATTTCAATCCGCGAGGATGTATGCGAGATTAAGGGGTCGCCGCCGCGGGAGCGAACCTGATGTGCATAGCCAGACGGGCACTGCTGTTTGCCGGGCTCCTTGCCTGTAGCGCGCTAGCGGGCGCGGGTGAACCCGCGGCCGTCGGCGATGAAGATCCCGCGCAGTTCAACTACCTGGTCGGCCGCGGTATGGCGGACGTCACCGGGCCGGTCACCGGCCTGCAGCTGTGGGGCTTCGGCCGGCCCGACCAGGTCGGCGAGGGCCTGCACCTACGCCTGCGATCGCGCGCGTTCATCGTCGCCGAGCGGGCCGCTCCGGCGCGACGGCTGGTGTTCGCCAGTGTCGAGCTGGGCAGCATAGACCACCATATCGCGTTGGCCGTGATCGACAACCTGCAGGCGCGCTTTGGCGACAGCTACGGTTTGCACAACGTGATTATCAGCGCCACCCACACCCACGCGGGGCCGACCGGCTATTGGCAGACGCGCACGGATAACGGCCTGGACGGTGGATTCTACCCGGCGCACTACGACGCCGTGGTGCGCGGTGTTACCGCCTCGATCGTGCGCGCCCACGAGGACCTGCAGCCGGGCAGGGTGCTGCTCAACAGCGGCGAGGTGGCGAACGCGGGGGTCAATCGCTCGGCGCTGGCCTACCTGCAGAACCCGCAGTCCGAGCGCGAACGCTACGCGGGCGACACCAACACCACGATGACGCTGTTGAAGTTCGTCGATGCCAGCGGCGAGATCGGCATGCTCAACTGGTACGCCCTGCATCCCACGGCGATGAACTACTACAACCGGCTGGTATCGGGAGATCACAAGGGTTACGCCTCGCTGCACGCGGAGCGCGAACGCGGCGTCGATTACGCCTCCCGCGACGACTTTGTCGCCGCCTTCGCCCAGGCGGACCCCGGCGACGTAACCCCGAACACGAATCTCGACAACACCGGCCCTGGCGCCAGCGACGTGGAGACCACGCGCATCATGGGCGAGCGCCAGTTGCAGCGGGCGCAACAGTTGTTTGCCTCGGCCAGCGAGGTGTTGCGCGGTCCGGTCGCCTCGCGCCAGGTCTACGTCGACCTGGAGCACTACGCGGTGTCCGCGAGGTTCACCGGGCGCGGTGTGCAGCACACCTGCCCGTCGGCCTACGGCTACGCTTTCGCCGGCGGTTCCACCGAGGACGGTGGCGGGCATTTCCTTTTCGAGGAGGGCATGACCGAACAGAAGACCTGGCTGGACTGGCTGGTGCGCCTGGTCACCGGCACGCCCGCGTGGACCGAGGAGGTGCGGCGCTGCCAGGCCCCCAAGGCGATCCTGTTCGAGACCGGCAGCCAGGACCCGCCGCTGCAGTCGCAGGTGCACACCGTCAGCCTGGCGCGTATCGGCCAACTGGTGATTCTCGCCATGCCCGGCGAGGTGACCACGATGTCCGGCCGGCGGCTGCGCGCCAGCGTCATGGCCGAGCTGGGCGACTGGGCCCGGCACATTGTCCTGGCGGGCTACGCCAATGAATTCGCCGGGTATATCACAACTCCCGAGGAATACCGCCTGCAACAGTACGAGGGCGGGCACAACCTGCACGGCCCCTGGTCACTGCCCGCCTACCAGCAGGTGGCCAGCCAGCTCGCCACGGCGCTGGAGCGCGACACGGATCCCGCCGGCGGCGCTCACTACGAAGACTGGCGCGGCAGGTCGACCGCCCTGGGCCTGCCCTCGCGCCGCGCCGCGCACGTGCACGGACGCGGCGCGCCCGGGGATGCGCTGAGCCGGCCGGCCAGGCGCTACCGCCCCGGGGAGACGGTGGTGGTGCAGTTCCTGTCCGCGGACCCGGGGGCGCACTACGTGACCGGGAACAACTTCCTGCAGGTACAGCGCCGCACGGGGCAGGACTGGCGCACGATCGCCAGTGACAGCGACTGGTCCACACGGGTGCGCTGGCGCTTCGAGGGCAGCCGTGCGCTGGCCAGCGTGGAGTGGGATATTCCCGGCGATGTCGAGGCGGGTCGCTATCGCCTGGTGCACCTGGGATACCTCCCCGGCGGGGAGGCGTTCAGTGGCGCCTCGCGGGCATTTGACGTGGCGCCCTAGTCGAAGGTGTCACTGACCTCGCGAATCCCGGCGTCGAAGTTCAGGCGCAGGTAGCTGCCACCGTGGGTGAAGGTAATATCCCGCGCCGGGAACGCGGCCTGGCTCCAGGGGTTGTCGTAGCGCGCATAGTCATCCAGCGGTACGGCGACGCCGTTGTGCAGCACGGGGCCGTCCCAGCCCATCTCGATCAGTCCCTGTGACGGCGAGCGATAGCGAATGGACAGGGCCTGTGTGTCCGCCTCGACAGGCGCGGCTCTGATTGCCGCCTTGAAGCTGGCGTAGTCACCGTAGGCGGAGGCGTCGCCGAGTTCGCACAGCCAGATGGTTTTCTCGCCGTTGGCGATGATGTCGTAGTCATCGCCGCCACCGAAGCCCCGTTCGGCGGCGGGAATCCAGTCGGCGTCCGGGTCCGAGGACCACAGCGCCAGGTAGGCCTCGCCCTTGCGCGCGAAAAACCAGCTTCCCTCCTTGCCGCTGTCGTCGAATTTTGCGCGCGGCAGGAAGGCGTGCGTATACAGCGGTTGTTCGGTGATAATCAGGCCCTCGCGCGTGTCCACGTCGTACAGTGAAATCACCACGTTCCTGACCTGGGCGGCGCGCGGCAGGGTGCCGTAGCCGACCCAGTAGCTCGGTGTTCCGGCGTCCAGGTAGTCCTCGCTGCCCGGGTGGGTGGTGAAGCTGACAGCCTCGGCGCCCAGTGTCGCCTGCCAGATGGAGGACTGGTCGCCGCCGAAGCCCTTGCGCCAGTCCTGGGCGGTGCTGAGCATGTAGTGTGGCGTTCGGTACGTGTAGATGTTCACCTCGGGGCGCATGTTGCGCGTGATATCCCACTCGAAGAACTGCGCCGCGAAGGCGCGCACGTCGGGGTTGTCCAGTTCCGCCCTGGCTGCCCTGAAAGGCCGGAACGAGCTGTTGTCCCACCAGTCGTAGGCGTAGAGCAACTGGTGGAATGTGTCGATGAACAACGGGTGGGTGTAAGGCTCCATGGTCAGCAGCGCCATGCCGTCATCGACACTGTTCACGTCAAGGCCCCAGTCCGCGGCCTGCTCCATCCTGATGCCCATGCGCTGGCGGTTCTCCATGGGAGTACTGGCAGTGTCGGTGGCGATCCTGCGCAACACCTCCGGCACGCGGTAGCGCTCCGAGAGGGCCAGCATCGTCGTGGCCTTGCTCGTGGGATGGCGCCTGTTCAGGCCCCAGATAAGGTGCATGATGCCGCGCGTGGCGTCGTAGCTGCCGTTCATCTTGTGCTGGCGGTAGGTGCGGCCGTGGGTCGAACTGAAGAAACCGTTGAAGCTGTTCAGGGCGATATCGGCGAACAGCGTGTCGAGCACGATGCGTGACTTGTCGACCAGCTCCGGGTCCTGCGCCAGGTCTATCAGCGCCAGTAGCGCCGACATGTCCTCGGGGTAGTAGACATTGGACAGCCACTCGCTGAACCCCGAGCGGTAGCGCAGCTCTAGCCAGCGCAGTATGCGCGGTTTGAACACCGCCATCATCTCCTGGCCCGTACGGCCGGAGGCGGGGAACACCTGCTCGGGGTAGAGCTGGCCCGCGAGGTAGCCGCCTGCGGCGAACAGGATGTAATGGTTCTCCGTCCAGCTCACCATGTTCTGCTTGTCGGTGGTGCCGGGCACCTCCCGCAGCTCGTCCGGCCAGTACCTGAAATTGAGCACCGCGTCTTCGATCAGTTGCCGCTGGTCGCTGTCCAGGGACTCGTTATTGGCGTGTTTGGCCAGTACGGTCATGAGTCCAGGCAGGGCGAAGTCCGCCGTATCGTCGCGGCTGTTGAGCTTGTCCAGATCGGCGTCGAAGCTGCCCGGCGGTGGCGCCACCCCGCGGTAGAGGTGCGCGAGCGCGCCGTAGGTGCCGCTCCGGCGCTCCTCGATAACGGTGTCGACGAACGCCTCCCGCGCCGCGGCGAAGGGGCCTTCCACGGCGCTGGCGCACTGCGGCTGCGCGCAGCGGGTACTGCACTGACGTGCGTCGGCCAGGGTGATCATGCCGTCGCCGTCGATATCGCGCAGGTCTCCCGGACCCGAGGATGCGCTGCCGGCGGCGAGCCGGATGGCGTGGATATCCTCGATGCCGACCGCGAAATCGCCGTCGGTATCGCACAGCAGTGGCACCGGGCCCCCGCACTGGGCGAGGGCGTGGCCGCCCGGCGTCAACAGCGCCAGGGCAGGCAGTATCCTTGCAAAGAGCATGGATATGTTTCGCGTGGGGCGTCGCCGGGACATTGCAGCAATTCTCGTCCTTACGGGACGGTAATTTAAGCAGTACTAACTTTTGCCGGCAAGCCGGGCCTGCTGTTTTGCCCGCCAGTACCGCTTTTGCGCGGGCGCCGCGGTGGTGCGCCGCGTCAGTCGCCGACTACCTCGACCTTGACGTCGCCCTGCACCATAGCGTCCAGTACCCAGCGGTCGCCGACCCGCCGCGCGTTCGCCGTCTCGCCGTTGACGGTGACCGTTGCCGATGCGCTGTCCGCGGGCAGTTCGATAACGGCGCGGACACCCACGGGCAGGCGCAGTGCGAGTTGAAATGTCCCCCCGCGTTGCCAGTCGACCCGGATCGGCCCGCGCACGGTGGGCACCTTGCCACTCGCGTGAGCCAGGTTGCCGGGGACGGGACGTATGCGTACCGATTCCCAGCCCGGCGCCAGCGGCTCCGCCCCGAGGATGTAGCGCGGCAGCAGGTTGGCCGGCGCCGCGCCCCAGGCGTGGTTCCAGTCCAGGTTGGGCTTGTAGCGGGCATCCCAGGCCTCCCAGGTAATCGTCGCGCCGCTGTCGAGCATATGGCGCCAGCTGCGGTCGCCCGGCGCGGTGATCAGTTCCAGCGCCCGCGCGCCCGCGCCGTTCTCGAACAGCCCCTCGAGCAGGTACTGCGCGGCGTAGACCGAGCAGCGCATGCCGCGTTGCGCCAGCCAGGCGGCGATGTCGGCGCGCTGCCCGGGGGGCACCAGGCCGAAGGCCAGGGGAAACAGGTTGGCGTGCAGGGAACTGTGATCGATATCCAGGCCGTCCCGGTAGAGGCCGGTCTCCGGTGTGTAAAACGCCGCCTGGAAGGCGACCAGGGTGCGCCTGTAGTCCGCCCGGAAACGCGCGGCATCCTCCGCGTGCCCCAGCGCGGCGGCCATCCTGGCCATCAGCTCGAGGGTCCTAAGGTGAAAGGCGTTGACCACCGTGTTCACCGGGGAGAGTACGTAGCCGTCGCGCTCGTCGGGCGGCCAGTCTACGAGGTCACCCTTGTCGATATGACCGGCATCGCTGGTGACGAGGCCGTCCGCGCGGGCGCGCTGCAGCAACAGCTTTTGCCGCAGGGCGTCGTAGCGCTGCGCCAGCCACTGCCGGTCGCCGGTGTGCATCCAGTCGGCGTAGGCCATGAAAATCATGTGCGAGGCCCATTCCGTCGGCCACGTCGGGTAGCGCATGAGATAGTCGAATGTGTCGCGAGCCATCTGCCGGTCGTTGTCGGTGTAGTAGTGGCTGAGCTGGTTGAGGTAGGCGTCCCCCTCGTAGGGTATGCGTTCGCGGTCGCCGTCGACGTAGATACCGGCGAAGGACGTGGCCTTGATGGAGTAGCGACTCAGTTCCCAGACGCGGTTGAGCAGTTCGTCGGACGATGTGAAGGTGGCGGCGTCGTCGCGCCAGGCGCGCAGGTAGGCGGCCCTGCGCGCGATATGCTGCGCTTGCAGTCGGCCGGGAAAGCCGCTGATCTCCACCCAGCGAAAGGGAATGAGCACATCCCACTGCGCCGGCGTCAACACGGCCGGCGGGTCGTCGGCATCCCCGTCGCTGGTATTGCGCGCGTCCCTGCCGGGCGCGACGACTTTTGGCACCCCGCCCTCCAGGGTCGCGCCGGTGTCCCTGTAGCGCACCGTGCCCGGCGGCTGGCGGTCGACACGCTCCTCCCGCAAGGCCTCGCCGAAGTGCACCCTGACCCTGGCGCGTGAACCGTCCGGCGCGGTGAGCCGCAGGTTGCCGAAGGCCACGCGGCCGAAGTCGACGAGGAAGACGCCCGGTTCGACCTCCTCGATATGCCGGGGCGGTTCGTCGACCAGGTGGGTGGGGGCGGCGAGGGCGGGCGCGGATATCGCCAGGGCGACAAGGACCATGTGCTGTAGCAGTCTGTGCATGTTTTTTTCTGTTGGCTGTTGGCTGTTGGCTGTTGGCTGTTGGCTGGTGGGGGATACTACACCGGCGGCGGCGCGTCGCGTTCCCAGACCGGGGGATCGCCGATTTTCTCCAGCAGGAAATCGATCAGCACGCGCACTTTCGCGGTGAGCACATTGGATTTCGGGTAGACCAGCCAGATCGCCGAGCGATCGTCGATCTCGTAGTCCGGCAGCACCCGTACCAGCGAGCCGTCGGCGATCTCCCGGTAGACGCTCCAGCGGGAATTCATCGAGATGCCGACCCCGGCGCAGGTCGCTATACGCATGCTCGCGCCATCGTCGCAGGCGATCCTGTTGCGGGCCTGCGGCGGGGGAAAGCGGCTACCGGGCAGGTCGCCGGGAGCTTTCAGGGCCTTGGCGGGGCCGTCGGTGAACGCGAGCAGCCGGTGCTCGGCCAGGTCCTGTGGTGTTTGCGGGGTCCCGTAGCGCGCCAGGTAGCCAGGCGAGGCGCACAGGATGCGTTTGTCGTCCGCCAGCTTCCTGGCCCGCATGCTGCTTTCCTCGATGGCGTAGTTGCGCAGCGCCAGGTCGAAGCCGCCCTCGATCAGGTTGATGCGCGTATCCGACAGCTGCATTTCCAGGCCCACACCCGGGTAGCGCTCGAGGAATTCCGGCAGCAGCGGGACGATGTACAGCTGTGCAAAAGTGCTGGAGGCGGCAAAACGCAGCGTGCCACTGACCTCGGCGTCACCCTGGCCCAGCGCCGCGCGGGCCGCGTCCTCCTGCGCCAGGATCTCGCGCGCGAAGGGCAGGAACTCGGCGCCCTCCAGTGACAGCGAGACCTTGCGCGTGGAGCGGTGCAGCAGGTCGGCGCCCAGTTGTTTTTCCAGCTTGGCCAGGCGCGCGCTGGCGACCGCGGGCGCCAGTCCCAGGCGGCGCCCGGCGGCGCTGATATTGAGCATGTCCGCGGCCAGGACAAAAAGACGCAGGGCCTCGGTCTCCATGGGGTCTCCCGATTCAATCGCTCGTCATTATATAGATTAGACGAATTCTAAATCATGGAAAGCCCTGTTTATTGCTATTTATGCTGGTAATAAAGTGCGCTAACCACTGCCGGGTATGGACAACGCCATCCCGCCACACCCCACCACGACGCGCTCGGCAGCGACAAGCTGGCGCCGCTGGTGGCTCGTAGGGGGGGCGCTCCTGGCGGGCGGCGAGAACGATGGTATGGGGATTCACCGCAATTCGCCCGCTGGCGGGCAGGAGGAAAACAGCGCATGAAAGCAATGATTCTCAACGAATACGGCCACGACGCGGCGTTTGCAGCAGTCGATCTACCGCGCCCGGAGCCCGGCGCCGGGCAGGTGCTGGTCAGGGTGGCCGCGACCAGCGTCAACACCGTCGACACCATGATACGGCGCATGGGCCAGGACGAGTTGCCGCTGTCACCCGATCTCCCGGCCGTGCTCGGCATGGACTTCGCCGGTACGGTGGCAGCGGTCGGCGACGGGGTGGACGATTTCCGCCCGGGGGACGAGGTGTACGGCTGCGCCGGCGGCCTGGCCGACCTGCCCGGTGCACTGGCGGAGTACATGCCGGTCGATGCGCGACTGATCGCCAGGAAACCGCCCTCCCTGTCCATGCGCGAGGCGGCGGCCCTGCCGCTGGTCGGCATTACCGCCTACGAGGGGCTGACCAGGGCGAACGTGCAGCCCGGGCAGAAGGTGCTGGTGCACGGCGGTGCGGGCGGCGTGGGACACGTCGCGGTACAACTGGCGCAACACTTCGGTGCGGACGTGTACGCGACCGGCGGCACGGAGCGTTCCCTGCAGGCCATTCGCCGCTACGGCGTGACCGCGCTCAACTACAGGGCGCAAAGTGTGTCGGATTACGTGGACGCACATACCGGCGGGCATGGTTTCGACGTCGTGTACGACTCCGTCGGTGGCGCGAACATGGCCAGTTCCTTCGAGGCCGCTGCCCTGAACGGGCATGTGGTAACGACCGTGTCGATGGTCGAACTGGACCTGACGCCGGCGCATTTCAAGGGCCTGTCGCTGCACGTGGTGTTCATGCTCATCCCCATGCTGCACAACCGCGGGCGCGCGGAGCACGGCGCCATCCTGTCCAGGCTGGCGGAACTGGTCGAGGCGGGCGTATTGCGCCCCTTGCTCGATGACAGCCGCTTCAGCATGCAGGATGTGGGGCGGGCCTATCAGCGACTGGAGAGCGGTGACGCCATCGGCAAGGTGGTGGTCGCTGTCGAGTCCTAGTGCGCGGGCGTCGCGCGAGCACGCAGCTGCGGCTGCGGGGCGGGAGTGCAATGCGCCGCTGAATTGCATACCATGCCGGGGCTGGGCAATGACTGGATCGATTCCTTTGGTTTTCCGGGTCGCCCGCCCCGACATCGCGTTCACCGCCGGAGGCCTGCGCCGCCGGCGGTAGTGCCAGGGCGGTCGTCGACCCGCAACGAGGGCAGACGATGATCGTAAGAATAAGAAAACAACGCAGCCTGCAGCCGCGCAGCGGCCAGGCCCCTAGAGCACAGGCTCGATCGCACTGGGCGCGGCTTCTCCTGGTTTTGCCGGCCCTCGCCGGCCTGTGGGGATGCAAACTGAGTCCGCTGGCCCCCGACTCGCAACTTATCGACTGCAGTCGCGCGGGTGAACGCATCCAGATCAGCGGGAATTCACACCTGGATCCCTCCTGCGTGTACACCGGCGGCTTCGAAATCTCGACGTCCAATGTCACCCTGGACTGCCGCGAGGCCACCGTCCGCGCGGATGGCCCGACCAGCCTGCGCGGAATTTCCATCGCCGCGCCGGAGGGCGTTGCGCTCACTGGCGTCACGGTGCGCTCCTGCATCGTCGAGGGTTTCCTCAACAACCTGCGTGTCCTGCGCGAGGGGTTTCGCACCTTTGAGCGCGGCGAGGAGTACCTGCAGCCGACCAGCGACATCCTGCTGGAGAAGAACTTCTTCAGCAAATCGCACGGCGTTGGGGTATACATCGACGCCTATGTCGCGGACGTCACCATACGCAACAACCTCATCATGGAAACGGGCAGTGCCGGTATCTACCTCGAGACGGGGTCGCGCCGCAATACGATCGAGGACAACTACATTTTTTACAACGGCTACCGCGAGAACGGGCCCGGCGGCCAGCTCGAACACTTTGCCGGTACCGACTTCTGGTTCTGGGGTGTGGGGCGCGAGGGCATCGCCGTGGACGGCTCCTACGAGAACACGATTCGCGGCAACCTGTTTGCGGGTAACAGCTCGGCCGGTATCCAGCTGTACAAGAACTGCGGCGAGTACCCGGAGAGCCCGCGCTATTTCGAGCGCCGCTTTCCCTCCGACGCCAACCTGATCGAGGGCAATACGTTCTGGGGCGGCCGCAATGGCGTCTGGGTGGGTTCGCGCATGGCCGAGAACACCCTCCCCATGGAGTGTACGGACGAGGCGTATATCTCTGAACCGTTGCGCCGGGTGGTGCTGGACTTCGCCGCGGACAACATTGTCCGCGGTAACGTGTTTCACGACGTGACCTACGGGATCCGCGTGGAAGACGACGGCAACCAGGTCATCGACAACCAGTTCTTTGGCTCGGGGCCGCAATACCACGCCGTGGTTATCGGCACGCCGGAGCGCACAGCCGTCCTGGGGCGACCCGTTACCGGCACGGTGCTGCGCGGCAATACGTCGGCGATCCGCGGCAACGCCGCTCCCTATCGCTGGATCCATGGCCACGAGGAAACCCTGGTGCAGGACAACCTCGCGCTGGGCCGGCGCGCCTATCTGTGTGAGGGCGAACCACTGCCGCGGCAGGCGTTCATTTTCGCCATCGCGATTGCGCTGGCCGGCCCGGGCGGGACGGCACCGGCGGTCACGCCGGACCTCACGGTGCCCGTGCTGGGCGCGCTTGAGGCCTGCGAGGTGAAATAGCGGCGCAAAGCCCTGCCGACGCGATCGCGGCCAGGAAGAGTGCACGGAAACCGCTGACAGGCGGTCTGTGCGCCCAGTGTCATTGCCGCGTCAATCGCCTAGAATGCACGGGTATGACCAGCGCACTGATCTACCTCGACCCGGACAGCGATCTCAGTCTGCAGAGCCAGATCCGCCAGAAGCTCGTCGAGGCTATCCAGGAGGGCGTTTTTCCCCCGGGGCGTCGTTTGCCCTCCTCGCGCAAGCTCGCCGATCAGCTCGATGTCGCGCGCAATACCGTGGTGCTGGCCTACCAGCAACTGGTCGACGAGGGCTACCTCATCTCGCGCGAGCGCAGTGGCCTGTATGTCAACGAGAAGGTGTTCGAGCAGCGTGTCGCGAGCAGCCCGGGGACCGCGCGCAATGCGGCAGAGGAATCCCTGTGGCGTGGCAAAATCAGGACAGGCGCCACCGCCGGGCCTGAATACACCTGCCCGCACAACTGGCAGCAGTATCCGTACCCGTTCATCGACGGCCAGTTCGACCAGTCTCTCTACCCGGTGCGCGAGTGGCGTGAGGCCAGCCGCCTGGCCCTGGGTGTGCGCGATATCAATGAGTGGGCGGGGGAGACCGGTGATGTCGATGACCCCATGCTCATCGACGAGATTCGCACCAAGATACTGCCGCGGCGCGGTATCCAGGCCCGGGCCGACGAGATCCTCATTACCGTGGGGACGCAGCAGGCCCTGCACCTGGTCACCGAGTTGCTGGTGGATTCCACGGTGCAGGTCGGGCTGGAGGAGCCGGGCTACCCGGGCATGCGCCGTCTCCTGGAGCGCCGCGGCGCGCCGCTGCTGTACCAGCCGGTGGACCGCGAGGGAATCGTCGTCGACCAGCGACTCGATGTATGCCAGCTGGTCTACGTCACGCCGAGCCACCAGGCGCCGACGACGGTGACCATGTCCATGGATCGCCGCCGCGCGCTGCTGGAGAAGGCGCAGCGCCACAATATGCTGGTCATCGAGGATGATTTTGATTCGGAGAGCAACTACCTGGGCAACCCCCACCCAGCGCTGAAAAGCATCGATACCCAGGGGCGGGTCGTCTACATGTCCTGCCTGTCCAAGGTGCTCTCTCCCGGCCTGCGCCTGGGCTTCATGGTCGCTTCCCGCGAGCTTGTCGACGCGGCGCGCCGCTTGCGTCGTCTTACCGTGCGCCACCCGCCGCTGAACAACCAGCGCACCGCGGCTTACTTCCTCTCGCTCGGGCATTACGATACGTTCCTGATGCACCTGCACGATACCTTTCGCACACGCTGGATTGAACTGCGCCGCGCCCTCAACTACTACCTGTTACACCACGTCGTGATGAGCCCGGCGCAGGGTGGTTCGTCTTTCTGGGTGCGCGGGCCGGATGATCTGGACGTCAAGTTCCTGGTCAAGGAGGCGGCCAGTCGCGGGGTGTTGATAGAGCCCATCGATCACTATTACGCGACATCCAAGGTGCCGGACAACTGCTTTCGCATGGGTATCACCAGTATTCCCCACGATCGTATTCGCGCTGGGGTGTTGGAGCTGCGCGACCTGTTCTATGACCTGACGCGCAACAAGATCGAGAACTTCTCCAGCGCCTGCGGGCGCCATGTCGTCGAGCCGGACCTGCAAGACATGATCGCCGACACCACCATGATTTCCGAGATCGCCTACGGCGATCCCTGCACCATTCAGCTGTTCGCCGACGGCAGTATGATAGGCCGGGCCGGATACGAGAACGAGGATTGCGATGCCGGCACCTGGTGGATCGAGCGCAACAAGTGGTGCCGGCAATGGTCGCGGTGGACATGGGGCGAAGCCTTCGAGTTCGACGTTGTCATGGATGGCGAGGTCATCAAGCTGTTCGACGAGGAGGGCCGCCTGATCGAGCGCGCGATCCTGCGCAGCGGCACGCAGGCGCAGGACGCCCCGGCGTAACTGGACTCATACGTCCCGACCATCTGGCTCTATTTCTTCCCCCCACGAGTTACTTACATTGGGCCGGGCGTCGGTCCAACGCCCGTCGCGGCCAGACCCTGTAAGAGGTATGAATGGAACACTTTGCTATCGCCGGCCTGCAGGTCGAGGTATTTCGCCGCGATAATCGCGAGCAAATCAGCGCCCAGATCGCCAGGGTGAAACGCGACTTTCCCTGGGTGCGGATGATTGTGCTGGGAGAGCTGGCGTCGTTTGGCTCGAGCAGGGATACGGCCAGGCCCGGTACCGGCGAGGCCGAGAGTTTCTACGCCGGGCTGGCGCGGGAGCATGGACTCTGGCTGGTGCCCGGCTCGGTCTACGAGCGCGCGGCGGAGCATGTCTACAATACCGCGCTGGTGATCAATCCCGCGGGTGAAACCGTGGGACGCTATCGCAAGCAGTTTCCCTTCCTGCCCTACGAATCCGGCGTCTCGCCAGGTTCCCGGGCGCTGGTGTTCGATGTGCCCGGCGTCTGCCGTATGGGGGTCTCGATCTGTTACGACCAGTGGTTTCCGGAAACAACGCGCCAGCTCGCCTGGCTGGGCGCGGAAGTGGTGCTCTGCCCGACCATGACCAACACCATCGACAGGGAACTGGAACTGTGCCTTGCGCGCAGCAATGCCATCACGAACCAGTGTTACTTCTTTAACATCAATGTCGCGGGAGAGCTGGGCAATGGCCGTTCCATTGTCGTGGACCCGCAGGGCGCGGTCGTTCACCAGGCCGGCGACGGACCGGAAATCATACCGGTGGACGTGGACCTGGGGCAGGTGCGCCGCGCCCGCAGCCGCGGTGTACTCGGCCTGGGCCAGGTCCTGAAGAGCTTTCGCGACAGCGAGGTGGAGTTCCCTGCCTACGACCTCGAGCGGCGCAGGTCCACGGCACTGGACGAGCTGGGAGACCTGGTGCTGCCGGACAAGGGTGAGCAGCAGTGGGAGTGAAACTGGACTAATACGGGGCCGGCAACTGGCCCTACGAGATGTCCGGGGACTCTTATAAGTTGATACGTGACGAAAACATGACAGCCTGATTGAGCAAACGATAACACCAATCAATTGAGCCTAGACACCGGGAACCTTTGCATGAAAAACCAACGACTTTTCAGAAAAAACACCCTGGCCGCCGCCGTCGCCGCCAGCGTACCGCTCCTGTACCACGCGCAGCCCGGGCTGGCGCAGCCCCCGGCCGCGCTGGAGGAGGTTATCGTAACGGCGACCGCGCGGCAGCAGGCAGTTGAGGACATTCCCTACAATATCTCGGCGATGCAGGGCTCGGAGCTGGTCGACCAGCAGATCAACGACCAGGCGGAACTGCTGCGCGCGATGTCCGGGGTGTCCGTGGTCGACCGCGGCTACCGCAACTCCGGCACGGTCAACAGCATCATTATTCGCGGCATCAATGTCGACAACGGGCTCAACGGTGACATATCACTCAATGCCGTACCCACCGTCGCCACCTACGTGGACAATACCCCGGTATTCGCCAACTTCGTGCTGCGTGACCTCGAGCGCGCCGAGGTGCTGCGCGGCCCACAGGGCACGCTGTACGGCTCGGGCTCACTGGGTGGGACGGTCCGCTACATTACCAACAAGCCGGACATGGAAGCACTCGAGGGCGAGGTGCGGGCCGATTACAGCCAGACGGAAGGGTCCGACGGTGACAACTACGACCTGTACGGCATGATCAACATCCCGGTGACGGAGCGCATCGCGGTCCGCGGCTTCTACAATCACATCGAGAACGACGGTGTTATCGACTACGTCAATGCCTACCAGCTCAACAGCTTCGGTGAACCGTTGATTGCCACCGAGGGCGGCTGTGTCGATCCGCGCGAGGCGAGCGACGCGCAGGTACTGAACAACGGCGCCTGTTACCGCAACAAGGAAGACGCAGACGACGTGGAAATCGACCTGGGCCGTATCGCGGTGCAGTTCGACGCGACCGACACTTTCAGCGTGCTGGGCAGTTTCCAGCGCCAGGAAGACAAGGTCGGCGCGCGCCGCGCGACTACCCTTGGGGACAACAACCAGCCCGAGGACGGCACCTATTTCGAGTACGATGACCTGGAGAGCGGCCAGGTGTTGCTGGAGCCGTCGGAGCGCACCGCGGACCTGTACGCCCTGGATATGTCCTGGGACCTGGGCTTTGCCACATTGACCTCCAATACCTCGTACTTCGACACCAGTGGCGAAGGCGACAGCGACAATGGCGGCCTGTGGGTCAGTGGCGGCGAGGTCGATCCCGACGCCAGCCGCGACTGGATTGCCGCCTTTGGCTATGCCGGCTGGCCGCGCCCTGCGCAACGTGCGGAGCGCGGCTATGACACCGACACCTGGGTGCAGGAGTTCCGCCTGGTCTCCAACGAGACCGTGAACAACATGGACTGGCTGGCCGGGGTCTTCTACCTGGACGAGGACCAGACCGTGTACCAGAACAGCTGGAACCCTGGCATGAACGTGTTCAACGAGAGCTGCCGCGCCACCGGCTCGCCCGTGTGTGACAATTTCTGGCCGCGCTTCTACGACGGTCTTACCGAGCGTGATTTCGAGTACCGTCGCGACGTCGAGACAACCGACATCGCTATCTACGGCGAGCTGACCTATCACCTGAGCGAGGCCCTGCGCGTGACCGGCGGTGTGCGCTGGTTCGAGGTGGAGTCCGAGAACGACACCATCATGGGCTTCCCCCTGGTGGTGGGCTGGACGTCTGACCCGGTGCCGAGCTCGGACGGCTCCGACAATGACGTGCTGGGCAAGCTGAACGTCTCCTACGATGTCAGCGATAGCGCGATGGTTTACGCGACCTGGTCGCAGGGTTATCGCCGGGGCGGCTACAACGCCGTGCCGAGCCTGGAAAACGGCGACAACTTCGGAGAACCCAACGCCGAGGCAATTCGCAGCTATGATTCCGACAGCGCGGACAACTACGAGATCGGTGTGAAGGGCCGCAACGACTTTATCGCCTACACCGTGTCGCTGTTCTACGTCGACTGGCAGGACCCGCAACTGAACACGACATCGGACTGGTACGGCTTTTTCATCGCGCAGAACGGCGATGAGGCCTCGAGCAAGGGCCTGGAACTGGAAGCCACCGGCTACGTCACCGACAACCTGCGCTATCGGGTTGGCTACACCTACGTCAAGGCAGAGCTGGAGAAAGACCTGATCAGCGCGCAGCAGGGTGGCGTGATCGCCGACAGCGGCAACACGCTGCCGGGTACGCCCGAGAATGTGCTCAGCTTTTCCATTGACCACACACTGAACCTCGACCAGGGCATGGATCTCGTGTCCCGTGTCGGCGGCTATTACCAGTCCGAATCCGAGAACTACATCGACAATGATTCCCTGCAGGGCGAGGAGTTCGACTCTTTCTGGCTGTGGAATGCATCGGCGACGCTGTTCAAGGATAACTGGCGTTTCGTGCTCTACGGCAAGAACCTTGGTGACGAGGACGGCGTGACCGGCTCATTCCCCAGCTCCTACTGGAGTTACGACACCGGAGTTTTCGAATCCTGGTACGGCAATGGCAATCGCCAGATGATTACCCAGCCGCGCACCGTGGGCCTCTCGGTAAGCTACGCCTTTTAGGCGACAAAGCGCGCCACGGGCGGCGTGTCACCGCGACCGCTTTCCGTGGCAGGGCCTGGCCTGTGTTAACCTCTGCTGATGCGCATGATTCGCCACCTTCGCCGATGAAGGCCCCGGAACCGGGCGCCGCCCGGGAGCTGGAACAGCGCGCCTGGCGCTGGTACGAGCAGGGTGAACACAAGCGCGCCGCGCTGGCGGCGCAGCAGCTGAACCGGCAGTTTCCGACGTACGCGCCAGGCTGGTACAGCACCAGCCAGCTGGCCATGCGCCTGAACAACAACGATGTGGCGCTGGCGGCGATTGACCGCGCGCTGGCCCTGCAGCCCGACGAACCGGCGTGGCTGTTGCAGCGGGCCAACTGCCTGATGCGCGCAGGGCGTGTGGGCGAAGCCCGCCCCATCGTGCAAGCCCTGTCCGAGTCCAGGCTGCGCACCGCTTACCAGTACGCCACCCTGGGCCTGCTGCTGTCGCGCCTGGACATGCAGGAGCAGGCGTTGCCGATGTACCGGCGCGCGGTGGAACTGGAACCTGGCAGGTCGGAAAATCACTACAATCTCGCCACGGTGCTGCGATTTCTCGGCAGGCTCGAAGAGTGCGAGCACAGTCTCGACCGGGCCATAGAACTCAACCCGCGAGACTGGGAAGCGCACGGCCTGCGCGCCCAGGTGCGGCGACAGACAGTGGAGCGCAATCACGTCGCGCAACTGGAGAGCCTGCTTGGCAGTGGTGAGGTGGACGCGCGGGGCGAGGTGCGACTGTGCTATGCCCTGGCCAAGGAGCTGGAGGATGTGGGGCAGCCCCGCCGGTCTTTCCACTACCTGCGCCGCGGCGCGACGCGGCGCAGGAACCTGATGCGCTACGACGTCGAGGACGACCTGCAGACCATGCAGGCCATCGCCGGACAGTTCGACGCCGACTTTTTTTCGCGCGAAGTCGGCAGCTGCGACAACGATGAGGCAATTTTCATACTGGGACTGCCGCGTACGGGCAGCACCCTGCTGGAACGCGTGCTGGCCAGTCACCCGGCAATTGGCAGCGTCGGCGAGTCGAACAACCTGGCAATAGAGCTGACGCGCCTGGCGGGTGCGCCCGGGCGCGGCAAACGCGAACTGGTCGCACGCGCCGCGACGATCGACTTCGGCGAGCTGGGTCGGCGCTACGTCGAGACGACGCGTCCCGCGTCGGGTCGCCAGGCGCGCTTTCTCGACAAGATGCCGCTGAATTTCCTCTACGCCGGCCTGATTCACGCGGCCCTGCCCAGGGCCCGCATAATCTGCATGTCCCGGCACCCGCTGGATACCTGCTACGCGATCTACAAGACCCTGTTCCAGGACGCCTACCCCTACTCCTACGACCTGCAGGACCTGGGCCGTTACTACGCCGGCTACGAAGGCCTGATGGCGCACTGGGAGCGCGTGCTCCCCGGTGTCATTCACCGCGTCGACTACGAGGAACTGGTGCGTGACCTGCGCGGCGTCGCCGCGGCCGCCCTGGCGTTCTGCGGCCTGGACTGGGATGAGCGCTGCCTGCAGTTTCACCGCAGCCGCCAGGCATCCACCACGGCCAGCGCCTCCCAGGTCAGGGAACCGGTGTACGCCACGTCGATCGGCCGCTGGCGGGACTACCGCGAGGAGCTGCAACCGCTGATCGAGGTACTGGATCGCGCCGGCATCGCCTGTGACCTCGCGTAACATGAGCGAGATGCGTATCGGCGGCAGGGCGCTCTGTGTGTGCTGGATTATCGGCATCGGCCTGCAGTGCCTGCTCGCCGCGGTCGCGTTCGCCGGGTCCACCGAGCGGACGGCGTTGCGAGCAGGACAGTTACTCGATGGCCAGCCGCTCGACGCGCCCGTCGCGGCGCAGGCTTTTGCGCCGCTGCAGCCGGACGATGTCGCGGCCGCGCACTTTGAAGGCTGGCTGGCGCTGGATGTCGAAGCCGGTGAATACGCCATGCGCGTGCTGCGCGACGACAATCGTTACGCGGCGGACAAGGCGCGCCGCGTCGGTGAATTACCGGCCTTCCGTTTTCGCCTGCTCACAGTGGGTGAGGACCTCGTACCGGTACAGCGCGGCCCCGTGCGCGGCGCGCACCCGCACTGGGAGTGGGTGCTGGAGCCGGGCCGCGTGTGGCGGGAGGCGGGAGACCGCGGTTACAGCCGGGCGGCGCTGCCCTTCAGTCTGCAGCAGCGCGGTGAGAACTGCGTGCACAACGGTTTGCTCAGCTTTCTCTACCGCGAGGACGGCACTATCTCCGACGTCGCTTTGCAGATTGCCAGCGAGACCTGCCTGTACTTCAAGTTCGACCTGTGGGGCCGGCTGCCGGCGCACTACACGCCGCGTTCTCTGGCGCAGGCGGAGAGCGTCGCCGGCGCACACCGGCGCTGGCTGGCCGCGCGCTTGCCGGTAAAGCCCGTCGAGCAACTGGAGCGGGATTACCCCGGGGCCGACGCGGCGGTGTTTTCCGGTGCCCCGGCGCTGGCTCCTGCCGATATGACCGCCTACGGCCTGGTCCTCGACGGGGTGCACTACCTCGGCGGCTGCCAGACGCGCTTCGGCCCACACCCTTACTGCCAGTCGCTGAACCTGCCGTCCTATTCCCTGGCCAAGAGCCTGGTGGCGGGGCTGGGGCTGATGCGCCTGGAGAAGCTGTTCCCCGGCGTCGCCGCCCTTCCCCTGGAGCGCTATGTGCCCGCGTGCCGGGAGACGGGTCGCTGGACCGCCACGAGTTTCCTGCACGCGCTGGACATGGCGACGGGGCTGTACGACTCGCCGACCTATAACGACGATGAAGCGGCGCTGCAGAAGGAGGACGCGTTCTTTGCGCCGACGGAACACGCGGCGAAAATCGATTTCGCCTGTACCCGCTATCCGCGCCAGGTGGCCCCGGGTGAGCGCTGGGTCTACCACACCAGCGATACCTACCTGCTGGGCACGGCCATGAACGCTTTTCTTGCGCGGGAAGCCGGGCCCGGCGTCGACCTGCACCGGGACATCCTCCTGCCGTGGTGGGAGCCACTGCACCTGAGCGCGACCAGCCGTCATACCCGGCGCACTTATGACAGCGTGGCGCAGCCCTTTACCGGCTACGGCCTGACCCTGTTGCCGGACGATATTGCGCGGCTCGCCAGCTTTATTCTCTCGCCCGGGATTCGCGACGAGGTCGATGGCACGATGCTCGCGGCCGCGCTGCAACGCGATCCCGCGCAGCCGGGCCTGCAGGCGATGAACCGGCGCTTTCGCTACCAGCATGGCTTCTGGGCCCTGGTGGACTTCCAGCCCGCCGGCTGCGAGGCCCCGATGGCCCTGCCCTTCATGCTGGGCTACGGCGGCATCAACGTCGTACTGCTGCCGAACCAGACTGTCTACTACTACTTCAGCGACGGCGGTCGTTTCAGCTGGGCCGATGCCGCGCGCGAATCCAGCCGCCTGAAGAGTTTCTGCCCCGCGGTAGAGGAATCCTCGCATGAACGATGACAGCGCAACACTGGCGGGGCCGCGGTCGCGCATCCTGCCCACCGCGACGCCGGACGGCGAAATCGCGCGCGTCCTGCTGGCGTTCCTGGCCACCGCCGGCCTGTTCTACGTCAATATCATGCCGGCGCTGGTCGACGGCCTGATAGAGGGCCTCGGTTTCAGTAACCGCGAGGCCGGCCTGGTGGGTTCGGCCAATGTCTACGGCGCGGCCCTGGGTTCGCTGACCGCGGTGTTCATCATTCGCCACATTGCCTGGAAGCCGGTGGCGGTGGCCCTGCTGGCGGGGCTGATGCTGACCGACACCCTGTCGATCTACCTGGTCGACGCGCAGGTGATGATCGCCACCCGCTTCCTGCACGGCACCATAGGCGGCATCCTGGTGGGCGTGGGGTTTGCGGTCATTTCGCGCACGGAAAAAGCGGACCGCACTTTCGGCTACCTGTTGACCGTGCAGTTCGGCCTCGGCGGTGTGGGCTTGCTCTACCTGCCGCCGCTGGTGCCGGAGTACGGCACCACGGCGCTGTTTCTCGCGCTGATCGCCTTCAGTCTGGTCACGCTGTCGATGCTGCCTTTTCTTGCCGAGTATCCCCCGCGCAAGCACTCGACCACGCACCACTCCCACGCCAACGGCGTAAACAGGAAGATGCTCGTCCTGGCGCTGCTGGCCACCTTCCTGTTCCAGGCCGCCAACATGGGAATATACGCCTATATCATCGGCATGGGTCGCGAGGCGGGTCTGGGAATGGACTTCATCAGCTCCACCCTGGGCGTGGCCGCCTGGATCGCCATCGCCGGCTCCGTTGGGGTGATCCTGCTGTCGACGCGTTTCGGGCGGCTGTTGCCGGTGGGACTGGCCATGCTGCTGACCATCGCCGGCACCTGGATACTCCACTACAGCGAGGAACCGTCGATGTACTGGCTGGCGAACGTCGGTGTCGGCATCACCTGGTCGTTCGTTATCTCCTACCTGCTGGGAATGTGCGCCGATTTCGACCAGACGGGCCAGACCGCGGCGCTGGGCGGCTTTGCTTCGAAGATGGGGCTGGCCAGCGGCCCCTTCGTCGCCGCACTGGTGGTGGGTGAGTCGAACTACGCGTTGCTGGTCAACCTGGCGGTGGTGGCCCTGGTCGCCGGTGTCGTCGTGTTCATCGCCCCGGCCGCGCTGCTCGACAAGACGCGGCAGTAGCGCCGCTTCGGCGTGCTGTGCGCGTACAACAATTTGTTGACCAGCATGGTGCGAAAATTTTGCCAGCAAAAGTTCGCGAGCGTCTGGTGTGCACGGCGCGCGGGACGTAAGCTGCGCGCCTTGCGAATCTCCTGAGGACGACTCATGGCCCTGGCACTGCGAGACCCTTCCCTGTTGCGCACACAGGCATACATCGACGGGCGATGGTGCGACGGCGAGCAGGGAGACACCACTGCCGTGCTCAATCCCGCGTCGGGTGCGAGCATCGCCGAGGTCGCCACGGTCGGCGCCGCCGCAACCGCGCGTGCGATTGAGGCGGCGCAGCGCGCCTGGCAGGACTGGCGGGCGCTCGCGGCGAAAGAGCGCGCGCGGTACCTGCGCCGCTGGCACGATTTGCTGCTGGCCAACCGCGAGGACCTGGCCGCGATCATGACCGCGGAGCAGGGCAAGGTGTTGGCGGAGGCGCGCGCGGAAGTGGCCTACGGCGCGTCGTTCGTGGAGTGGTTCGCCGAGGAAGCCAGGCGCGTGTACGGCGACGTCATTCCCGCGCCCGCCGCGGACCAGCGCATTGTCTGTATGCGCCAGCCGGTGGGGGTTGTCGCCGCCATTACACCGTGGAACTTCCCCAACGCCATGATCGCGCGCAAGGCCGCCCCTGCACTGGCTGCCGGCTGCACCATCGTGATCAAGCCCGCGCCGGAGACGCCGCTGTCCGCGCTGGCCATGGCGGCGCTGGCAGAGCGCGCGGGTATACCGCCGGGGGTGTTGAACGTGGTGATGGGGCCGGCGCAGGCGATTGGCGGCGAACTCACCGCCAATCCGCTGGTGCGCAAGCTGACGTTTACCGGCTCCACGGCGGTGGGCAAGCTGCTCATGGCGCAGTGCGCGTCCAGCGTGAAGAAAGTTTCCCTGGAACTGGGCGGCAACGCGCCGTTTATCGTCTTCGATGACGCCGACGTGGATGCGGCGGTACAGGGCGCGCTGGCGTCCAAGTACCGCAATGCGGGCCAGACCTGCGTCTGCTCCAATCGCTTTTTCGTCCAGGACGGCGTGTACGACCACTTCGTGGAGAAACTGCTGCAGGCGACCTCGCGGCTGGTGGTTGGCGAGGGCGTGGACAGCGGCGTCGATATCGGCCCGCTGGTCAGCCCGGACGCGGCGCGGCAGGTCGACGCGCGTGTGCGCCAGGCGGTAGCGGCCGGGGCACAGGTGGCGCTGGGCGGCGGCGCGCATGAACGCGGTGGTTGTTTCTACCAGCCGACCATCCTCACGGGCGTAACGCCGGAAATGGATATCTGCCGCGAGGAAATCTTCGGGCCCGTGGCGCCGGTACTGCGTTTCAGCAGTGAAGCCCAGGTGATCGAGATGGCGAACGATACCGAGTCCGGCCTGGCGTCCTATGTTTACAGCCGCGATATCGGCAGGATCTGGCGCGTGGCCGAAGCCCTGGAGTACGGCATGGTCGGCGTCAACGAGGGCATTATCTCCAACGAGGTCGCCCCCTTCGGCGGCATCAAGCAGTCGGGCCTGGGGCGTGAGGGCTCGCGCTACGGCATCGACGATTACGTGGAGCTGAAGTACATGCTGATGGGAGGACTGGGCAGCTAGGCGGGCCGCCCTTACTCGCCGGGCGCGATGCCCAGGGACTCCAGGTAGCGCTCGATCTCCTCGACGAACAGGCGCGCACGCACCGGTTGTGCCGGCGCCGGGTCGCTCACAAGGTAGATGCCGTCGTCTACCGGCAGCACGCCGCCCAGCAGGCGCACCAGGCTGCCGTTGCGCAGGTCCGCGGCGACCTCGAGCTGGTCGGCGAGGACGACGCCCAGGCCCGCGCGGGCGGCCGCAATAGACTGGAAGCCGTAGTCGAAGTGTATGTCCCCCGCGCCGCTGGCGCCCGCCACGCCCTGCAGGGCGAACCACTCCTCCCAGTGCTGGTAGCGCTCGTGCAGCAGCGGGTATTGCAGCAGGTCCCGCGCCTGCTCCACCGTCCCTCCCCGCGCCAGTAGCGCAGGCGAGGCCACCGGGAAGTAGTATTCCTGATAGATCTTGCGCAGCACCCGGCCGGGCTCGTCCGGGGCCCCCAGGCACAGGGCGAGGTCGAAGCGCCGCGGCAGTGTGCGCTGGTGCGGCTCGATGGTGACGAAACGCAGCTCGACCTCGGGGTAGCGCTGCGTATAGCTGCCGATGATGCCCGGCAGCCAGTTCACCGACATGGTCGGGGTTACCGCCACCACCAGTTCCCCGGCCAGCGACTCGGGGTCCAGCTGCAACACCCCCGCAGAGAGCCTTTCCAGTGCGTCCTGCACCACGGCGAGAAAACGCCGGCCGGCAGCGGTCAGGTGCATGCGGTTGCGTTCCCGGTCGAACAGGCGCGTGTCGAGCTGTTCCTCGAGTATGCGCACCTGCCGGCTGAGGGCGGCGTGGCTCAGGTGCAGTTCCTCGGCGGCGCGCCGTACATGGCAGTGACGGCCCACCGCCTCAAAGGCGCGCAGGGTATTCAGTGGCAGGCGATTTCTCATGGGACGACTGGCTACCAAGTGTGTGGTTACAAAAATATACCAATTCGGACTAATTTAATTGCTTGTGGATACAAAAACAATCCATAAACTCTGCTCTAACAGTTACGCGCGGCCCCGGCCCGCCTGGCCACTATCCCGGGCACGCCGCCGGAAACCGGGGCTTGCCGGCGCCCCCCGTATTGGCCATTGCAGGAGAACCCAGCGGCATGACACAGATGATCTACCCCACCACCGATCCGGCGTTTACCGAGCAACTGGTGATAGAGCGCGGCGAGGGCGTCTACGTCTACGACGACACGGGCAAACAGTACCTCGAAGGGCTCTCCGGCCTGTGGTGCACCTCGCTGGGTTACGGCAACGAGGAACTGGTGGAGACCGCGGCGGCGCAGATGCGCAAGCTCACCTACAGTCACCTGTTCGGCGGCAAGACTCACCCCGCCGCCATGCAACTGGCCGATGAACTCGCCGCCATGGTGCCCATGGCCGACGCGCGCGTGTTTCTCGGCAGTTCGGGCTCCGACGCGAACGACACCCTGGTCAAGCTGTTGCGCTACTACTTCAGCGCCATCGGCCAGCCGGGCAGGTACAAGATCATCGCGCGCGATCGCGCCTACCACGGCGTCACCGTGGCGGCGGCCTCGCTTACCGGCCTGCCGGCCAATCACGCCCACTTCGGCCTGCCCGCCGAAGCGCTGGGCGTGCTGCGCACGGGTTCTGCGCATTTCTACCGCGACGGCCTGCCCGGCGAGAGCGAAGAGGCGTTCAGTCGCCGGCGCGCGGATGAACTGGAGGCGTTGATACAGGCGCAGGGCGCGGATTCCATCGCGGCGTTCATTGCCGAGCCGGTCAGCGGCGCCGGCGGCGTCATCGTGCCGCCGGCGGGCTACTACAACGAGATCCGCGCCGTGCTGGACAGGCATGGCATCCTTTTCTGGGATGACGAGGTCATTTGCGGTTTCGGTCGCCTTGGCAGTGACTTCGGCGCCACGGCTCTGGACTTGCAGCCGAGCATGATGGCCCTGGCCAAGGGCCTGTCGTCGGCCTACATGCCGATCAGCGCCGCGCTCATCGATGGGCAGATGTACGAGCCCGTCGCGCAGCTAGGGGCGGAAATGGGTGTGTTCGGCCACGGCTACACCTACAGCGGACACCCGGTGGCCTGCGCTGTCGCCTCGAAAGTGCTGGAGATTTACCGCCGCGATGACATTTTTGCACACGCCGCGGCGATGGGCCGTTACCTGCAGGACAGCCTGCAGCCGCTGTGCGAACACCCGCTGGTGGGAGAGGTGCGCGGCATGGGCATGATCGCCGCACTGGAACTGGTGGCGTGCAAGGAGACCCGGCGCCCCTTCGCAGGCAATAGTGTGGGTGCGTTCTGCCAGCGCGCCTGCCAGGACGCCGGGTTGATCGTGCGCGCGCTGGGCGGCAACAGTATTGCGCTTTGCCCGCCGTTGATTATCACGCGGCCGCAGGTCGACGAACTGGTCGACAAACTGGCCGCCGGTCTGGACCAGACCCTGGCGCATGTGAAGCGCGAAAACCTGCTCAGCGACTGAGCCCTCTTCTAGCAACTGACTGGCGCGACACGCCGCGGAGACCACTATCATGCTGATCGGCATACCCAGGGAAATCAAGAACAACGAAAAACGCATCGGCATGACGCCGGCGGGCGTGCGCGAGCTGGTGCAGCACGGTCACGGCGTGCTGGTGGAGCGGGACGGCGGGGCCGCGATCGGTTTTACCGACGCGCAGTACGTCGAGGCCGGTGCGGAGATCGTCGCCTCGGCGCAGGACGTCTTCGCGCGCAGCGAACTGGTCATCAAGGTCAAGGAGCCGCAGCCCGGGGAATGTGGCATGCTGCGCCCCGGGCAGATCCTGTTCACCTACCTGCACCTGGCCCCCGACCCGCAGCAGGCGAGCCTGCTGTTGCAATCCGGCGCGACCTGTATCGCCTATGAGACGGTGACCTCCGACAGTGGCGGCCTGCCCCTGCTGGCACCGATGAGCGAGGTGGCCGGGCGCATGTCCATCCAGGCCGGTGCGCATCACCTGGAACTGTCACGCGGCGGCCTGGGCGTGCTGCTGGGCGGCGTGCCCGGCGTGGAACCGGCGAAGGTGCTGGTGATCGGCGGCGGTGTGGTCGGTGTGAACGCCGCGCGCATGGCTGCCGGCCTTGGCGCCGATGTGACCCTGCTGGACCGCTCGCTGGATCGCCTGCGCGAGATCGACGTGCAGTTCGACGGCAGGCTGCGCACGGTCTATTCCACCAGTGACGCTATCGAGCGCTATGCGCTGGAGGCGGACCTGGTGGTCGGCGCCGTGCTGATCCCGGGCGCCGCCGCGCCCCGGCTGATATCGCGGGAGCTGGTCGCGCGCATGAAAAAAGGCGCGGTACTGGTGGATGTCGCCATCGACCAGGGCGGCTGTTTCGCTACCAGCCGCCCGACCACGCACGACGATCCCACCTTCACCGTGGATGACGTGGTCCATTACTGCGTGGCCAATATGCCCGGCGGTGTGGCCCGGACCTCGACGATATCGCTGACCAACGCGACCTTGCCCTACGCACTGCAACTGGCCAACCGCGGCGTGGCCGGGGCGCTGGATCACGATCCCCACCTGCGCAATGGTCTCAACGTCCATGCCGGAGCGGTCACTCACGCGGCCGTGGCCGAGTCACTGGGCTACCCTTTTACCGAGCCGCTGAGCGCCCTGTCCGCGTCCCGGGGCAGGGCCGCGCTCGTGTCATAGTGCGCGCCCGGCGTCCAGCGCAACTATTCACTGGATTCGGCCTGTTTCTCGACAGGCGCGGGGCTTTAGCATAGTCGATCAACCCCTCGCAGAAGGGGTGGAACCGGATATTCATTCACTACCCGCAAGGACGAAGACTATGTTCAAGAAAACTGCAATAGCTGCCGCTGTCGGCCTGACACTCTCTGTTGGTGCGCAGGCAGACTACCGGTGGCAACTCGATGGCCAGGCCGGTCGCACCAATATCGACGTGGGCCGCGATGACGGCGATGTCGACCAGTTTGGTATCGGCGGGCGCTTCTACTTCGACGACGTGGACACCGGCAACGGTCCCCTCGGCGAAGCGGCCTTCCTGGATCACGCTTCCTATGTAGGCGCCGGGTACGTCTACACCGACCTCGACGACATCGTCGATGACCTGGACGGGGATACCTACGAGATCAATGCGCGTTACGTGCTGCCGCTGGACAGCATCCCGCTGATCTTCGAGGGCGCCTGGACACGGGAAACGCCTGAATTCTCCGATATCGACTACTTCCGCATCGGGTTCGGTGCCTACCTCACCGATACCACCACGGTCGTACTGAGCTACCGTACCAGCGACGTCGACGAGTCCGACGAGGTCGACGCCGGCGATATCGACGCCTACGAGCTGGCGGTGGAGCACCTGTGGCACCTCGATGGCGATGCCGCGATCAAGGTGGAAGGCAGCTACGGCCTGATCGACGTCGGCGACAATGATGTCAACGATGGCGACGACATCGATTCCTGGAACATCGGTGGCACCTGGTATATCAACCGCAACCTGGGCTTCGGTCTCGCCTACAGCCGTTTCGATAACTTCGGTATCGAGGAAGACACTTACGGAGTGAGCGCCGAGTGGTTCGTCAATGAGGACATCGGCCTGTCCCTGGGCTACGCCCACTCAGAGGTTGACGACACCGACGTGGAAAGTGACGCCGTCGTACTGGGGGCGGAGCTGCGCTTCTAATCGCAACTGCGTAACCCCGAAGGGGGAGGGCGCTGTTCGCGCTCTCCCCCTTTTTTGTTGACAGGGCTAGGCGGGCATAGGATTGTGCTGCCGGCGCCGGATGCCCCGGCGCAACGAAGCCATTCCCCACAGCGAGGCCAGCGACCATGACCATGCAGCGTTTTCAGGACAAGGTAGCACTCATCACCGGCGCCTCTTCGGGTATCGGCGCCGCCAGCGCACAGCGCCTGGCGGCGGAGGGCGCCCGCGTGTTCGGCCTGGGCCGCGACGGGGACGGCCTCGCCGCGACCGCGCAGGCCATCGATGCGGCGGGGGGCACGGCGACCATGCACAGCGCCGATATCGGCAAAAGCAGTGAGTGCCAGGCCGCGGTCGCGGCCTGCCTGGAGCGTTACGGCCAGCTCGATGTACTGGTCAACTGCGCCGGCGGCCACGTTTTCCGCGCCCTGCACGAGATCACCGAGGAACTCTGGCTGCAAGACCTGGCGGTCAATCTCGGCGGCGCTTTTTTCCTGTGCCAGGCCGCCATGCCCGAGCTGCGCAAGACCGGCGGCAATATCGTCAACATCGGCTCGCTGGCCAGTGTGGAGGGCCAGGCCTACTCCGCCACCTACTGCAGCGCCAAACACGGGGTGCTGGGCCTGACCCGTGCGCTGGCCGTGGAGTTTCTCAACACGAACGTGCGCGTCAACGCGGTCTGTCCCGGCGGCACCAACACGCCGCAGATCGGCAAGGTCGGTATGCCCGATGGCGCCGACTTCGACCTGATCATGCGCACCGCGGGCGCCCGCGGCATGTCCGAGGCGGAAGATATCGCCGCGGTCATCGCCTTTGTCGCCTCCGACGAGGCCCGCGCGGTGCACGGCGCGGTGTACATGGCGGACCAGGGCAAGACAGCCGGCTGAACCTCGTCCGACCCACGCATGAATAGCGCCGCAGGCCCTGACGGTCCTCGGGGAAAACCCCGGGGACGGGTGGGGTGCTGTCCGCGCACCCGCCCTGGCAACCGGCGCGCTACGGGTTCGAGTCCGTACTCGCCGCGCCGTGCGCACCGCGCCGGTACAGGTAGATGCCTTCCCGTCGCATCAGCGCCAGGTGAGCCGGGTAGCGCCGCGCGTCATAGTAGACCTGGTCGATCAGCGCGGCCGAGCGGTCGCCGCGCAGTATCTGAGCTTTCAGCCGCGCGAAGGCCTCGGCCCGCTCGCAGGCGAACAGCCCCACGGCTACCTGCTGGCAGAGAATGACCACGCCCAGCGCCACGGCAAGGCCGTAGCCGGCAGTGTGGTGGGCCGTCGCCTGCAGGCGTCGCCACAGCGGCCGCCAGTAGACACAGAGCAGACCCGTGTGAGCCAATACGGCGAAAACAGTGTACCTGTGTGCGGGCATGTCAAACTGCGCCGACCTGCCAAGGCTTGTCATCAGCGCCGTCATGACCGCGTAGAGGATCAGCGCCAGGCCGATATTCTCCAGCCCGGTCGCGGGGTCCCGGCGCAGGCCTCTTGCCAGCAGGGCGTGAGCACACAACAGCAGCACGCCTGCGCCGACCAGTACACCGGCCGTTGACAGGCTGTTGACGGCAGCCCAGGGCATGCCGAAATACGCAACGAGATAGCCGGCGAACCTGGCCGGTGCCGGAAGGTCACTCCCATGGCCGGCCACACCGGCAAGCCCGGTCAGGTGCAGGGCGAGTACCGGCGCCGCGATACCCAGCACCAGTGGCAAGCCGGCGCGCAGTCGCGTTTTCCAGCACAGATAGGCGAGGATTGGCCACACGAACAAGCCGTTCAGGGAAGAGAAAGTGCAGGCGATTGCCGCGCACAGCGCGGCGAGCAACCATGGCGTTCTCCGCTGGCCGGGCTGGCTGTCCTGCGCGGCGCGCAGCAGGGAGCACACGGCACAGACCAGGAGAAAGATGGAGACCGGGAACTGGTTGTTTGCCGGATAGGTGTAGCTGTCGAGGGTATAGGTCTGCAGGGACAGGATCAGCAGCAATCCGGTGAAGGCCGTGCGGGAGCGGTGCTCCAGGTTGTCGACTGTATTCGCGGTCCGCACGAGCACGGCCAGCCAGCCGGTCAGCATGAAGAGAGAGGCAAGGGCAATCGGGGTCAGCAGGCCGCGGAATATCTCGATATCGACCAGGACCGCCAGTTTGGTGGGCACAATGCGATGGACATTGTGTGGCTGCCAGAGCCAGGTCCCCAGGGAGTCGGCGCCGAAATACCCGGCTATCCAGTCGTAGTGATCCCAGCGCGGCAGGGGATAGATCGCGCAGCTGAAGAAGTACAGGAAAAGCGCTGCCTGTAGCGTCGCCCAGATCAATAGCAGGCGCGAAAGTTCGCGCCCGGCCCCGGACCGACTTCCCTGCACACGGTGGCTGCCTGTTGCTCGCGACATCGCTACCAATCCCTGGCTTGAGTGTCTGGCGTTCGCGCCCAGTATAGCCCGGTCCAGGCGATGCCGTTGTCACGGGCTGCCCTGCTCGCGGCCGCAGTCTACTGGCCGCTGTCCTCGGCCAGCTCGGCGGCCCTGAGGCGCTCCTGGCGTTTTTCCTCTTCGGCGAGCACCGCCCTGATCTCCAGCAACACCGCGTCGGTATCGGCGCTGTGCGTATCCAGCTCGAACTCGCCGCTCAGTGCGTGGTCCGGGTGGAGGTCTCCCTCCTCGTACAGCGCCCACATTTCCTGTGCATAGTGGGTGTGCAGGAGCTCCGGGGCGAACAGGCCGTAGTAGTCGGTGATATTCTGCACATCGCGTTCAAGCATCGCTTTGGCATTGTTGTTGGCCGCGGCGTCCACGGCCTGTGGCAGGTCGATAATTACCGGGCCCTGCTCGTCGACCAGCACGTTGAACTCGGACAGGTCGCCGTGCACGATACCCGCGCACAGCATGCGCATGATGTACCGCATCATCAGTGCGTGGTCTTCCCTGGCCTGATCGGCGGGCATGACGACGTCGTTCAGGCGGGGCGCGACCTCGCCGGACTCCTCGGTGATCAACTCCATCAGCAGCACGCCATCGAAGCAGCCGTAGGGCCGGGGCACCCTCACGCCGGCGCCAGCCAGCCGATACAGGGCGTCGACTTCGGCGTTTTGCCAGGTCTCTTCCTGTTGCCTGCGCCCGTACCTGGAGCCTTTCTCCATTGCGCGGGCGCGCCGGCTGTTGCGCACCTTGCGTCCCTCGGTGTACTGCGCCGCCTTCTTGAAACTGCGCTTGGCGGCGTCCTTGTAGATCTTGGCGCAGCGCAGGGTGTCACCGCAACGCACGACAAATACGTCGGCTTCCTTGCCGCTCATAAGCGGGTGGACGACCTCGTCTATGAGGCCGTCGTTGAGCAGGGGTTGCAGACGTTTCGGGGTTTTCACGGGTACCCGCAGTGGCGCTTGCTGCAGCGCGTTATCGACTTTGTATATTCTAGGTGATAGAGCGGGACAATCCTATTTAATTTCACGGAAAAACAATGGCTTAGTGGGTGCGCGCCAGTGGCCGCCGGGGCCGGCTGACAGTCCCTCCCGCTCCTGGTCGCGCCGCGCCGGATAGCGCTGCGGGCACCTGCAGTTGTGCTGTGATATTCACGGTGAAGCCTTCTGCGGCCTGCGAAAGTGCACTATATTCTGCCCCTCTGACGAACGGGGGACACCATGCTCACTGAATTCAAGGACAAGGTCGCCGTGATTACCGGCGCCGCCAACGGTATCGGCGCCGCCCTCGCGCGGGGTTTCGCGGCCCAGGGTATGCAGGTGGTCGTGGCGGACCTGGACCAGGACAATGCGGCGAAGACCGCCGCGCAGATCGGTACCGCGGCGAGTCCCTACCGCGTTGATGTCGCCGACTACGCATCGGTGCGCGAGCTCGCAGACCACGCCTTCGACACCTACGGCCAGGTGGACCTGCTGATCAACAACGCCGGTGTGTTCCAGGGCGGCCTGAGCTGGGAGCGCAGCCGCGAGGACTGGGAATGGATTTTCAGCGTCAATGTCTACGGCATCATCAACGGCATCAAGGCCTTCGTGCCGCGCATGATTGCCCAGGACACCGAGGGACACGTGGTCAATACGGCATCGGTCGCCGCTTTTGTCGCCGGGCCGATGTCCGCCCCCTATGTCGTGTCCAAGAATACAGCGATGTCCGTGACGGAGTGCCTGGCGCTTGACCTGCAGTTGACCGGTGCGAAGATTGGCGCCAGCGTGCTGACGCCAAGCAATTTCAATACCGGTATCGCGCAAACGGGCAGCCTGCGGCCACAGGCACTGGGCAGCGATGCAACCGAAGACGGTGTCGCCTGTGTGGAGGCGCTGCAGTCCATACTGAAGGACGGCGCCGACCCCGACGAGGCGTTCCAGCCCGTACTGGACGGGGTGCGCAACGATACTTTCCTCATCGCCACCAGGCCCAGTTTCCGTGAGCAACTGCGCGTGCGATACGAGGCCCTGATGCAACAGGCATTGCCGCCGATGGCCCCGCTGGACTGATCGCGCATCACCGCCGATGCACGTGCTACCCGGTGCGTACCGGGCAGTGTGCAGCCTTGGGATATTCCTGCGAGGGCCGCCGTAGCGGGCGCGGGCGCAGCCGGTCACGCCCGGGATATGCAAGAACGCTAAGTCTGCTTGTGGATTTATCATTTGAATAGACGGTCGGCCGTTCTTAGAATCGTCCGGTGTCTGCTGTCGGGCTGGCTGCACGGTGCGCCCCCGGCGGGTCGCGAACCCCCGTGCAGGCAACGCTGGCGCCATGCGGATTGCTCCCGAACAACCCGGTGAGGTCAGTCACACACCCGCATCCCGGCGCGCCTGCAGTCGATGCTGCGCCCGCGACTGCGCCGCGGGCCGATTCCATAATAAGACGGAGAGCCAGCGAACATGAGCAGTAGCCATGACCAGGATGCTACGGAGCAGTTCAAGCGGCGCTTCGCCGAGAACCCGCTGAGCTACCTCGACTTCCCCGCCGAGGTGATCTTCTCCGTCGAGCCCGGGGAACTGGATGTCATCCGCCTGTCCCTGGCCGGTGAAAAGTTTGCCAGGGCGAAGGACAGCATCGGTATGGTCGGCCGCATGGCCGCGCAGAACGGGATCACCGAAATCCGCGACTTCAATGACCTGTTGCCGGTCTGCTACAACCAGGAGACCTTCAAGGGTTACCCCCAGGCGTGGCTGGAGAGCGGCGACTTCCAGCGCATGACGAAGTGGCTGGGCAAGCTGTGCGCCGCGGACCTCAGCGGCGTGGACGCCTCCTCCTGCGAGTTGATCGAGGACTGGATTCGCGTGCTCAAGGAGCAGTCCGATGTCGACCTGATGATGTCCGCCGGCGCGGAGGGCAAGGCTTCTTTCCTGCCGCGGACACGCCAGGAATGGGACATGCTGATGCAAGTCACCTATGCCGGGTTCAACAGGAGTGTCGGGCCCAGCGGTGAATCGATTGCCCTGCGCCCCGGGGTGGACAAGGTGCCGCTGATCTACCCTGGCGCCCGCCACGGTGCGCGCAGCTGGCGATTCATGGATTTCTACGAGGAAAAGTTCGGTGAGGGCACGGTGGACGCCCCGCTGGGCTACGTGGATGCCGACCTGGTCAGTCTCGCCGGCCGGATCCGCGAGGCCAGCCGCAAGGGCGAGGCCGGCTCCCTGCAGATCAACCCGAAGCTCCTGGAAAGAAAGGAGGAGGTGGCGCGCAGCAACGCCGAACTCCCCGGGCAGTTCATGGGCCTGATGGACCGTATGATCAACAAGTACCGCGGCGAGCGCATCATTTTCTACGGCAGCATGAAAATGATCTACAGCCTGGCCCAGCAGTTCAGGGAGAGGGGTATCAAGGGCGCCTACAGCCCCGACTCCTTCATCATGTGCGGCGGCGGCTTTGATGGCCAGGAGCCCCCGCCCAACTGGAAGGCCGAGGTCATGGACGCGCTGGGCCTGTACGAAGGCCAGCTGCGTGTGGGTTACGGCATGCAGGAGGGCATGTGGGCGATGCAGGCGTGCGACCAGGACAAGTATCACGTCCCGCCGACCATCATCCCGTTCGTGCTCGATGAAGAGACGGACGAGCCGTTGCCGCGCACGGGGCGACAGACCGGGCGTTTCGCCTTCTTTGACTTGTTGCCCACCACCTCCTGGGGCGGCTACATCACCAGCGACCAGGTCACCATGACGTTCGACGAGTCCTGCGCGTGTGGGCGCAAGGGCATTTACATCGAAACGGCGATCAGCAAGGTCGTTTCGCGAACAGACGACAAGATCGGTTGTGCGGGAACCTCCAGCGCGGTCGAGGAAGCCTCTGAGTATCTTCTCAAGGCCTGAGGACAGGCCAGGCCGACAACCAGGAACACCAGTATGAAGTATCAAGTACCGATCGTTGCCCGTGGCGAAGTCATCGAAGACTACGAGGTGACGTGCGAGGGCCGTTACGGCGCCAGCTTCGAATGCCCGGACCCCAACAAGTACCTGTCGAAGATCGTGCTGCCGAGCCGGCGCGAGATGGAGGCGCTGTACCAGATATCACTGGACGACGTGGTGGATTACCTGGTCGAGTTCGGCAAGCATCTGGACGTGGACAGCAACCCGCACCTGCAATGGGCGCTGGAGTTATCCCGGGTATTCAACGATGTGTCCTCCGACCTGGTGGAGAAAGCGCTGCGGGTGAACCAGGGCTTTTGCCGGCGTGAAATGCTCGAGGCGATGATCGATACCGTGGGCCGGGAGCACCTCGATGGCTGGGCGCCCTATGAACGCGCGAATGGAAGAATCGCGCATATACATGCCTTCGGCGTTCCCACCGCGCATGTCATTGCCGGTAACGGTCCGGCGCCCGCCATGATGACGTTTGTGCGCAACGCACTCATTCGCGGTTACGCCATGGTCAAGATCCCCTCCAACGAGCTGGGTACGGCCGTGGCCATCGCCCGCACCGCGATCGACATGGCGCCGGATCATCCGTTGACGAAGTCCTTTTCCACTGTCTACTGGCGCGGCGGCGATGAAAAGTTCGAGACCAGCTTGTATCACCCGAAACATGTCGAGCGAATCGTTGCCTGGGGTGGGTTCGAGTCGATCAAGCACATCGCCAAATATGTGCGCCCGGGCATAGACCTCATGGCCTTTGACCCGAAGATCAGCCGCTCGGTGCTCGGCGAGCAGACATTCTCCTCGGAAGATAGCATGAGAGAAGCTGCTGTCAGGCTGGCCGACGATGTTGGCAACGGCAACCAGAACGGCTGTACCAACTCCCGTGTGACTTATGCACTGTGCGATATGAGCGACGACGCACTGGAGCGAATCAAGCTGTTCGGACAGATGGTGTTTGACGAAATCCAGAAACTGCCCGAAGAGATCAGCTCCGAAGCGATCCACATGGACCCGACCTTCGTCTCGAAAGTCGACTCATTGTCTTTACTTGACGACGAGTATCACGTGATAGGTGGTGACAAGCGCGGTGGCGTCATCGTCTCCCTGCTCGGCGACCAGGTGGATTTTGCCGATGAATTGCGCTATCGCACGATCAACATCGTGCCGGTGCCCGATTTCGATACCATGTTGCGCTATTTCACCCGCGACGTGCAGACCGTCGGCGTCTACCCGGAAAGCCTGCGCGATGAATTGCGTACGATCATGGCGTTGCATGGCGTGCAAAGAATCACCTCGCTCGGCTATATGCGCGAGTATAACGCTTCCATCGACCCCCACGACGGCAATGAGGCGCTGCGCAAGATGTGCACCTGGGTGGTGTCCGAGGATTGCATGACCAACTATGCGCCCGCCCTTTGGCGCGAAACGGCCTGACCGGGAAGCGCGCGGATGAGCGGTTCAATTGACCTGAACGACTACCTGGACTCGCCCCGGGACCTGGTGTTTCTCTCCGAGGAACAGCTCGCCGCCTTGCGCTGGGAAGACGTCGCGGCCTTCCAGCTGGAGGCGGCGCGGCGCAAACTGGCGCGCCAGGCAAAGCGCATTCCGGCATTGGGCAGGAAGCTCGGTGACCGCGACCCTCTTGCCTGCCAGAGTATCGATGACCTGATCCCTTTCCTCTACGTGGACAGTGACTACAAGAGCTACGACAAGTCCTACCTGGAGAACAGGCAGTTCGACAAGCTGACCCGGTGGCTGGACGGATTCACCTCCTGCGACCTGTCCGGCGTGGATATGAACGGGTGTGAGAACCTGACCCAGTGGTGTGAACGGCTCTATGAACAGGCCGACATATTCGTTTGTCATTCTTCCGGTACCAGCGGGACGCTCAGTTTTGTACCGCGCTCGCGAATTGACCGCGAATTGATCGTGGATGCGATGGCCCGCGCCAACCTGGGCCTGTTCGACAGCGGCAAGGGCAACGAGGATGTGTTCTTCTTCACCATGAGCCCGCGTTACATCTACCGCGTTCCCCAGGTCGTCTACGATGGCCTCGAGGAGAAGTACCTGCAGAACCCGGTGATCTCACCCTTCGACCAGTTCATCAGCCCGGAAATGACCATCGCCATGAACAGGCTGCGCAGGGCCGCGGAGACCGACACCATGGACGAATGCCTGCGCGACCCTGTTGTGGCGGCGTATGCCGAGGATGTCAATCGATTTGGCGAGGAGGCGCCGCAGCGCCTCCACACATGGCTGGAAAACATCAGGAACAACTACCTGGGCAAGAGCATTTATTTCATGGGCACCTTCGAGCATGCCTGGGATATCACGCGCTCGTTCCAGGCGGAGGGCATTTCGGCCGCCTTCGGCCCCGACTCGGTATTCGCGGTGTTTGGCGGCGTGAAGAAGGGCACGGTACTGCCCGACGACTGGCGGCAACAGTTCAAGGAGGCGATGGGCACGGACAAGATTGTCACGGCCTGGGGCATGTCGGAGCTCGCCACGGGCGCGGCCAACGAGTGTATCGAGGGCATGTACCACTTCAACGTACACACGATCCCGTTCGTCCTCGATCCGCAGACGGGCAAGCCCCTGCCCAGGCAGGGCACGCAGACCGGGCAGCTCGCCGCGCTGGAGCTGGTCTCGGAGGACTGCTGGGGTGGCATCATCACCGGCGATCGCGGCACCGTACACTGGGACAAGGTGTGTAAGTGCGGCCTGAACAACGGCCCGCTGCTCGAACTTTCAATAGAGCGACTCTGAACTCGACGCCCCTCGGCCTGGGCGCCTGGCGGCTACCATCAGTGGAGAAAGGATATGAGCAACGGTAACAGTGCACAGGAAATGACGGCCTCCACGGCCATGTGGACCATGCTGCAGGAGGAGGGCATCGACTGCATTTTCGGTGTCTGTGGCATCACCAATGTGCCCATGTTGCACGACCTGTACGCCATGGAGGGCATCAGGTTTATCCACGCCGCCAACGAGGCCGCGGCCATGGGTATGGCGGATGGCTATTCGAGGACATCCGGCAAGCCCGGTGTTGTGGTTGTGCACAGCGCCGCCGGTCTGTCCTACGCCATGGCTAACCTGCAGAACGCTTACGCATCCGGCAGTCGCGTGCTGGTCATCGTCGGGCAACAGGATGCGCCCAGGGAATGGGCTGAGCGTTTCATGGGCATCGACCTGGCGCCGATGGTCAGCCAGGTCACCAAAGGTTGCTGGGAGATTACTTCGGCCGATGAGGCGCAGCTGTCGGTTAACCGGGCGCTGCGCGACATGAGCGCTCCCTCGCCCCGCCCGGTGGTGCTGTCCATGACCACCGCGGTGCAGAAAGCCCGCATTTCCTACCGGGCGATGCCGCCCGACGGGCGTCGTATGGCGCTGGATATCCTGCCGTCGGACAGCGCCCTGCAGGCGACGGCGCAGATGATTGCCGCGGCGGAATCCCCGGTGATCTTCGCCAGCCGCGCCGTCGCGGACGTGGACGCGGTAGCCGAACTGGTCGCCTTCGCGGAAACGATAGGCGCGCCGGTCTACACGGGAAACGAGGACAAGGTCATCTTTCCCAGTGGTAATCCGCTGAGCCGTGGCATGGTCATGCAGCAGGCGGACTCGATGCGCAATATGGCGTCCTCCGCAGATGTGCTGATCACCATCGGCAACGAGTTGTTCAAGTACTCCGATGCGCCGGACACGCCGCTGGTGCCCGAGTCCACCAGGGTCATCCAGATCGATCTCGACTCTTCGCAGCTCGCGCGGTTCTGCCCCACGCAGCAGGCGCTGCTGGCCAACCCGAAGTTGGCCCTGCCCGCCTTGCAGCAACGGCTCGAGGGTATGGTCGATGCGGGCAAGCGCGCCGCCCGTATGGAACGCCTGGCCGGTGAGTACCGCCAGCGCGAGGAGTTTGTTCAGGGTGTCTTGGACCAGGACTGGCAGGATACGCCGATGCGCTGGGGCGCAGCCTTTCGCGAGATCGCCAGCGCCCTGCCGGAGAACGCCATTGTCGTGGATGAACTGGCGTCATTCTACGGCCAGTTGCCCAAGGTGATGAAATTTGACGAGCCCGGCAGCTACTTTGGTCACTGCGAGGCCCTGGGCTGGGGCGTGCCCGCGACCCTGGGCGTCGCGCTTGGCGCGCCGGAACGCCCGGTGGTCGGCATCCTCGGTGATGGTGGCGCCATGTTCTGTGTTCAGGCACTCTGGTCGGCGGCGAAATACGACATCCCGGCGGTGATGATCATCATGAACAACGGCGGATACGGCTGTATGCGAGGGCTGTTCATGATGCACACCTTCGAGGTGGAAGCGCCGCTGGAGGTAGAACTTGGCAACAGCTATGACGTCGGCGAGCTCAACCTGTGTGACCTGGCGGCGAGTTTCGGTGTGACTGCCAAACGCGTAACAGACCCGACGGATGTACAGTCGGTGGTCAGCGAGATGATAGCGCTGAAGAAGCCCGCCGTCGTCGAGTTGATGGTCTGCCCGGAAGGTTCCGGCATGGTCGACCTGTTGATGGAGTTCTACAAGTAAGCGAAGACCGGCGGGAGTCGCCGGCTGTATTCATGTAATAGCTGACAAGGAATCTCTCATGACTGCTTGCCCGTACAGAAATCTGCTCGATCCCGACCTCTACGGTAGAGGAGGGCATCACGAGGCGCTGCGCGAACTGCGTGACTCGACCAGCGCCCCGATCATCAAGATCGAAGACCCGCTCACCGGTGTTCCCTACTGGGCGGTTCTCAGCCGGGACCTGGCTGATGATATCTGCAAGAACCCCGGCGTGTTTTCCAGCACCGCGCAGACCGCAATACCGACAGAGATGAGTAAAGAGCAGGTGGCGGCGCAATCCCAGATGCTGGTGAACATGGATCCGCCCAAGCACCAGAAATACCGCCGCATCGCCAGGAACGCCTTTACCCCGAAAGCGGTCGACGCGTACCAGGAAACCTTCCAGCGCTACGCCAGGGAGATCGTCGATGCGGTCGCCCCGCGTGGCGAGTGCGAGTTCGTCAGTGAAGTCGCCGCGGAACTGCCCCTGATGGCGATCCTGGATCTCTGCGGTGTTCCCAAGGACGACCGCGCGAAGATCTTCCAGTGGACGAACGAAATGTTTTTCCAGGAGGACGAGGACTTCGCCGGGGACAACCCGAAAGAGCGCGCCGAGAATGCCGCGGCACAGATGTATTTCTACGCCGACGAGCTGGCCAGCCGTCACAAGGAGAAGCCACTGAACAACATTGTCGGCGCCCTGCTCGACGGTATCGTCGAGGGCGAGAAACTGACCACCGACGAGTTCCAGATGTTCTTCCTGATGTTGATCGCGGCGGGCAATGAAAGCACGCGCTCCGTGACGGCGCACGGCATGCGCCTGTTGATGGAGCACCCGGAACAGCTGCAACTGCTTATCGACAGGCCCGAACTGATCCCCGACGCCATCGAGGAGGTGTTGCGTTACAACCCGGCTTTCGTCGGCATGCGTCGCACGGTCATGGAGGATATCCAGATCGGCGGGGAGCAGTTGCGCGAGGGCGACAAGCTGATCCTCAACTGGCACCTGATCAACACCGACGACGCGGTCTTCGACGCGCCGTTCGAGTTCGACATCACCCGTGCACAGCGCATGCCCGACCTGCATCGTGAGCACCGCGCGTTCGGTATCGGCCAGCATTTCTGTTTGGGCTCGCACCTCGCGCGGCTGGAGCTCAACGTGGTCTTCAGCGAGGTGCTGCCGCGCCTGCGTAATCCGCAGTTCGCCGAACCGGTGAAGTATGTCCGCGACTTCTTTGTCAACGGCATAAAGGAAATGAAGATCACCTTCGATCCTGAGCGGGCTGGCTGAAGGCTGCGGGCGCAAGCCCGCACCACAGTTCCTTCCATGCACTTGTACAACCGACGATAACCAGAGGCCCCTATGAACGACTACCTGACCAGGCTGGCAGCCGCGCCGAAAAGTTTCATCGAGGAGCGCTACAACGCCGGGTTCGAAGTGCATGGCAGCGAGTTGGAAGAGTATTACCTGGTCACGGCGAAGCGAAAGTTCGAAAAGCTCCGGAGCGGGGTGTCCACGCTGGATCGCCTGGCGCAAGAGCAGGGGGTGGATTCGATCGAGAACCTGGACGACCTGGTCAAGGTCCTGTTTCCGCACACGGTGTACAAGTCCTATCCGCTGTCCTACCTCGAGAAGAACAAGTTCAAGCAGCTCACCCGCTGGTTGAATGGCCTGACCACCGAGGACCTTTCCGCTGTCGACGCCAGCGCCTGCAAGTCCATCGACGAATGGATCGACCTACTGGAGAAGGAGACCAACCTCACCCTGTGCCATTCCTCCGGCACCACCGGCAAGCTGTCATTCCTGCCCAGGAACAGGACCGAGGGCCATGTGCCCAACGTGTTGATGAGAAACCTGATTCGCGACTGGTTTGGCGACAACCCCGGGCCGGACATGATTGAGAACCCGCTGCCGCTGGTGTTCCCGTCGTACAAACGCGGCTACCAGACCATGATACGCACCTCCCAGTCCCAGGCCGAGCTGTTTGGCATTACCGACGAGAACAGCCTGTACCTGTACGATGATATTCTCAGCGCCGATATCGCCTCCCTGGGGGGCCGCATCAGGGCGGCGGAGGCGCGCGGCGAGTTGGGAGAACTGGAGATCAGCCCGGAGCTGCTGGCCAAGAAAGACATTTTTGTCGAGCGGGAGATGGTCAAGCAGCAGCGAACCAGGGAATTCTATGCCGAGGCGGTAGAGCGCTTCGGTGGCAAGCCTATCTACATGTGCACGGTCTGGACGATGCTGTACGAGGCCATGTCCGAGGCAAAGGCGCAGGGCTATACCGGCATCTTCGGCGCGGACAGCGTGCTGGTGACCGGGGGCGGCAACAAGGGTGTCGAGCTGCCGCAGGGCTGGAAGGAAATGATCTACGAGGTGACGGGCTTCGAGCGTGCCTACGAGTTGTACGGGATGAGCGAGATGACCACGCCCTTCGTGCAGTGCGAGCACGGCCACTACCACATACCGCCGAGCATCATCCCGTTTGTACTCGACCCGATCAGCGGCGAGGCCCTGCCCCGGACGGGCGAGCAGGTCGGGCGTTTCGCCTTCCTGGATACCATGCCTGAGACCTACTGGGGCGGCTTCATCAGCGGTGACGAGGTCACGCTGTCGGGCTATGACAATGTGTGCGCCTGCGGCCGCCAGGGCGCCTATGTGAAGGGCGAAATCAGGCGCTACAGCGAGAAAGAGGGTGGCGACGACAAGATCAACTGCTCAGGGGCGCCCGAGGCGCACGACAAGGCCCTGGAGTTTCTTATCAACGCGTCGGCCTAGGAGCGATGGCAGCGAATGACCATGATTGAGCAGGACGGAGACGAGGCGGTGCAACAGGTATTCAATGTCCCGTTGATCATACGCGGTGAAGTCATCGAGGACTACTCGGTAGACTATGGCGGGCGCCAGCAGGGCAGCCAGTTCAGGTCCGCCAACCCGGTGGATTATATCGACAGGATCGTGATGACGCGGCCGTCGGCGATGGCCGACCTCTACTCGCTGAGCATTGACGAGATCGCCGACTACCTGGTCCGGCTCGGCGAACGCCTGGAGTTCTCGAAGAACGCCTACATGCAGGAGGCCTTTGAGCTGTCCAAACGTACCTCGGGCCTTTCCGAGTCCATACTGCGCTCGATTTATGAGGGCATGCCCGGGACATTCGTCAAGGAGAGCCTGTTGAATTCGATAGATCATACCGTTGGTATCGACTATCTCGACGGCTGGGTTTCCTTGAGGGAGGGTGTGCAGGTGCGCGCATTCGGCGCGCGCACCGTGCACGTCATCGCGGGCAACGCGCCCATGGTCGGGGTGGCCACCGTGGTCAGGAATGCGCTCACCCGGAGCGACGCGATCGTCAAGGCGCCGTCCAACGACCCGCTGACGACGACCGCTGTGGCCAGAACGATGATCGACATGGACCCGGATCACCCGGTGACCAAACACCTGTCAGTAGCCTACTGGAAGGGTGGCGACGCCTCCTTCGAGGCAGAGCTGTACCGGCCGAAGAATATCGAGAAGATCGTTGCCTGGGGCGGCTTTGCCAGTATCAAACACATTTCCGGCTACCTGCAGCCGGGTATCGACCTCATTACCCTGGATCCCAAGCAGAGCGGGACCATTATCGGGGAAGAGGCCTTCGCCGACGAACAGACCATGAACAGCGTTGCCGCGAAGGCCGCGCTGGATGTCGGCGGCTTCAACCAGGAGGGCTGCCTGAACGCGCGTGTCATCTATATCGTCAGCGGGACCGACGAGGCCGGCCTGGAGAGGGCCAGGCGCTTTGGCCAGGCGCTGTTCGACGCTATCCAGGCGCTGCCCGAGGAGATCAGCACACCGCATCACAGCTTCGACCCCGACCTGAAACAGGAGATTGACGGGCTGCGCTTTGTCGCCGAAGACTACACGGTGATCGGCGGCAAGGGCTCCGAGGGCGCGGTCATCGTCTCCCATGACAGCGAGCAGGTGGACTTTGCCCGCCAGCTCGCCTGCCGCGTCGCCAACCTGGTGCCTATCGATAGCGTGGAAACCGCGATCCAGTCGGTCAACGCGTACACGCAAACCATCGGTATCTACCCCGAGTCGCTGAAGACGGAAATTCGCGACAGGCTGGCCTACCAGGGCGGGCAGCGACTGGTGTCCCTGGGCGGCGCCATCAATCCCCCGGGCGATGGGCCCCAGGACGGCCTGGAGCCCCTGCGCAGGATGTGCAAGTGGATTGTGGATGACACACAGTAGCGCAGCGGGCGCCGCACCGCACTGACCCTGTAACGAGTGATCGAGTACGGCGGTTGCGACACCGCCAGGGGCGTCGCCTGCCCCGCCGGGCCCGGTTACCCCAGTTGGCCCGGTGATCGCTAGCGCCTCCCACGCCTGCGCGCAACCTGCCGTCGCTGATGGTGGAAGGTGGGGCGGATGGTGTATAACTTGCTGCTCATTGCCGGAAAAGCGACGTCCAGTACTCGAAGATGAGCCTCGCCAGACAACTGAAGTTGAGCCACCTGCGCCTGATTCGCGCCATCTGCCAGCACCGCCAGCTGGGCCTGGCGGCGGACAGCCTGGCGATGACCCAGTCCGGTGCGTCGCGCATGCTGTCGGAGATCGAGAAAATCGTCGGCGAACAGTTATTCGAGCGCCAGGCCAAGGGTATGGTGCCGACGGCTATCTGCGAGGCCCTGGAGCGTCGCGCACACAGCATACTGCTGGACCTGGACGACCTGTCCAGGGAGGTCGACGAACTCAGGAACGGTGAAACCGGCGTCGCCACAGTCGGTTCGGTGATCGGTGCGACGCTGGCCTACGTCATTCCGGCGGTGCGGCAGCTCAAGAAAGCCACGCCCAGGGTGACGGTGCAGCTGAATGTCGAGACCAGCCATGACCTGATGAAAGGCCTGGTCGAGGGCAGGAACGATTTCGTCCTGGCGCGCTTGCCGCCCAGCTTCGACGTGAATGAGTTCGAGGTACACGAGGGGCGCTCGGAGATCCAGAATGTGCTGGTGGGCAAGCATCATCCGCTGGCCGATGCGGGCGAGGTCACCGTCGAAGAGCTGGCCGCCTACGAGTGGGTGGTGCACACCACCCGCGAGCCCATCGAGGAGGCCTCGGACTATTCCCTGTCCGATAGTGTGGGCCTGCTCGGTGACACCATCATAACCACCTCGGAGCTGGCCATGCTCGCCATCGTCGAATCCACCTCGGCGATGACACTGCTGTCCAGTGAAGTGACCAGCTTCCTCACCGGCCCCAGTATCGGGGCCAAGTTCCGCGTGTTGCCCCTGCGCGGTCCGATACAGTTGCCGCCCTACCACCTGGTACAGCTGAAGGGGCGCCAGTTGTCGCCGGCCGGGCGGCGACTGAAAGCCCTGGTCATGACGCAGCTGGGTATAGCCCCCTAGCCCGCGGTCCCTGCCGCCGCCGCGCCGTGCGCGCCATGCCAAAACGCTATGCCTGCTTGTGGATTCCTCATTTGAATAAGGTTTCAGGCGTTCATAGTATGGAAGGCCCGGTGCGTCATCTCCCGCCGGGCGGCGGCCTGGCGCGCACAGCCTGGCGCCGTCGGCAACTATAAGAATGGAGGTGGCGCGTGCATCGTGATGCCAGACGGTAACCGGGCTGGATCGCCGCGCTACTGCTCACGACAGGAGGAGCGCAGGCTCAGACCGGCATGTCGTTATCCGCATCGCCCACAGCGGCCCCCCACGGTGTTGGCCTGGCGCGCGCCACGTTCATCGACAGCGGCCGTCCCACCGCTGCAGCGGGGGAGTTCGCCGGTACCCCGGATCGACGCCTGGACGTGATGATCTGGTATCCATCGGAGCACGCGCAGGCGGAGCCCGTCGAGGACGCGCCCGTCGCCGGCGGCTCGCGCTGGCCCCTGGTGATCTACAGCCATGGCACCGGTGGTACCCCGGACAACGCGTCGCATATCGCCAAACACCTGGCGCGCCACGGCTACGTCGTCGCGGCGGCGGCCTATCCCCTGACATCCAGCGTCTCTGTCGCCAGCCGGGAGGCGGGGGAACTGCAGCTCAGCGACGCGGGCAACCAGCCCGGTGACGTCAGCTTCATCATCGACTCGCTGCTCGCGCATCCGCAGTTTGGCGCCGCCATCGACGCCGACCGTATCGGCTCCACCGGCATATCACTGGGCGCCGTAACCAGTTACTTCCTGAGTTACGGGATGCAGACCCGCGATGCGCGTATCGGTGCCAACGCGATGATCGCGACGGCGGATCCCCCGTACGCGGCGCTCTCCTTCGGCCTGGGCTTCGACGGCACGCTGCACGCCGACGTCCCGGTGCCCGCGCTGATCTTCGCCGGCACGCGGGATGTATTCGACTCCACCACCGGCGGTCCCTACGCCTACTACGCCCGCCTGCGCAGCCCCAGGTATCACGTGATGATCGAGGGCGCGCCCCACGTCTGGTTCGGCGATCGCACCGATGTACCCGCCGACGGCGTCAACCCAGATTGCGGGTGGTTCGAGGAGCATGCGCCCGGCATGGACCTGCCGCTCTGCGAGGAGCGCGGCGGCCTCATCGATCCGCTGCGCCAGAAGGCCATTGTCCAGTCCGTTATCCTGGCGTTCTTCGATGCGTACCTGAAAGAGGATGGGAAGGCCCTGCAGCAACTGCGCACTGCGGACGAGGATTTCGACGAAGTGAAGCTGGTTTACGAGGACCAGGGCACAATATGAAAATGACACGGAACCCGGCCTGGAGAGCGATGCATGAGCAGTGATCCGCTCGTGGTCTGTATTGGCTACCCCGCATTGCAGGAAGCGCGCTTTGTCGAGCGTTTGCGCGCTGTCGATCCGCGCGTCGAGGTCATCACACTGCCGGTGGACGAAGGCGGTGACTGGCTCACCATGCCCCCGGACCGCCCCCATGAGGAGCCCCCGCCCTGGGCGGCCGGGTTCGCCGCGCAGCGGCGCGCAGCACTGGCGCGCGCCGAGGTGCTGGTTCAGCTGCATACCCCCGGGCGCCTGATGGAGCGCGCGCCCCATCTGCGCTGGTTGCAGGGTATGGGCGCCGGGGTCGACCAGTTCGCCGCGGCCGGCGTGTCGCGTGACCGGGTGGTAGTGACCAACGCCTCCGGGGTGAGCGCCGACTCGATTTCCGAGTTCGTGATCGCGCGCCTGTTGCAGGTGTGGAAGCGCCTGCCGGAGGCCGAGCAGTATCAACGACAGCACGAGTACACCCGCACTTACAGGCGCAGCTTCGCCGGCTCGGTGATCGGTATCGTCGGCCTGGGGGCCATCGGCGAGGCCGTGGCGCAGCGCGCCCGCGCACTGGGTTGTACTGTACTGGCGACACGGCGCAGTGCCGGCCGTCCGGGTGTGGACGCGGGCTCGGCGCACGAACTGTTCACCACCGCACAGCTGCACGAGATGCTCGCGCGCTGCGACGCCGTGGTGGTGTCGGCGCCCGCCACGCCGGAGACCCACCATCTCATCGACCGCGCCGCGTTCGAGGCGATGAAGCCCGCCACGGTGCTGGTCAACGTCGCGCGCGGCTCGCTGGTCGACGAATCGGCGATACCGGGTGCACTGGCCTCCGGTCAGCTCGCCGCCGCCGCGCTGGACGTGTTCGAAGTGGAGCCGCTGCCGGTGGAAAGCCCTTTGTGGGACCTGGACAACGTGTTCATTAGCGCGCACTCGTCCGTGTCGGTGGATCGCTACCTGGACGATGTCTTCGATCTGTTCGAAGATAACCTGCAGCGCTACGTGCGCGGCGAGCCCCTGCGTAACCGGGTCGATATGCAGGCCCTGGGTTTCGCATGAGTGAATTTGGGAGAGGCGCCATGGAATGTGAAGACGATGTCTGTGCTATGCCGCTGGTGTCCGCCGGGGTCAGGCCCGAGCTCGACCTGGGCACGGAAGACCCCGAGGAACTGATGGCGCTGTTCGAGGCCAACGGCTGGGGTGATGGCCTGCCGCTGGTGGCGCCGACCGAGGAGCGGGTCGCGGCCATGCTCGCGGTCGGCGAGGGGGAGGAAGCCCCGCCACCGGACGAGATCGTCGCCACACTGCCGCCGCGCTTTGGCCAGGCGACACGCCGCCTGCTGGCGGTCAACGCGGTGCTGGCCGGATGTCCCAACGGCGTGCTGCCGGTCATCACCTCCGCGGTGCGCGCGCTGACCAGCCCGGAAATCAACCTGCAGGGCGTAAACGCCACCACCCACCCGGTTGCGCCCCTGCTTATCGTGCATGGCAAGGCGGTGAAGAAGCTGGGCTTCAACTCGGGGCGCGGCACCTTCGGCCCGGGTTGCAGGGCGAATGCGACAGTGGGGCGGGCCATCCGCCTGATCCTGCTGCATATCGCCGGTTCCACGGTGGGCGACGGCGACGCGTCCACCCAGGGACAGCCGTCCAAGTACAGCTACTGCATCGCGGAGAATACCGAGGAAACGCCCTGGGAAGCGTTTCCGCAGCGCTACGGCGTCGACGCCGAGAGCGCGGTAACGGTCACCTGCGGCGAGAACCCGCACAACTTCCACGACATGGAGACCGACAACCCCGAGATCATCCTGGAGAAGGCGGCGAGTGTCATGATGACCATGGGCTCGAACAATGCGCCGCTGTCATTCGCCGAGTTCTTCGTGGTGCTGGGGCCGGAACATGCCCAGATCATGGCCAACGCGGGCTGGTCCTGCGCGGATGTCCAGCGCTGCCTGTACGAGAAAGCCAAAACCAGGGCGGGTGTTTTCCGTCGCCATTTCCAGGTCGCCAATTGGGCGGATACCATCAGGGAAATGGACGACGACGAGATGATGCACATCACCGATGATCCGCAGAATATCAAGGTCCTGGTCGCCGGGGGACCAGGCAAGCACAGTTGCGTCATCCCCAGCTGGGGCATGACTAAGAGCGTTACCCTGCCGGTCACAGTCTGAAGCGGGGGGCGGACCGGCAGCGCAACAGTCGATAACGACGGAGGAAGAAATGAAGATCTATGCACCTGAGGGCTCTATCGGCAGGCCGATACACGGCCTGGCGGAAGCGCCCAAACCCATGAGCGAGGCGCGCATCGTCGGCCTGGACAATCGCAAGCCCGGGGCGGCCCTGCTGATCGAGAGCGCCGCCAAACGCATCGCGCAGATCACCGGCGCCACCTGGGTGGGCAATCGCTCCAAGGGCACCGCGGCGACGCCGGTGGAGGATGACCTGCTCGCCGAGATCGTCAATGACGCAGACTATGTGATCACCGGCACCGCCGACTGAGGGTCCTGTACGTCGTGGAGTCTCCATGACCTGGTACAGCTCGAGGCGCTTGGTGTGCCTGCAGTGGTAATCGCCAGTGCGGACTTTGAAGCGTTCGCGCACAGTTGCGCGCAGTCGCTGGGCCTGCCCCAGGCCCGTATCCTGGTGGTGCCCCACCCCATCGGTGGCGTGCCCGACGAGATACTGCAACAGCGCGCGGAAGACAAAGCCGAAGAGGTGCTGTCGCTGTTCGGCGTGCCTGTTCCGACAGAGAACGGAGAATGAGTGACAGAGTAGAAGTAATCGACACGCATGTGCACATTGTTGCGCAGGATGAGCAAGCCTACCCGCTGAATCCGGCGGGATTGCCAGGAGCCTGGTATCGGGAGGCGCCCTACAGCGCCGAGGCGTTCATCGACTGCATGCACGATGCGGGCGTCGACCGGGCTGTGCTGGTACAGCCCGTGGGCGCCTACTCATTCGACAACCGCTACACCGCCGACTCGATGCAGGCCCACCCCGGCTTGTTCGCCGGCGCCTGCTGTGTCGATGTCAACGGGCCGCAGCCGGGTGCGGAACTGCGCCACTGGTTGCAGGAGCGGGGCATGCAGGGGGTGCGCCTGTTCGCCCTGGACCTGGAGGGGCCAGGCTGGCTGGCCGAGCCCGTGGCGCAACCCCTGTGGGAGTGCGCGGCCGAACTGGGCGCCCATGTCATCGTGACGATTTTCCCGCACCAGTTTCCCCAGTTGCGCGCCATGCTGCAGCGTTACCCGCAGGTGCGCGTCTCCATGGATCACTGCGGGTTTCCCCCGGTTAACGGCCCACCCTGGAGCGACTCGGCCGCGCTCACCGATTTGGTGGAATACGACAATCTCTACCTGAAAGTGACTTCCCATGTATTCCATTCCGTGATCGACCAGGGATACCATCCATCGCAGTGGGTGCAGCACCTGGTGTCGCATTTCGGCGCGGACCGGCTTATGTGGGGGTCGGACTTTTCCCAGACCCACGGCGCCGGTTACGTGGAGCTGGTGGTCCTGGCCAGGGAGGCCTTCGCCGGGCTCCCGGCAGCGGACCGCGATTTGTGCATGGGAGGCACGGCGGCACGCCTGTGGCCGGTTCTGCAGCCGGCCGCTGCTGTTCCCTGAAACCCGCGGCTGGCGTGGGCGCATGAAATCGCTGCCCCCGGTTCAGGCATTGCCGCTATACTCGGTCCTGCATGAAAGCTGACCGCCAGATAAAAGAAGCCCATCGCCGCATCCCCTCGGTAGACGCCCTGTTGCAACAGATGCCCGACGCCCTGGCGAACTGGGGTCGGCAACAGGTCACCGACGCGCTGCGCGCGGAACTGGCCGACCTGCGCGCGCAAATTGCCCGCGGCGAAACCCCGCAGACCGACGCCGAGGCGTTGCAACAGCGCGTCGCGCAGCGGCTGGAGCGCAGCAACAGCGCCAGCCTGGTGCCGGTGATCAACCTGTCCGGCACGGTCCTGCACACCAACCTGGGTCGGGCGAGCCTGCCCCGGGAGGCGCTCGACGCGGTGGTCACCGTGGCGGCGGCGCCCAGCAACCTGGAGTTCGACCTCGACTCCGGCGCGCGCGGCGACCGCGAGTCGCATATCGAGGCGCTGGTGTGTGAACTGACGGGGGCCGAGGCGGCCACCGCCGTCAACAACAACGCCGCCGCCGTGTTGCTGGTATTGAACACGCTGGCCCTGGGTCGCGAGGTCCCGGTGTCGCGCGGCGAGCTGGTGGAAATCGGCGGTTCCTTTCGTATTCCCGAGGTCATGCAGCGCGCCGGCTGCACCCTGGTGGAGGTCGGCGCCACCAATCGCACGCACCTGAAAGACTTTGCCGGGGTCATCAACAGCGCCACGGCGCTGCTGATGAAGGTACACACCAGCAATTACCAGCTCGAGGGCTTCACCAGCGCGGTGCCGGAGGGGGCGCTCGCGCAACTGGCGCAGCAACGGGGCCTGCCCTTTGTTATCGACCTGGGCAGCGGCAGCCTGGTGGATTTCGCCAGGCTGGGCCTGCCCGCGGAGCCGACGGCGGCCGAGGCGATCGCCAACGGCGCGGACCTGGTCACCTTCTCCGGCGACAAGTTGCTGGGCGGCCCACAGGCGGGACTGATCGCCGGCCGCAAGGAACTGGTCGGGCAGATCAAGACCAACCCGCTGAAGCGGGCCCTGCGCCTGGACAAGATGACCCTGGCCGCGCTGGCGGAGGTGCTGAAGCTGTACCGGGACCCGGACAGCCTGGTGCAGCGCCTGCCGACGTTGCGCCAGTTGACGCGGCCCGCGGAAGATATCGCGGCCCAGGCCGGGCGCCTGCTGCCGGCGCTGAGCAGGGCCCTGCAGCCGACCTACTCGGTTGAGATTGCCGACTGCGCCAGCCAGATCGGCAGTGGCGCGCTGCCGGTGGAGACCCTGCCCAGTGCCGCGCTCCGGATCACCCCGGCGTCCGGTGATGACGCCGATGTGCGCAGGCTGGCGCAGGTGCTGCGCTCGCTGCCCCTGCCGGTGATCGGCAGGCTGCATAAAACCAGCCTCTGGCTGGACCTGCGTTGCCTCGACCAGGAGCAGGCGTTTCTCGGGCAACTGGACGGGTTACGCCTTTGATCGTAGCCACGGCGGGCCACGTGGATCACGGCAAGACCTCGCTGGTCAAACACCTCACCGGCGTCGACACCGACCGGCTGGCAGAGGAAAAACGTCGCGGCCTGTCGATCGACCTGGGCTTTGCCTACCGCAAGCTGGAGGGATGCCAGCCGATCGGCTTTGTCGATGTGCCGGGGCACACACGCTTTATCAACACCATGATTGCCGGGGTGCGCGGCATCGACCTCGGCATGCTGGTGGTGGCCGCCGACGACGGCCCGATGCCGCAGACCTTTGAGCACCTCGATGTGTTGCGCCTGCTCGGTGTGGCGCGCTTCCTGCTGGTTGTGACCAAGATCGACCGTGTGCCCGCCGGGCGCGTGCAGGAGGTCGCGGCGCAGACGCGTGGGTTGCTGCAAGAGGAAAACAACGAGGCGCCGCTGTTCGCCGTGTCCAACACCACCGGCGAGGGTGTGGCGCCACTGCTGGAGTACCTGCAACAGTGTGCCCGCAGCCTGAGTGCCCGGGCCGTCGCGGGCGGCTTTCGCCTGTCGATCGATCGCGCGTTCAACCTCAAGGGGGTGGGACTGGTGGTCACCGGTACGGCGACCGCGGGGTCGGTCAGCGTGGGCGACTCCCTGGTGCTGCAACCGGCGGCGACCACACTGCGCGTGCGCGGCATCCATGTGCAGGACGAGCAGGCGGTCACGGCCTGCGCCGGGCAGCGCTGTGCGCTCAATATCGTGGGTGATGTCGCCAGGGACGACGTGGCGCGCGGTGACTGGCTGGTGGATGTGGATGCGGGGCCGACGTCAACGTGTTTCGATGCGCGTGTGCAGATGCTTCCCGCCGCGCCCTGCGCGGTCAGACACCGGTCGCCGGTGAAGGTGTACCTGGGCGCCCGGCGCGTCGCCGGACGGCTGTTTATCCTCGAGGGCGGCGCGCGCCTGGCGCCGGGCGCGAGCGCCCTGGTGCAACTGCTGCTGGACGAGCCGGTCAGTTGCTGCCACGGCGAGTTGTTCCTGCTGCGCGACGATAGCGAAAGCTTCACCCTGGGCGGGGGCACCGTGCTCGACCCCTATGCTCCGCGCGCGGGCAAGAGTCGCCCACAGCGCCTGGATTGCGTGCGCGCCCTGGATACCACATCGCCCGCGGACGCCCTGCACAGGCTGGTGGTCGAGCAGGGCCGGTTACTGGAACTGGAGCGATTCCGGCAGAGCTGGAATTTGCGCGAGCCCGAGATGGCGGCGCTGTGCACGTCGCCGTTGCAGCGCATAAGCTTCGACGGCGTCAGTTACCTGGTGTCCCTGGCGCGCTGGCAACACGGCCTGGCAACCTTGCCCAGGCTTCTGCACAGTTGGCATCGCCAGCACCCGCTGGCCGCGGGTATGCCGGTGCAGCAACTGAAATCGACGCTGGCTGATACGTTCGAGGCGCCGCTGCTGGCGGCGACGCTGAAAAAACTGCAACAGGACGCCCTGCTGCGCCTGAAGGATGGCGCCCTGTCCCTGCCCGGGTTCAGGGCGTCGGTGTCGGACGACGACGTACAGCGCTGGAACAGGATCGAGGACTTCCTGCAGCGGCGCGGCAACAGCATTCCCCTCCTTTCCCAGGTCGTCTCGGCAACGGGTCTGGAGAAAGACATTGTGCACAAGCTCGTGCACGCCGCGGTCGCCGATGGCAGACTGCACAAACTCACCGACAACCGCTACGCCACGCCGTCGCAACTGGCGCAGCTGGCGCAACTGGTTCGCGAACTGTTGGCGGGTAGTGAAGCGGTTACCGTGGTCAGCTTCAAGGGACGCATGGGCACCGGCCGCAAGGTGGCGATAGATGTGCTGGAGTATTTCGACCGCATCGGCTTTACCCGCCGCGACGATGAAATTCGTGTAATAGTCGACGCAGAGCTACCCGGGCGTATGTTTAGCGGCTAGACTTTTTTTCTTGCGGAAGAGCGACGTCCCCGGTGGGGTGCCTGGTCTTCAAAACCAGTGAGGCGCACATTGTGCCTGGTGGGTTCGACTCCTACCTCTTCCGCCATTATGGACTATCGCGTACCGGCGACGGGATTATCGCCACGCGGATGAGGTGCAGCCGTCATGCGCTCCGGCCGTTCACGCGTCGGGCAGCGCGTAATCCGAGATCTGTACTTCCGCGCCCAGGTCCGCGTAGTCCCCCGCACTGCGTTGCGCGCGGAATTCTCCCCAGTTGATAGGCCGATAGCGCGGCGTGCCCTGCAGCGGCGCGTAATTGTAGGAATAGGCGGGATTGAGAAAGTAGGGCATGCTGATGCGCGATGCCTGTGTGTTGGCCATCACACGATGCAGCGGCGCCCGGTAGACGTCGTTGGACCAGACCTGCACCACGTCGCCTATATTGATGACGATCGCGCCGCGCCTGCTGTCGACCTCCAGCCAGCGATCATCGTGGTACACCTGTAATCCGGGCTGCCCGTCCTGCACCAGCACGGTCAGTGCCCCGGCGTCCGAATGATGGCTGATACCCAGTTCGCCGGCCGCAGGGATAAAATTGTCAGTGTCGGTCGCGGCGTTGGGGCATGGCGGGTAGAAATTCAGGCGCAGAAAGCTCGAGTGGGCGCCGAACGCTGCCGCCAGGTCCACCTGCGAATCCAGGCACTGCGCGATTTCATTGACCAGCGCCAGGGCCGTCCGGTGCATGGCGTCGGCCAGCTGCGACAGGACTTCCCTGTGCCCGGGCAGGTCTGGCCACTGTGGCGTGGCTCCCCGCAGGGGGCCTGCACTGACGGTCGGCCCGATATCCAGTATCTCTTTCCAGTCGCGCCTGTTCTTGGTCAGTTCCGCGTCGTAGTAGCCCCAGCAATTGTCGGCGCTGCGCCTTATGCGGTTTTTATACTCCAGGGGTTGTGCAAAGAACTCGCTGGTAACGCCCAGGCCATGGTCGATCAACGCCGGGTCGATGTCGTGGCCCTGCAGGATAAAGAACCCCCAGTCGCGGCAGGCCGCGTGCAGGGCGCGGTGGTCCAGGCTTTGGCAATCGATGGTGGGCAGCATCCGGGGTACATTCGCAGCCGGGGGTACAGCAGTATACGCAAACGCTCCGGCAATGAAAAAATGTCCATGAAACAACACGGTAGAAATTTTTTCGACGACGCGGGGCGGGGCTGTACAGTAACGTCGTCGCGCTGCAGGGGCAGTTAACGCAGGCGCTGCGGGGGCGATATTGCACGCAGAAAAATCCGCCTGCCCCCCTTGATTTTTGTCCCTGCAGTCCATAAATTTTTGCCGACTCTCATCTAAGCCCTTTAGGGAATTGTCCCGTTACCCGAGGAGTAAGGCAGTGAGCTTCGATTTGTGTACCTGCACTTCCATGCGCCGGGGTCCCCCGCGCAGTCCCGCTGCGACGTTCAACCAGCCACAACCGTAATACACCTGAACAAAGCTCGTGTTTGGAGGCAGACCATGCTGCAGGCCAGGGCGCTGACGCGCTGTTATGGCGAATTCAAAGCCGTGGACAACGTGAGTTTCTCCGTCGAGACCGGGGAAATCGTCGGGCTGCTGGGACCCAACGGGGCCGGCAAGACCACCGTGATGAAAATCCTCACCGGTTACCTGGAACCTGATGCCGGCAGTGTGACCTTCGACGGCATGGACCTGTCCAGCCGCCGCCTCGACGTGCAGTCAAGGCTGGGCTACCTGCCGGAAAACCTGCCCGTCTACGGTGAATTGAGCGTTGTCGATTACCTCGACTACGCAGCGGACCTGAAGGGACTGGCAGGCCGGGCCAAGCGTGATGAACTGCTGCGCGCTGTGGCGGCCACCGACCTCGCGGGGCGGCTGTCGGACCCGATCAATACCCTGTCCAGGGGGCTGCGCCAGCGCGTGGGTGTGGCGCAGGCCATACTCGGGTCCCCCAGCCTGGTGATTCTCGATGAGCCAACCAACGGGCTCGACCCGGAACAGACCCGGCACATGCGCGCTCTGATCGCCGATATTGCGCGGGACGCGACAGTCATCCTGTCCACGCACATCATGCAGGAAGTGGACGCGCTGTGTTCGCGAGCGTTGATCATGCGAGCCGGTTCGCTGGCATTGGATGCGTCGCTGCACGAACTGCAGGCCAGTGGCCGCCTGTTGCTGCACACAGACTGGCAGGGCGCGGAGGCCGCGTTGTCCGCGCTGGCCGGTGTCAGTGCCGTGCGTGGCCGCCAGCTGCAGGAGGGTGTGTTCGAGTACGCGCTGCAGTCCGAGGGGGCGCGGGACAGCCGCGCACTGCAGGCGGGCGTGGCGAAGGCCGTGGTCGATTCGGGTAACAACCTGTACTCGCTGCAGCGGGAAAAACGCGACCTGGAGACGGTCTTCCGCCAGATCAACGAGGGCGCGGCGCCGGGGGAGTTCAGTGATGCAGCCTAGCACTATTGAAAAACACGTCGTGCGCCGCGTGGCCGTCAAGGAAATCACGCTGTTTTTCACCTCGCCTGTCGCCTACCTGTTCCTGGCGAGCTTTGCGGCGATTACCCTGTTCGCCTTTTTCTGGGGCGAATCCTTTTTTGCCCGCAACATCGCCGATGTGCGTCCACTGTTCGAGTGGATGCCCGTACTGCTGGTATTTCTCTGCGCGACCCTGACGATGCGTCTGTGGAGCGAGGAGCGACGCACCGGCACGCTGGAATTCGTGCTGACGCGGGCCGTACCCCTGCACCGGTTCGTGCTGGGCAAGTTCCTGGGCTGTCTCTTCCTGCTGGTCATCGCCCTGCTGATCCCCCTGCCGCTGCCTGCCACGGTGGCGATTCTCGGCGAACTGGACTGGGGCCCGGTGCTGGCCGGGTATGTTGCCGCCCTGTTGATGGGGGCGACCTACCTCAGCATGGGCCTTTTCGTGTCCGCGCGCAGCGACAACCAGATTGTCAGCCTGATCAGCGCCGTGGCCCTGGGCGGTGTCTTCTATCTGCTCGGCAACCCTGCGCTCACGGATTTCTTCGGCGTACGGCTTGCGGAGTGGTTGCGCCTGCTGGGTACGGGCTCCCGCTTCGAGGCGATTACTCGTGGTGTACTGGACCTGCGCGACCTGGCCTACTACCTGTCGCTCACCCTGGTTTTCCTGGCCCTGAATACCTACGTGCTGGAGCGTGAACGCTGGGCGCTAGGCGGCAGGGCCGCCCGGCACCGGCACTGGAAGGTGGTGGTGGGTCTGTGCGTGGCCAACGCGCTGGCGCTCAACCTGTGGCTTGGGCAAATTGGCTGGGCGCGGCTGGATGTCACCGAGGGTCGCCAGTACACCATCTCGCAGGCCACGCGTGGCTACCTGGGCCAGTTGCGCGAGCCGCTGTTGATCCGCGGCTATTTCAGCGCCCAGACCCACCCGTTGCTGGCGCCGCTGGTGCCGCAGTTGCGGGATCTGTTGCGCGAATACGAAGTGGCCGGTGACGGCGCGGTGCGGGTCGAGATCGTCGACCCCCAGTCAGACCCCGAGATAGAGGAAGAGGCAAACCGCAGCTTCGGCATCCAGCCCGTACCGTTCCAGGTGGCGGATCGTTACCAGTCGTCGATCGTCAGTTCCTACTTCAACGTGCTGTTGCAGTACGGTGACGAATCGCAGGTACTGGGCTTCGACGACCTGATCGAGGTAAAAGCGGGCCCGGACACCCGGCTGGAAGTACAGTTGCGCAATCCTGAGCACGACATCACCCGGGCCATCAAGCAGGTGCTGCGCAACTACCAGGCCGGCGGTAACCTGTTCGCTACTGTATCGGGAGACCTCGAGTTCACCGCGTACATCTCGGCCGGCGATGTGTTGCCCGAGGCATTGGCCCGGTTCCGCGCGGACATGGATGAGGTGCTGGCGCAGTACCAGGCGCAGTCCGATGGGCGCCTGAGCCTGAACGTCGTCGATCCCGGCGCGCCGGGCTCCGAGCTGGCCGTGCGCCTGGCGCAGGATTTCGGCTTCCAGCCCATGGCGACCAGCCTGTTCGACCAGCACACCTTCTACTACTACATGACCCTGGCGCAGGGCGATACGATCGTCCAGATTCCCCTGGATGATATGAGCCGGGAGGGCTTCGAGCGCAACCTCAAGGCGGCGATCAAGCGCTTCTCCAGCGGCTTTACCCGCACGGTGGCGATGGTGATGCCGGCGGCCCCGACGGCGGGAAGCCCCTACGCGCCGCCCGCGCTGCGATTTTCCCAGCTGGAGAGCTTTATCGGCAGCGAGATGAATGTGCAGCGCGAGGACCTGTCCGACGGCTCGGTAAGCGGGGACGCCGATGTGCTGATGTTGCTGGCGCCGGAAAACCTCGATGAGCAAGCGCTGTGGGCCGTAGACCAGTTCCTCATGCAGGGTGGAACCGTGATCGCCGCCACCTCGCCGTACAGTGCGACCATCGATCGCGCTGGCATTCGCCTGGCGCCGCGCAACAGTGGTCTCGCTGACTGGCTGGCGCATCACGGGCTAACCATCCAGAAGACCCTGGTGCTGGACCCGGTAAACACTTCGTTCCCGCTGCCGGTCACGCGCAACCTGGGAGGCTTCCAGGTGCAGGAAGTGGTCATGCTGGACTATCCGTTCTTTCCCGATGTGCGCGGGGCCGGACTCAACAGCGACAACCTGGTCACCGCGAGCTTGCCCCAGATGAACCTCGCCTGGGCGTCGCCTATCGTGCCGGCGCCGGAGCAGGGTGATCGGGAAATTATTGAGTTGCTGCGCAGCTCACCCGGTTCGTGGTTGTCCAGCGACCTCGACATCGCGCCGCGTCTGGACCAGTACGGCAACAGCAACTATACGGCCGGGGGAGAAAGGGCAAGCCACTTGCTGGGAGTGATCAGCCAGGGGCGTTTCGAATCCTATTTCAAGGGTAAGGAACCACCCCTGCGCCCCGCGGCTACCGCCGACGCGGCCGTCGCCCCGGCGACGCAGGAGGAGCAGACCCAGGAGCAGACCCAGGAGCAGCCCCTCTCGGTCGCGCCGGTCATCGAGCGCTCAGCGGAATCGGCGCGGATCATCCTGGTCAGTTCCAACGACTTTCTCTCGGACCAGGTGATCGGCCTCATCGGCGCGGGGCGCCAGACGGAATTCCTGGCCAACCTGCAGTTCGCGGCGAACGCACTGGACTGGTCGCTGGAAGACCCGGGACTGTTGTCCATTCGTTCCCGCGGGCACTTCAACAGGACACTGCCGCCGTTGGAGCGGGATACCCAGGCGTTCTGGGAGTACCTGAACTACGGCCTTGCTGTCGTGGCAATCCTGCTGGTGGCCCTGCTTGAGCGGCGCTACCGGGCCAGGCGCCTGCGCCGACAACTGGCCATGCTGGCGGCGTGAGAGGAGGGGATATGACCAGACTTGCTGTAACTCTGTCTCTGGCACTGGCGGCGCAATTGGCCCTGGCGGTGGCGCTGTACTGGGCAGGGCCGACGGAGACAACGGAGCGTGAACCGCTCGTAGCCGCGCTGGCGTCGGTGGACCGGCTGCTCATCAGCGATGCGCAGCAGCAGACGACCCTGGTGCGGGATGGCGATGGGTGGCTCATCGAACAGTTGGACAATCTCCCGGCGGACAGTCGCCGGGTGTCCGACGCGCTCGACAGGATTGGCGGGGTCGCCCTCGGCTTTCCGGTAACCACGAGCAGCAGCGCCCACGAGCGCTTCGAGGTCGCCCGCGACAATCATCAGCGCCACCTGCAGTTGTATGCGGGGCGTGAGCCACTGGGCGCCGTCTACCTGGGCACCTCGCCGGGCTTTCGCCAGCTGCACCTGCGACGCACCGGGGAGGATGAGGTGTATACGGTGAGAATGAACGTATTCGACTATCCCGCCGACCCGCAGCAGTGGCTGGACCGGCAATTGCTGGCTGTCGATTCCATTTCCAGGGTCGAGGGAGAGGATTACATACTGCAACGCGACGAGGACCGGTGGCTGCTGGGCTCGGGAGGGGAGGCTGACCCGGCCGGTGCGCAGGCGCTGGTCGAGGCGTTCGGCAGCCTGCGGATCACGGGTGTCGGGGAGGCCCTGGCGGCGGACGCGGTGCAGGAAACCTCGGTGACCGTAACCGGGGCGGACGCACCGCTTACGTTCAGCTTTTTCTCCGACGGCGAGCAGTACCGCGTGTCGCGCTCGGACCTGCAGGGCCTGTTCAGCCTGAGCCAGTACGAGTACGAGCGCATTGCCGGGGTAGGGCATGCGGATCTGCTGGCGGCGCATGGCGATGACGCCGCGTTGGATACCGATACGCCCGCCGCAGATCGCGAAGCCGCTGCCCATGAGGAAGAAGACGCCGGGCAAGCGGGAGATTCCGCGACTGCGGCCGGGTAGGGCGCCTGCCGCCGCGCGGCGGCCCGTGCAGAAAGCGCGCCGACGCGACAGCCGGCAGCTACACGCTATACTCGAACCAGCATCCACCGTTCCGGCGAGGCGTCCAGGCTATCAGCGGCTACCGCAACATCATATCGGGCGGTCTATTACTTGCCGCGTTGACCGCCGCGGTCGCCGCGGACGAGGTCGCGCCGCAGCGGCCGCGCACGGCGGTCGGCGTTGGCGATGCCATGACCGCGGCGCGGGCGCCGGACGGCAGCTACATTTCCTGGCGCGAGCATATCATCGACGACCACGTCGCCACCGGGCAGCCGCTGAGCGGCGGCGACGGGCTGGTGCTGGGCGATCTCGACGGCGACGGCCTCGAGGATATCGTCTCGGTGCACGAGTCCGACACCGAATACGACGGGGTCGCGGACGGCTACATTCGCATCGCTTTCGCCAGCGCCGATTCGGAGCGCTGGGAGAACGTCACGCTGGCGCAGGGCGCCGAGGCCGGTGCGCCGGAGGACGCGGCAATTGGTGACCTGAACGGCGATGTCCTGCCGGACGTGATCGCCGCGGCGGAACTGGCCCACCTCATCTATTTCCAGAACCCCGGCCCCGACAGGGTGCGCAGCGGCGCCTGGCCGCGGCTGGTCGTGCCGCTGACGCGCAACCGCGGCTCGTTTATCCGCGTCTTTCTCGCCGATTTTGACGCCGACGGGCAACTGGAGGTGAGCACGGCCAACAAGGGCGAACAAAACCCGCAGGCGGCGACAGCGACGCCCGGCCCGGTGTCGATTTTACGCATCGACGGCGCGCCGCTGGACGGCGCGAACTGGTCGGAGACGGAACTGGGGCGTTACCTCGTGCCCCAAAACGCCCACCCGGTCGATATCGACGCGGACGGTGATATGGATATCGTCGCCGGCGCGCGTATTGCGGCTGAGCTGATCCTGTTCGTCAACGACGCCGGCGCGTTCCGCGAAATTGCCCTCGCGCCGGGCGGCGCGCGCCTGGGCGGCTTCAACCTCGCCTTTCACGACTTTAACGGCGACGGGCGGCTGGACATTGTCGGCGCGTCGAACGTGGGCCTGGGCTGGCTGCAGCAGCCCGCGGCGCTCGACGGGACCTGGGCCTTCCACCGCGTTGGCGATTTCGGCCCGGACCTGATGGCCTCCATCGCCCTCGCCGATATCGACGGCGACGGGGATATGGACATGCTCTCGGGCGGCTACAGCCTCGGTCCGCGCGACAGGGACGTGCAGGTTCCGCTCGCCACGCCCATGGGCCGGATCGGCTGGTTCGAGAATCCTGGGCCCACACAAGCTGCAGCGGGCGGCGCGTCGTGGACGCGCCACGATATCTCGCGCCGGCAGCGCGGCATGTTCGACAGCTTTGTGCCCCGCGACCTGGACGGCGACGGCGATATCGACTTACTCGGCACCCGCGGCAACAGCGTTCCGTACGACGGCGTGTTCTGGCTGGAGCAGGTCCGCTCACCGCAGCCGCGCGCGGCGTTCCAGCGGGCGCGCACCCGGGACAGCCCGGAACGCCCGCTGGCGCCTGGACGCTAGCTGCCAGCGGTAGCCAGGAAGTCTCCCACGGTTTGACGGCAAAACCAAAATCAGTACAAAATGTGTGGCTATGCCGGCCACGCGTGGTCGCCCGTAGCCCTGAACCTGATGGAGTTGGTATGAAACAACCTGTGATTTACAGCCTGCTGCTGTCCCTGTGCCTGCTGGTCGGCGCATGTAGCGATGGCAGCGACAATCCCGGTGAACTTGACGCGAACGTGCTGCTGTTCACCGATCATGAGATCCCCGCCAGAGTCATACAGGACGTGATCGAGCGCAGTGCCGATGACCCCGCGCTGCGCCTGGGCGGCAAGATCCACGGCAAACCCGTGACCATCGTCAAGCTCAGCGGCAAGACCAATCATTTCGGGCGTCATCTCAACGGCGATTACATCGACTACCACGCCACCGTGCCGGACACGCCGGTGTGGATCGCGGAGTATCCCTGGACCAGGGACCATGGTATCCAGACCGATGAAAGCGGCTGGTGGACGATGTATATCGTCAAGGACGCGGGCGAGGACCTGGAGTTTTCATTCATCTACGACAAGGAAGGCTGGATCACCACCAAGAGCAATATCATCACCGTGGCGGACGAGGACGACACCGACCTCGCCATCCAGTACATCGACCCGGACTTCTACAATGTGCTGATGCTGCCCTTCGTCGAGGACATGCTGCGCGGCAATGGCTACCCGAACTTTTTCTTCCGCAACGCCATGGTGGTCACCGTGGGCAAGTCCTGGGGCAGCATGCACGACGACCGCCTGCCGCATGGCGACCCGGGGGCGACCATGACCATCGCGCCGGCGATCGGCGCGGATGCGATAGGCCCGATCTATTTCAATGAACAGGTCATCCCCGATATCACCTGGGACAGCACCTCCCTGGACGGCGGCGTGGTGTGGCTCAACCTGCCCCTGGGACAGGTCTGGCAGGTCAGCGCGGAGAAGGCCGGGGTGACGTATCCCACGGTGCGTTTCAGTATCGACCAGGCGGATATCGATGCCGGTGTGCAGTTGTTCATCGCCTCGCCGCCGGATTCCCTGGAAGGTGACAACGACTCGCCGCCCGGCGAGGACTGACCGGCGTTGTTGGCCAACCCTGGCCCGAGCGGGGCAACGCGAACCCCACGCGGGCAGCTACAAGGGGGGCCTGGCGGGCGACTCCTGACAGGGTGTCCTCGCGGGCGCTTGTGGGCGCCACCGTCGAAAAATTTTACATGCTGTCACAGCGGATTCATTTTGTTGAGGAAAATCAATGAGATGAAAAGCGGCATTTTTTTTGCATAACTGTCTTGGTTAGGAAACTCTACTTTCAATAGGGGGAAGCGATGTTGATGAGGAAATTGCTGGTCTGCCTGGCCATCGTCCTGAGCAGCAGTGTGTGTCACGCCGGCCTGATGGGGAGCAATGTCAGCGCCAACTACCATTTCGAAACGTTCGGCGACATTATTGGTACGGGCACAGCCACCGTGGGGGCCGGCCCGGAGTGGGTCGATCCCACGGGGTTTCCCGGCGACTGGAACGGTTTCGATTTCATCGATATCGGCGATGATTACATCTTCTTCGACTTCCGCGCGGACGCGTGTTGCCAGTGGAACCCTACCGCCTACAACGGCTTCGAGTTCATCTTCGACCCCGGCGTCCTGGCAGACCTGGTCGCCGCCACGTTCAGCCCCAATCCTGACGGATACCTGGATTCCATGATCAGCCATGTCGGCGACACCCTGTATATCAACTGGGGTAGTGCACAGATCACCGGCGTGGACAGCGTGCAGGTGAACCTGGATTTCGCGGCGGTGCCGGTTCCGGCCTCGATCTTGCTGCTGGGCCTTGGCCTGCTGGGCCTGGGTTATTCCAGGAAGTTGCAACGCAGCGGGCTCTGACCGGGTGGCGCCGTTCGACAGAGCGGCGCCTTTTCCCAGCCAGCGCAGGCTTCGGGGCGTTTTTCCCTGGCCGCGCTAAATACCCCATCCGATTCAGCTTTCGTTCAGCGTCGCCGTTGTAACTTGAACCTCACGCGAAAACCGCGAGAAGGAGGTTCATGATGAAACGGAAACTGGTAATGCTGGCGGGGCTGGCCTCCCTGCTTCCCACCCTGGCTGTAGCGGATATCTGCAAGAACTGCGTCGTCTATTACGAGCCCCACGGACCGGAGGTGCGCCATGAGCACCACCGCCATGCGCGCGTGCTGACCCGCCAGCACCAGCACTGGCGGCAGCGCCAGCGCCATGCCTCGTACTACGACAAGGTCCGCGCGCGGGTTGTCGACGTGCAGCCTGTCTACCACTACCGCGAGCAGCACAACGGCTATCACTCCTGTATCCGGCGCGATTCGGGTCGCGCGGGCTATCGCTCCTGGACGCCGGCCGTGCTCGGCGCTGTCATTGGCGGCGCCGTTGGCCACAGCCTGGGTGACAGTTACGGTGACGCGGACGCCGCCGCGATTGCCGGCGGCGTACTGGGGGCGGCGGTCGGCCGGGACGTGGGGCGACACCACGCGCAGGCGGGCGCCATCAGCTCCAGCGGCCCCTGCCGGGTGTCCGCGCGTGACAGCGCCTGGCGCAGGCCGGTGGAGTATGTCGTGACCTATCGCTACAATGGCCAGATCTATCGCACACGCATGGAACACCATCCGGGAGAGTGGGTAGAACTGGATGCCGACAAAAGGCCCACCTGAAGCGAGCCAGCAACCCGCCGCCACCCGGCGTCTCCCCGGTCCCCCGCGGCGTGCGGCAGCGCTGGGGGCCGCCATCTGCGTAAGCCTGTTGCTGTCCTTCCACGCCCAGGGCAACAATCCCCAGCGCGCCATCGAAAAACTGGAAAAATGCTCCGCGGAAGAACGCTCCGGCGGCCGTTGCGTGAAGATTTTGAAGCGCCAGCCCAGCGGTGACGGCAAGCAGCGCATCAAGGCCCAACTGCGCAACGGGCGCATCATCTGGTACGAGTACGACAGAAAGACAGGCAAGGTCAGACGGGTCAACTGATGCGATTCCTGATCGTGGAAGACCACGTGGGCATGGCGGACCAGCTGTCCAGGGGGTTTGCCGCCCGCGACCTCGGGGTGAAGGTCGTCGCCAACGGCGAGGAAGGACTGTTCGAGGCGCGGGAGGTGGACTACACCCTGCTGGTGGTGGACCTGGGCCTGCCGGGAATGTCCGGCCTGGAACTGATCAGGCAGCTGCGCAGGGAAGCCAACAACGTGCCGATCGTGGTGCTGACCGCGCGCGATGATGTCGAGAGCATCGTACAGGCGATGGAGGCGGGCGCTGACGATTACCTGAAGAAGCCCGTGTACTTCGAGGAGTTGTTCGCCCATATCGAGGCCGTACTGCGACGCGTGCTCGGTGACCCGCGCCTGGATGATCCCGTCATGCGCTTCGCCGATCTCGCCCTGGATACCCGCAAGCGCGTGGTGACCAGGAACTCGGAGCCGGTTGAACTGACTCGCGCCGAGTACGATATTCTCGAGCACCTGTGGCGCAATGCCGGGCAGGTGCAGTCGAAGAAATCCATCGCCGACGCCTACCAGCGCGACCCCGGCGCCGATCCCAGGGCGAATTCGGTAGAGGGCCTGGTCGGCAGGATCAAGCGCAAGATCGATCCCGGTAAACGCCTGCTGCCCATCGAGACCATCCGCGGCCGTGGCTACATGTTCCGCGAGCCGGATCGGGACAGCGGCGGCTGATGCCGGGCGCCGCAGGCAGCTCGATCCGCTCGCGCCTGCTGGCGGCCAACCTCCTGTTACTGCCGCTATTCCTGCTGGTCACGTTCTGGGTGCTGGACAGGGCCTTCGCCGCCTACCAGGAGGATGCCGTGCGGGAGCGCCTGTGGTTGCAACACCTGCTGCTGGCCAAGGCGGCCGACTGGGACGGGACGCAGTGGCGCCTGGACAGCCTGGACGAACCGCGCCTGGAACTGCCCGACTCGGGGCTCTACGCCTTCGTGCTGTCCGCCAGCGGCGAGTTGTTGTGGCACAGTCCCTCGGCGTCCCAACTGGGCAGCCTGTCCGAGCCACTGCCCGAGGTGCAGGCGCTGGCGTTGCGGCAGGGTCTGCACAAGGCGCGGCTGGGCAGCAGCCTGTTCCGGGAATGCTCGCTGCAGGGCGATTACTTTTGCCATGCCACCGGCATCGCCTGGGGCAGCTCGGGTCCCAGGGCGACCTTCCTGCTCATGGAGAGCCAGCGTGAGGTCATCGCCGCCCGCGACAGCTACCGCGCGTACCTGTTGGGCCTGTCGGGCGCGCTGTCGCTGCTGCTGTTGCTGTCCCTGGCCTGGGTGGTGCGCTGGGGGCTGGCGCCGTTGCAACGGATTGCCGAGGATATACGCCGCTTGCAACTGGGCGAGCTGGTGCGGCTCGACGGCGGCGTCCCGCGCGAACTGATGCCGCTGACACAGAGCGTCAACCAGCTGCTGGCCAGCGAGAAAAGCCGGCGCGAACGCGTGCGCAATACCATGGACCGCCTGGCGCATGTTTTGAAGACGCCGCTCATGCTGTTGCGCAACAGCCACGAGGAGGGAGCGCAGTTTCGCGAACTGGTGCAGGAACAGGTCGGTCGCATGCTCGGTATCGTGGAGGGAGAACTGGCGCGCGCCCGCCTCGATGGCAGGGCGCCCGATGTCATGCGTCAGTTCGTTCCTGTGCGCCCCGTGCTGGTCCGTATCGTCGAGGCCTATCGCCGCCTGCCGCGGCTGCAGGGGCAGGGCGAGATTGTGATCGACGTCGCCGGCATCGCGGACGCCGCCGTGTTCCACGGGGACGAGCGCGATCTGCAGGACCTGTTCGGCAGTCTGCTGGAAAACTCGATGAAGTACTGCCGCGCGCGCATCGAGGTGGTTGCGGACATCGTCGATCTCGATGGCGAGGACTGGTTGAGCATCAGCGTGTCCGACGATGGGGAAGGCATTCCGCCCGGATTCGAAAACCAGATACTGCGCCGCGGCGCCCGGGCCGATACCAGCAGCGTGGGCCAGGGCCTGGGCCTTGCCATTGTCGCCGAGATCGTCAGCGCCTACGGCGGTAGCCTGCACGCGGACCGCTCCGCGCTGGGCGGCGCCATGTTTGTCGTCAACCTCCCGGGCGCCCGCGACCGCGCCGCCGGGCCGTCCTGACCCGGCGCCGATTTCTTCGCTTCATTCAGTTTTCATTCAGCCAGCCTGTGTAACCCTGACCAGCACTGAAGTTCAGCTGGAGCGGGTTACCCGGGAATGCAGCGTACACCTTGCAAGCTATCGATCATCGTCGCCGTGCTGATGCTGGCACTGGCCTGCCCGGCGGCGCTGGCAGGTGCGAGCCAGCTGTCGCGCTGGGTCGAGCGCGACGCGTTGCCGGAATTGCAACAACTCCTGGCGGCGCACCCCCGTCTGGCCGGCGAGACGGTTGCGCTGCAGGCGTCTTCCGGAACGGCGCTGGACGCCGCGGTCGCCCGGGTGCTGCTGGACAGCCTGGCGGGCGATGAGCGCATCCGGCTGCGTGTCGGCAACTCACTGCCCGCCGGCGCTGCAGGCAGCATCGACCAGCTGCAATGTGCGGGCGAACAGCGCCCGGATGTGCGCCTGCAGGTGGCGGCAAAAGCGCTGTCTTCGCGGCGCGCGCAGCTGGAGATCTCGCTATGGGACAGCGCGCAGGGCGACGCCCCGTGGCGCCGCTGGCGCTGGCAGGGCGCACTGTCCGCCGCGGAGAGCGACGCCCTGGGCAGCCCGGCGCCGCCGCCCTTCGCCGATGGCAGCCTGCGCTCGCCCTGGCCTGCCGACGCCGTTGAAGACGCCGCCGCCGCGCTGAGCGCGCAGTTCGCCTGTGGCCTGCGCGAGCATGTCATCACCACGGTGGGGCTGGCCTGGACACAGGCGCCACAGACCTCGGCGCAGTTGCAGGATATTTTCAATGCCAGCCACCACCGCCTGGGCGGGATGCGCGAAGTCAACCTGGTTGACGACGCGGACATGGACATCAACGTGCGCGTCGAGCAATTCCAGGGCGAGGTGCTGCAGCTCTGGCTGGTCGGCACCCCGCGTGGCGATGACCTGGAGGCGGTGCAGGCCGTCACCTACATCCAGGGCGTCCTGCCGCGGGAAGCGCCGCGGGCGCCGGCGCCACTGGTTTCCGCGCCTGCGCCACTCGCCGTGGCGCCGCCCAGGGACCCCGCCCTGGAGTTTCTCGAGGTTCGCATGCTCGATGCGACCCAGGCGGACCGCTCCATGTCCCGCGCCGACCTGCAGGTGCGCCTGCAGCTTTTCAACCGCGGTGCGTGGCCGATCCAGTACGCGTTTTCACTGTCGGCGGGACACTACCTGAATTGTGTGGCGGACCCGGCGCTGTACCGGCACGACCGCTACGGCTACATCGAGGGCGAGATCGCGCCGGGGGAACGCCTGCAGCGCGAGATAGCCATCGCCGGTGTACAACACAACCCCAACCCCTGGTTCGGACCGCGCAAGTGCGCCGGTTTCAAGGACCTGGCTGGCTTTGAGAATTTTGCCAGCATGGGATACGCGGTGACCGAATTCATTCGCTGGGGCCTTTGAGGGGGGCTGCTCATGATGTCAACGTTCAGCGGTTTGATCCTTGGAGTCGTGTCGGCCGCGGTGCTAACCGTGTTCTACGGCGAGGAATTCGGAGAGCGGCTGCGCAGCCTGGCGCTGACCCGGCCCCCTGTCGTCGCGCCGGCCGCAGCGGGAGCAAAGCACGAACTGGGCGCACAGGCGTCGGCTGTCGCCGCGAGTGCGGCAGGCACTGGCCCGCAAGCGCTGCAGGGTACAGCACTGGCGCAGCCTCGGGACGCGCTGGGCGCGGCAGCGGCCACGCAACCGGTGCAGCCCCTGCCGGTTGATCCCGGCGCCGTCCTGCAGCGCCGCTGGGCCGAGTACCTGGCCAGCGCCGCCGACCTGCCCCCGGCCGGTGAGTTCCCGTACCGCGCCTGTTTTCAACGCGCCGCGGCCGCCCACGGTCTGCCCGAGTCGCTGCTGCTGGCCGTGGCCAGCGGGGAGAGTGACTTTGACCTCGCCGCGCGTTCGCCCAGCGACGCCGTCGGCCTGATGCAGATCCAGTGGCCGCAGACCAGCCGCCACCTGGGCATCCTGCGCGAGGCCGACCTGTATGACCCCTGCACCAATGTCGACGCCGGCGCCCGCTACCTCGCCGAACTGGGCCAGCGCTACGGCGGCGACCTGCATCGCACACTGGGAGCCTACAACTACGGCCCGTCCAGGATCGGCGCCGGGGCGCTGCCGGATGGTGCGATCTGGTACAGCCAGTACATCTACCAGCGCCTGCAACAGGTACTGGGTCGGCCGCACGTGGCCAGCAGTGAGCTGGTGCAGGAGAGGCCGCAAAGCGGGGCGGGTTACCACGTCCTGATGAGCTTCAACCGCCCGTACCGGGCGCGCGCCTTCCTGCAGCATGTGCGGCAACTGCTGCCCTCCGACCTGGAACTGGCCCAGCGCAGTGAGCAGCTGGGGCGGTACGAGGTGGTGCTGCTGTACGACAGCGCCGAGGAGAGGGCGCGTGGGCTGCGGTATGTGCAGGCGACGGAGCTGGTGGCGCTCGCTGGCGGTGATGCTGCGACGAACTCATTCTAGGAGAAGAATCATGACTGTTATATGCGAATCTGGATTGTCACGAAAACTGCTGTTGTCCGGCCTGTTGCTGCTGGGCCCAGGCTGGGCGCAGGCCGTGCCCGGCCAGCCCGCGGAGCTGCGCCCGCGGATAAACCTGTTTCCGACCTCCGTGGTCGAGAGCTTGAGCGATACCTCGCGCGCGGCGCGCGAGATGGAGACCGGCTTGTACGAGATCGTTCTCAAGCTGGAAAAGCAGAAAGACGCCTACGAGAGTACCGATTGCGCCAGCAGCGACGACGCCGGTTGCGTCCAGTTGCGCAAGGCGGTGCGCGGTACGTACAAGGAGATGCTCGACCTGATGCAGGCGAGCATCCCCGGCATGCGCGCCAGCCTGGATGCCACGGCGGACTCCATGGGCAACAGCCTGCGCTCGGAGATCGGGCGCAAGATGACACCGGGGGACGTACAGCGAATCCTGGGAGGGCGCGGCGCCGGTGAGACCGGCCTGGCCCGCCCGCCCTCCGGCCGCGCCGGGCAGGGCAAGCTGTCGCAGATGTTTTCCCGCTACTACGAACTGGTCAAGCGCGGTGGCAGGCAGGCAGACGCGCTGCCGGTGCTGGCGTCGCAGATCTACCTGGATTCGGTGCAGTCCCTGTACTTCCTCGACCTGATCGAAGCCGAGATCGGCTCGCAGAGCACGGAACTCGTGCTGGAGCTGGAATGGGGAGAACTGACTGACCAGATAAGCGCCACCGTCGGCGATGTGAAGGTGTTGCTGTGGGGCGAGGAGGACCGGGCGCAGGACATTCTCGAGGTGGGGTTGCAGGAGAGCGCGAGCCGCGACGAGTACCGTGACCTGTTGATCCAGTAAGTGCCATGAACAAGGGAGTCTATACGATGAGAAACCAGCGGAAACTGTATGGGTCGCTGTTGGCGGCAATCGGCCTGTTGGCCGCAGGCGGCTGCGCACAGCAGCCCCGGACGGACGCCGGCCATTGCCAGCTGAGCGCGACCAACAACGTGGAGCGGCTGTTTCTCGAGGTGAGCGAAAAACTCGAGGACCCGCTGTGCCATTATTCCTACCCGGACTACCGGCAGCAGCTCGTCGCCGCCGCCAAGGGCTCGCCGGGAGCGGAGAACGAGGCGCGCTTCGCCGCGCTGCTGCGCGAGAGTATCGACCTGGGGGTCATCTCCACGCGCCAGGGCCAGGAGGTATTCAGCCAGTACTTCGACCCGGAGTTCTACGCCGTGAAGTCGGAACCCAGGAGTAGTTGCACGTCACTGCGCGAGCGCAGCGAACTGGAAGTCGCCATGCGTCGGGAGCTGGAGTACAAGCGCGAGGGTATGCTGGAAATCCTCGGCGACGAGGAGCGCTTCCGCCAGGCGCAGCACTATTTCCAGGACCTGAACCTGGTCTTCGACGCGGTGGATGCGGCGTGCACCCGCAGCACCTAGTGAGCGCCTCCGGCGCCACCCGGCTGTTCGGCGGCCTGCTGCTGGGCTGGCTGCTCACGGGCGGCATCTTTGTCTTGATGTTGTTGGCGCTGCCCGGGCTGGAGCTGGCCGCGTCGTTGCAGTCCGCGAGAATGTTTGTGCAGGACGCCTGGCTGTTCATCGAGACCAACCTGAGAGCTTCGATACTGCCGTTCACGGCAGTGCTGCTGGTGTGGCTGACGCAGTTCGCGCGCCTGCGGCAGCTGCTGGGCGATGAGGACCCGTCGTTTGCGCGCATCGTGCGCACCGAGCAGGCCCTGGAGCAGTGCGCCGGCCTGTTCTTCGGTATCGGTGTGGTGTGGACGGCGATAGGCATGCGCGATGCCCTGCTGTTCGCCCTGGGCGACCAGGACCTGGTGCAATCGCAGAGCGCCTTCTCGGTGCTGCAACGCCTGGTCGACGGCGGCATCCTGCTGGCGCTGAGTACGACCATCGTCGGCGCGGTCGGCGGCTACCTCATGCGCATCGCCAAATCCGTCTTTCTCGGCTCCGGCCTGGTCTGTCTGTACATGGCGGAAGCCGGGCGGCCCGACCGCGAACAGCTCGAATCACTGCAACGCATTGAGCGAAAACTGTCCGCGCTGGACCGGGGCGGTAACGAGCGCAAAGGGCAGACATGAGACCACCGTGGCTCCCGGGCCTGGCGCCAGCGGATGACGTCGACAGCCTGCAGGCCGATGTCATGCGCTTTGTCGCGATCTTCGGCCTGTGCCTGGCCGCCATCTTTTCCCTGGTCAGGGAACTGGAAGATGAACCTGCGGCGACGGCCGCGGTTGAGCGGGTCGCCGTCGAACGTCCGGCGTCGACGCGGCTGCCAGCCGCGCGCGCCGCGCCGGACGAACCGCGAGCGGCGCGCGGCGAAACGGCGGCGACGGCGCAGGTTCCCCCCGCGGTGGCAAACGACGCCACGTCGCGGGTGGAGGTTGCGACCGAAGCGGCGCAGGAGGGGTTTTCCCTGCAGTTCGAGTCGCCCGCAGCCATGCGCGCGCTGATGCGCAACAATGCCATCCGCGTGTACGCGCGACAGGGTGACGACTTCTGGCTGCTGGACGCGACCGGCGCCATGGCGCCGGCCGCACCCCCGGACAGTTACTACGGCATGCACTCCGCCACGTTGCCGGCGGAATTCCTGGCGACGGCGCGGCGCGTGATGCAGCGCGCCGATGTCGAGTGGGCGGTAACCCTGCCGCACCACACCATACGCCAGCTTGCCGGCCTGATGCAGTCGGGGGGCGCCGGCGCGCTGCTCATCGGCGCGGACGCCGGCGTGCGACGGGATGAAGCACCTGTACAGGCGCCCTGATGGTAGCCGTGAGCGCGGTTATGAGCGCCTGCTGCCGGGCCGGCCACCCAGCCATTGCGCGAGTTGTTGCATGACCCGCGGGTCATGCAGCATGCCCAGGTGGCCCAGGTCGTAGAAGATCCGGGTATTGTCCTCGGCGAACTCGAGGGCGAGGTCGGGGTTGGCGTGCCTGCCGGTCGCGCTCGACGGGTGGACCAGGCCGTCGCCAAGCAGCCTGCCAATCCGGTCGCCAGACTGTTTCGATAAGGTAGCCGCAATCGCGTAGTGTTCGATATCCCGGGCCAGGGGCGTCGGTCGGCGCAGGTCACTGTGCTCCTCGTGTTCATCGTGGTGCATCCAGTCGTCGTCCTGCACGTTGCCGTGGCGCAGGTCGGTGATGCCGGCGCTGCGCACCCGGCCGAGGGCCGACAACGGCGCGGTGTAGGGGCTGTAGGTCAGGCTTTTCTGCAGTTTGAAACCGCCGCGCTCCATGACGGCGCCGTGATGCGGTGTGCCGATGTAGACCGCCTTGTCGACCTTGCCCAGCCAGGCATGCCCCTCTGTTTCCGCCAGGTGCAGGGCGCTGCGTACGACCAGGCCGCCCATGCTGAATCCCATGAAGGTGATCGATTCCACCGGCACGGGCCAGGCGTCGACGAGCTCGCCGAGTATTTCGCCCAGTTCACGGCCGTTGCTGGAAACATGTCGGCCGGAGTTGTACAGCGCGTAGATGGGTGTGTAGCCGTATTTTCCGGCCAGTTCCTCGGCGTGGTTGTGCTGGTGGGACGTCCATTCCCGGTCGTTCATGCTCAGGCCGTGTACGGCGACGAGCAGCCGTCCCCCGGGCGCGTAGTCGTCCTGCGCGAAGGCCAGTGCGCGGGGGTGAACTTCAACCGGACGCCTGTCGGCCTCGAACAGGTGGGCCATGGGCGCCCGGCGCACGCCGCTCCCCGCGTTGGCATGCTCTTGCGCTGTCTTGCGCTGCGCCCGGGGCGGCAGGAAGACACGAAATTGCATGGGAATCGCCAGCGTGTTGCCGCTGCTCTCCAGGTGGTCGCCGCAGACGCCATTGAGGGCCGCGATCGCGGCCTCGCGGTAAGGCCCCGGCGGCCAGGCGCGGTCGAGGGCGGGGGCGGCGCGACCCAGGGCCCAGTCGGTCGCCAGGCGCGCACCTTTGGTGACGTTCCTGATCGACTCGTGCACGAAGCCGGCGATGCCGGGCGCCCGTCCCCGGGGCGATTCACCCAGCGGCCAGGGCGTGGCGGCAATGTTGCGATACATGCCCTCGACGATGTCTGTGACGCCGTGTGTGACGTCAAACACCAGGTTGGCGCTGCCCTGCAGTGTCTTGCCTGTCTTCATGACTGCTGCATACTCCTGTTGCTGGGAGAGTCTGATGCTCGTCGCCGCCTGTGTGACCTGCCCTGGCGCCAGGTGGGGCTGGCCCTGTGGCAGGGTGCTAGGTGGAAAACGGCGTGCCGATGTCGACGCTTTCGGGCTTGTCGAAGGTCATCCTGGTCCGCTCCACGGAAACCGTAAACATCGGCCGCTTGGGCAGGCCCAGGGCGCGCAGTTCCTTCGCCAGGGGGTGGCTGTCGCCTATCTGCGGCTTTTTCCCGCCCAGGGAGAAGGTCATTCCCGAAGGCTCGTTGACGCCGTAGGTTTTCCAGGCCTTGCCGTCGCGGATCGCCAGCGAGGCGGCGCGCTGTTGTGCGGGCTGGGCTTTACCACCGGTCTTGGCCTCGATGGCGTAGACCAGTTCCCCGTCGTCGATAAAGGCGCCGTGCGCGCGCCGGGGGCCGAACTCGAAGTCGACACGGGTCACCCACTTGGGAAAGCCCCAGATGAAGCGCCCCGCGTGGGTGGTGAACTCCTGGTCCACCGGCATGCGGTAGACGAAGTTGCCTATGTCGCCCGCGCCCATGCGCTTCATCGTGCCGAAGAAGGGAAAGGGCTTCTTCTCCCCGGGGGTCAGCACCGGGAATATGATCGCTCCCTCGTTATAGTCGCCCAGGTCGTTCTCCTTGTAGTCCACGAGCAGCAATTGCAGGATCGCCTTGCCCGGGAAAAGCTCCACGACACGGAAGCCAGTGCCGGCGAGCATCGCCTGCGCCGCCTTTGCATCCACCAGGAAACCGTTCATCAACATCGAGGCGTTGCCGACCACGACGGGAAGCGTGATGTCCTTGCCGTCGATGGTATAGCTGCTCTCGCTGTTCTTGCTACAGATGTCGTTGGTGGCCCTGTCACCCTGCTCGACATAAAAGGGGGCCTGGTCGGGTACTGCTGCGCTGCTGGTCATCGGTTATCCCACAACGTTGTTTGTAATGGCTACGGTATACCCAAGATTAGCATGGATATGGAGAGTGGCGCCGGCACATCTGTGGCTTGTTACGGCGCCAGCGTCAACACGTACAACGCATTGCCCGGCCCGCGCTGGTAACGCCCGTCCACGCCCTGGAAGGTACTGTACCCCGAGTTGATCAGCAGGCCATCGCCGGCGACCACCACACCGACGGAATCGATGGTGCCGCCATTGCCGGGCACGCCGTTGATATCGATGAACTCGACGGCCGTATCCAGCGACCACAACTCGGCGCCGTCGGCGGTATGGAAGGCCCGCGCGACGCCATCGAGCGAGCCGGCGAACAGCAGGTCGTTGCTGACAGTCAGCGCGGCCGAGTACAGCGACGGGCTGGTCAGCCCCTCGAACACGTGACTGGGGTGAATTTCCCATTCCAGGGCGCCTGTCGCCAGGTTCAGTGCATAGATGCCGGGCCTGGCGCCCTCGATCAGGTCGGCGATGCCGCCGCTGGCCTTGTCGATGGAGAAGTCGGTGGCGGCGACATACACCCGCCGCTCGTCCACGGCCATGCCCCAGTGGATGCCTCCCAGGGTAGAGCCGATGCTGACACGCGTGGACCAGTTCAGTTCGCCGTTCGCCGCCGCAATCGAGTACACCACGCCGCCCTTGTCGCCGGCGATCAGGGTGGCGCCATCATCGACCAGGATGGGCGGCGCACCGAAATCAAAATCGTAGCCGGCCGGGTCGGCGCACTTCAGCGAGTCGGGGTTCGAGCAGTTGCCGTTCCAGGCGTCGTCGCCGCGCGCCTGGAAGATCCAGTTGACCGCGCCGGAATCCATGTCCAGGGAGATAATGGCGTCGGAGGTGTCGGTCAGCGGTTCCGTGTAGTTCTGTCCCGTGCCGATGTAGATCGCGTTGCGTTCTGGGTCCAGTGCGGGTGTCGACCAGACCGTGGCGCCGTTGGGACCGATGCGCTGGTCGGGAACCACGCTGACCGTCGCCTCGCCCGTGGTGTGATATTCCCACAGGGACTCACCGGAGCGCGCGTCCAGTGCGACCAGCATGCCGTGGCTGCGACAGCAGGGACCGGGCACGAACAGGGTGGCCAGGACTTCCTTGCTGGAGACCGGTACGAACAGCTTGCCCGCGTGATACTGCATGCCCCCGGTGACGAAGTGATAGAAGGGCACGGTAGTTACGTTGCGCTGCCACAGCAGCTCGCCGCTGCCCGCGTGCAGAGCATAGACATAGCCGTTGAAGTCCGCGGCGTACACGGTTGCCGGCCCGTCGTCGGTGGCGGGCACCAACAGGATGGAGGCGGAGCGGAAGCTGGCGCCCTGCTCGGGCGTGGTATAGGACCAGTACTGGCAACCGGAAAGGCGGTTCAGCGCGTACAGTGTTTTTCCCGAGGTGGCATAAATCGCCTGGGCGGTTACGGCCGGTGCACCGCGTTTCTCGTTGGCGTTGGCGGGAGCGAAACGGTAGTTCAGCGCCAGTCGGTGAACATTGGTCGAATCGATGATGGAGTCGACGTTGCGGGTATTGTCGTGGTTGAAAGCGAAGCCGCTGACGATCAACGGCGCATGTGTATCCACGGCATGCTCGCAGTCACCTCCGCGCACATCCGGCGGGTTGTCGTAGGCGAGAAACGCCGGTTCCTGTGCGGCGGTGGGTTGGTCGTGACCGTCGCTGCAGGCCATTAGCAGGGAGACCAGCGGTATCAGTAGCAGGAGTGTACGCATGCTTTGGAAGATTCCAGACGCTGTTCAGCGGGCACTTTGCCATAGAAAACCGGCAGGAAACAATACGCCGTGCGCAGCGGCCAGTGGTTGCAGCGCATGCACACGCGGCGCCGGTCGGCCCGCAGGCTCATGTGCGCTTGTGCCCGGTGCGGCCGCGCTCAGGCCGGTTTGTCCTGGGGCACCGTGAGCGCAAATGCCAGCAGGCCTATGAGCATGGCGATGCACAGCCACTGCGGGGCCGCGTAGCTGCCCGACAGATCCAGCCCCAGGCTGAACAGGGCCGGGCCGATGGCGCTGGCGAACACCATGATCGAGGTGCACAGCCCGGTGATCTCGCCCAGGTGCAGCGGGCCGAAGTTGCGTATGAATGCGAGGTTGGAGGTGACAGACCACAGGCCGCCACCGACCCCGAAGCCGGCGACCAGCAAGGCGTAGCCCCAGTTGTGCGCCAGGTACAGCAGCCCCACCGCGCCGGCGAGGAAACTGGCCAGCATGACCAGCATAAACGGCTTGAGTGAGCGGCTGTCGGCGAGCCAGCCGCACAGCAGGTTGCTGGTGGTGGATACCACCGCCACGGGCAGGAAATAGGCGAAGGCCTCTGTCTGGCTGCGCCCGGCCGCGGCGAATATGGAGACGATGTGGAAGGTGACCGCGGTGGCGAACAGGGAGTGCATGCTCAGGCTCAGGCTGGTCAGCCAGAACACCCGGGTGCGAACGGCTTCCTGCAGGGTTGCGCTGGCCTGCATCGCGGGCTTCGGGGGCGGGTTGTCATGGCTGTGGCCATCGATGAGCACGCCGCAGGATTCCGGGTTGTCGCGCAGCAGCAGCAGCGCGATGACCGCGAAGCCGAGGCAGCACAGGGCCAGTTCCCACAGCGCCTCGCGCCAGCCGCCGTTGGCGATCAGCCAGGCCAGCACCAGTGGCGCGACGGCGAAGCCGAAGCTGACGAAGGTGCCCCTGGCGCTGCTCACCAGCCCGCGTCGTTTCTCGAACCAGACCAGCAGCAGGTTGCGCGAGGCGGAGGTCAGTACGCCCTGGCCGAGAAAACGCACGCCGAAGTAACCCAGGGTGATCAGCGTGAAACTGGCCAGTACGCCGCCGCCAAAGCGCGCCGCCAGGGAGTCTGTCGCGGCGATGTACACTAGCATCAGCGCCAGCAGGGCGCTGGCCAGCGCAACCATGACGCGGCCACCGAGGCGGTCGTACCAGCGCCCCGCGCTGGTCAGGAACAGCGATGAGCCCACGGTGCCGACCAGGTAGGCCAGCGACAGCTGGGTGCGGCTCAGCCCCAGGGCCTCGATCAGGTGGTCGGTAAACACCGCCATGCCCATGGTCTGCCCCGGGATGGAGAAGATGATACCCGCGGTGCTGAACAACCAGATGACCCAGCCGTAGTAAAAGGGCAGGCGCCGGATATCGAACGGCCATCGCGGTGAGACGATGCCGGTATCGCTACCTTGCATTTCGTGTATGTCTGTTCGGGAGCGGGGGGACTGATGGATCACGTTGGGTTTTCACGCTGCTAGCTTAATTCAATTCCACGGGGAGTGTTGGTTTGGGTAAAGAATGACCGGCCAGTGCGCCGTGCGGCGCGCCGGGCCCGGTTATCCATGCGAATACGCTACAACGGGGAACAGCGCTGCGGGCAAGTCAGGCCAGGGCCCCGGCCGGCTCTGCCGCCCGGTACCTGTGCGGGCTTTTGCCGCACGCTTCAGGGCAACACGTCCAGTGCGTCGATGCTTGTGACCGCGGCTTCGTTCCCGGGTTCCGCCAGCGCCCGGATGGTGATTGAGTGCACGCCCTGCGGCAGCGGGCCAGACTCGAAGCTGGGCGACACGGGCAGGCGCCGCGTCGCGTGCTGATCGACCGTCGCCACCTCGACCCCGTCGAGGAACACCTGGGCCCGGCCACCGTGACTGCCGTGGGTACCCAGCCAGCGCACGCCCGAGCCGAAAAAGGTGAAGGACAGCTCGGCGCCGGCGCCGGCGCTGTGCAGGGCGCGGGAACTGCTCAGGTCGCGCCTGATCTGCGTCTGCCAGCGCCCGCTCAGCCTGATCGGCAGGAACTGGTGTTTCTGCAGCAGGCCCTCCACTTCAAAGCGGCGCGGGATGGGGACCTCGGTCCAGGTCCGCGCGCGGTCGGTGGACCTGAACAGGCGGAAATCCGCTGCCGCGAACAGGGTGCCATCGCGCGCGTAGTGCGGCGAGAACGCCAGCAGGTCGCCCAGGTCGCGCTCGACGATATGCTGCAGGCTCGCGCTCATCAGGACGTCCTCGCAACGCAGCGTGCCGTTGTTGGCGGGAGCCTCGCAGCGCTGCAATGGTCCGCCGTCACGCTGCAGCAGCACCAGCCGGTCGCGGGCGAAATCCGGGGACAGGGCCAGGGTGTGCAGGCGCGCCGCGGGGCCCGCTTCCCGGCGGCGCAGTTGCCAGCTCTGTCCCTGGTCACGGCTGCTGTAGATGGCGTCGTCACTGCCGGCGAACAGGTCGAAACCCCCGTCTTCCCGCGGCTGCAGCGCAATGGGACTTTGCGCCAGGTGTGCACTGTCCGCCAGCCGCGTCCAGGTGTCGCCGCGATCGCTCGAATGGCGTATGCCGCGGGCGTCACTGGCGTACAGGCGTTCCTCGTTGCCCGCGCCCGGCACCGTTACCAGGGACTGAATCGGCAGGTCCCAGGTATTTTGCGCCACCTCGATCCAGTTGCCGCCATCGATGACGCGGTACAGCCCCGCGGGGTACAGGACCGCGTACAGCGTTCGGTCCCGGCTGTAGGCCGGAGACGGCACCAGTGCAACCGGGAAGACGAAGTGGTGCCGCTGGGCGAGCCCCAGTAGCTCGAGTATCGGTTCGAGAAAGGTATAGCGGCGCGCGAGACGATTCGACCTGACCCGCAGCCAGTCCATGGACGGGGTCGGCGGCAGGGATTTCTTGCGCCAGGCATCGGCGCCCGGTGTGGAAACCAGTAGCCAGTTGAAGGTGCCGGAAAACAGGGTGTGTCCCGCGGGCCAGTCCGGCGCCAGCAGAGCGGGACTCAGGCGCGGGACGGGCAGGCCGACGTTGTTGACCCGCCAGGAGGCGCCGGCGTCAGAGGACAACAGGCTGCCGCCGCCGTAGGTGGCCAGCGCCAGCTCGTAGCTGTCCCCACTGCCGGGCGCGATGTCCAGCCCGGTGATGTGGTGCAGGCTGACCGTCAGTGGATGCCAGCTCAGCCCCTGGTCGCGCGAGGTAAACAGGCCGGTGAAACCACCCGCCAGCACCGAGCCGTCAGCGGCGACGCGCAGGCGCGAGAAGTGCGGCATCTGGTAGCGGTCGGCCTGGTCCGTGAGCCGAATACCCTCGTCGTACTGCTGCCAGCTGCGCCCGCCATCGGCGGAGCGAAACACGCCGTTGCGCCAGGTGGTGGCCAGCAGTACATGCTCGCCGCCGCTGTACAGGTCGGCCAGGGCGGTCACGGGCTGGCCGTCGAGATGCCCCGCCGCCCGCCACTGTCCGTCCCGGTCCAGCCGCTGCACACCGCGCGAACCGGTGCCCACGTACCAGTCCTGTCCGCCCGCTTGCGCCGCGGGCGTCACGATCGCCGTGACAGAATCCGCCAGCGACTGCGTGGTTAGCGCGTTCCAGCTCATGCCCGCGTCTGTGGAGTGCAGCAGGACCCCGTCGGCGCTCCCCGCGGCGAGATGCCCATCACGCCACACCAGCGCCGTAATCTCCTGGCCCCGCAGCGCGATGTTGCGCCAGCTGGCGCCGGCGTCGGCGGAACGCCATAACTCGCCCTCCGCATCGAAGGCCACCACGGTACTGTCGCGGTGGAAATCCGGCGACAGCGCCAGCGCGCGCAGCGGCGCCCCGGCGCCGTCGGCGAGCAGCTTTTCCCAGTGCTCGCCGCGATCGGTCGAGCGCAACAGGGCCCCGCCGCTGCAGGCGACGAACAGGGTGCCGTCCCGGGCAAACGCGGGGGAGACGCCCAGTGCGCCGAAATCGCCCGTGCAGGCAAGGCCGCGACTGAGCCGTTCCCAGCTGTGACCCCCGGTGCGCGAGCGGTAGAGCACCCGGCGCACCGTGGCGTACAGCGTCTGGTCGACGGCGTAGGCGGGGGAGAGCTGCAGGTCGTCGACCACGTCGTGGGGGAAGTGCGCCCAGGCCGATGCGCACCACAACAGGACGAGCAGGCCCGGTGTGAGCGGCCGCAGCCCGCGAAAAAACTGGTTGTTGCGCCGTGATTGCAAATCAACGTCCCCTGTCAAAGTCTGCGCTGGTTGCCGGCCGCTATTCTGCCCTGCCGCCGGTGGGTGGTACACCATGTTGTCCTGCGTGAAGTGAATCCGACCTACACAGGTTACACGGTCGCGTCACTGACCTGATAATCCCTGTGCAACATGAATTCCGCAGGTTACAGCATGAACAATATTCACCCCGATGACTACGACATCGATGCGGTACGCACCGAGTGGATCGGCAAGTTGATCAGCCAGGCGCACGGGCGTTACCCGGTCGAGTACGACCCGATCCGGCGGCACTGCCACATGGTCGGGGACCTGAATCCCGCCTTTCTCGACCCGGAGGTCGCCAGGAGCGGACCACACGGCACTGTGATCGTACCGCCCTCCATGCTGCTGACCTACTTCGCCGGGCAGGGGCCCTGGCCGCCCACGGCGGCAGCGGGCACGGACCCTGAGAACAGCGGAGTGTTCTCCTTTGGCGTGCCCACGCCGGGTGACCGCGGCATCAACATGGAGGTCGCCTGGGAATTCATCGAGCCAGTGCGCGTCGGCGACCACCTGCGCCTGGAGCTGCGCATCGCCGATGTCTTCCAGAAACCGATCAGTCTCGATCCCCACGCGGTGTGGATCATCACCGAGACCTCTTTTTTCAACCAGGCTGACAAGGTCGTGGCGAAGTGGCGCAACACCATGCTCCTGCACCGCTCGCCGGAGCAGGTCAGCCGCGACGCGGCCCGCGATGCTGGCACAGGAGAAGGCGCATGAGCAGTTTCGATTACCTGGCCGAGCGCTACTGGGACGACGTCGCCGAGGGCGACGAGGTGCCGGGGTTCCGCAAGACCCTCGACGCGACCGAGATGGTGCTGCAGGTCAGCGGTTCGCAGGACTGGAACCTGGTGCACCACGACACCGATTTCGCCAGGGACAGCGGCATGCAGGACATCTTCTACAATACGGGCTGGACTACCGGTATGCTCGGCAGGGTCCTGACGGACTGGGCCGGGCGCAGTGGCTGGGTGGAAAAACTGAGCTTCCAGATGCGCGGCATGAACACCGGCGGGGCGAGCGTGCGCGCCCATGCGCGCGTCAGCGGCAAGCGCATGGAGGACGGCCGGGCGCTCGTCGACCTCGACATCTTCCTGGAGAGCGACCTGGCGGGCGTGACCACCCCGGGCAAGGCCACGGTGCGGCTGCCGGTCCGCCAGGCGGGGGCTGGCGAACGATGAGCGGGCAGGACGCGCTGGACACCTCCCGGGGTCCGCTCAGCGGTGTCAGGATACTCGATATCGGCACCATGATCGCCGCGCCGTTGGCGGGCGGGATTCTGGCCGACCAGGGCGCCGAGGTCATCAAGGTGGAGACGCCGGGCATGGGCGACCTGATGCGCTACGTGGGCGCCAGCTGCAAGGGTGTGGGCGGCATGTACCAGAACGTCAACCGCGGCAAACGCAGCCTGGCGCTGAACCTAAAGAGCGAGGGCGGTGTCGAGGTCCTGCACCGCCTGGTCGAGCAGGTGGACGTCATCATTCACAACTTCCGTCCGGGCGTCGCCGAGCGCTTGCACGCGGACTACGCCACGCTCTCTGCGATCAATCCGGATTTGATCTACCTGTCGGTGACCGGGTTCGGCCACGCGGGGCCGATGGCGAAAAAGGCGGCCTACGACAACGTCGTACAGGCCTTTGCTGGCGTCGCCATGACGCAGACGGACAAGCGCAGTGGCGAACCCTCGCAGTACCAGCAGCTGTTCGCCGACAAGTTGACCGCCAATATGGCCAGCCAGGCGATCACCGCCGCCCTGTTCGCGCGCGAGCGCGGCGCCGGCGGCCAGTACATACAACTGGCCATGGTCGACGCCGTGGCCAGTTTTCTCTGGACTGACAAGGCCGGCACCGCGCAATTCGCGTCTGCAGAAGCCAGCAGCGGCCTGCAGGCCTCGGCCGAATCCCGCCTGCTCAAGTTCAGGAATGGCTATGCCCAGGCCGCCCCGGTGTCCGATGCGGATTTTCACGGCTGGTGCGCGGCCTTCGACGTGGATTCCAGCGATCCGCGGGTGGCGACCATCGTCGACCGCGCGGCCAACAACGAGCTTGTCTCCGCGATCAGCGAGCAGATTTTCGCCCGCGCGCTGGAACTCGACGTGGATGAAACCCTGGCGAAGCTGGAGGCCGCGGGGGTGCCCTGCGCCAGGGCGTACACGCTGTCCGAGCTGCCCGACAACGAACAGATGCAGGCCAACGGCCTGTTTGTGCGCAGCGATCACCCTGTGGCGGGGCCGATGCTGGAGCCGAGCAGCCCGCTGAAGTTCAGCGCCACCCCGGCAGGCTGTGGCTTCCCCAGCCCGACGCTGGGCCAGCACAGCGAGGAAATCCTGCGCGAACTGGGCTTTGACGCCGACGATATCGCCAGCCTGCGCGAGCAGGCCGTTATCGCATAGGTTGCCGAGGCGGGCGCTGCCGGGTGCTCGCGGCACGCTAGAATAGCAGCAGCGCGAAGACCAGCGCGCCCGCGGCCAGCGTCAGCGAGGTGGAGCGCCGCAGTCGCGCGGCGGAGATACCCAGCCACAGGCCGCTGAGGATGATCAGTACCAGCCCGGCGGCAAAGATTTTCTGGAAAGTTTTGAACGCCGTGGGGCCGTGGCCCTTGTGCAGCTCGATCAGCCGGCTTTGCAGGTTGGGTCGGGCGTGCACCACTTCCAGGCCGGTGGGCTCAATATTGATGATGTAGTGGTCGGCGGAGGAGGGGCGGGTGTACAGGCTGCTGCCCTTCACCTTCACATACTCGAAGTTGTAGGCCTGCACCCCGGCGCTGGCCAGCAGTTCGGTCACGTCGGCTTTCAGGGTCGCCGAGTCGCTGTCAATGCTCATGCCGTCGGCGCGATACACGACGTCCTGTTTGACCTCGCCCTTGATGCCGACAAGGTAGAGCCCGCCCGATATGGCGACGAGCAGCACCGCGGGCGCAAAAAATGCGGACAGGTACATGTGCAGGGTGATAAGCAGTTTGCGGTTCATGGGCGGACTCCGTTAAGGCATGCTGACTGTAATGAGCTTTGTGAGCTGTGACAAGTCAACTGGCCGCTGCGTGGTCAAGGCGGGACGTTTTCCGTAATCTTCAATGGCTTGCCTGAACCAAGCGTACCGGTTTGATTCAGTGGGATAATCCAGTATCTCGCATGGCTGGCCATGCAGACACCCGCCAGAAGTTCGAGCAGGGCATGTTCCTGCTCCGCGCGGTGCTGCACTTCAAAACGATAAAGGCGCCGGCACCCGGCGACCTGTTCCTCGAGGTTGTACTGGCCGTGCTCCCGGCTGTACCCCTTGATTTCGGTAAGGCTGAAGCCGCTTGTTTCCTCATGGGCAATGAGTGCATCGATGATGTCATCGCTAATCTCCCCCGGCACATGTATCACGAGCAGTTGATTCATCGGGCGTTCCTCCTTTCCAGGTGCAGGTAGAGCAAGGGAACCAGGTAGAGTGTTGTGAACGTCGAGCTGGTCAGGCCACCGATGACCACGATCGCCAGTGGTTTCTGTATTTCAGCGCCAGGCCCACTGGCGAAAACCAGCGGTAGCAGCCCGAACATTGCGGTGGTGGCGGTCATGAGTATTGGACGAAGGCGTTTCATGGCGCCAAGTCGCACTCGCTCCAGGCTGTCAAGCACTGTTGACCTGGTCTGTTCAAAGTGACTGACCATGACCACGCCGTTGAGAACGACGATGCCGAGCAGGGCGATGAAGCCGACAGAGGCGGGGACAGACAGATACTCTCCGGACACGAACAGTGCGGCCACGCCCCCTATCAGGGCGAAGGGAATATTGCCGAGTATCAGCGTTGCCAGCGCCATGGAACGAAAGGTCGCGAAGAGAATAATCATGATAAGCAGCAGTGCTGCCGGTACGACCAGGAGCAGGTTCAGGGTGGCGCGCTGCTGGTTCTCGAACTCGCCGCCAAACTGGACGTAGTAGCCTGTTGGCAGTGAGACCTCATGGGAAATACGTTGGCGAAGTTCATCGACAAAACTGACGATGTCACGACCTGAGACGTTTGATGTTACAACGCCAAAGCGGTTGCCGCGCTCGCGCTCGATCAAGAGTGGGCCTTCCGCGAAACTGATGTCGGCAACGGATTCCAGCGGTGCCACCTTGCCGTCGGGAAGGGAGACGAGCTGTTGCCCCAGGGCGTCCACGCTGTTTGCGGGATCGAACTCCAGGCCGCGACTGGCGATGACGATGGGGAAGCGTTTTTTGCCATCGATCAGTTCCGAGATCACCAGCCCTTCCAGTTGTGCCTTGATATCGCGGGAGAGGGATTCTACAGTCATGCCAAAGCTGGCGGCAATTTCATGGCGCAGGTTGATATCGAGAAACTGTCCTCCTTCGATTACTGCACTTTGAATGTCGACCGCGCCCTCTGTGTCACGCAGCAGATCGGTTATATCCGAGATCGACTTCGCCAGGGCAGCTGTGTCGTTGCCGAAAACCTTGATGGCCAGGTCGCCGGATGAGCCTGTGAGCATTTCAGACACTCGCATGTCGATGGGTTGCGTAAAGCCAAAGTTGATTCCTGGAAACCGTAGCAGGACTTCACGCATGTTCTTGATCAATTCCTCCTTGCTGTCAAAGCGCCATTCGTTGACTGGTTTGAGCTCCAGGAAAATGTCCGTCTCATTCAGTCCCATGGGGTCCAGACCGATCTCGTCAGAGCCAGTGCGCGCGACAATCTGGGCTATCTCCGGTATCTCGGCCAGCAGCGCGGTCTCGATCTGTTTGTCGAGATTGGTGGACTCCAGTAGCGAGATCCCCGGCGACTTTTCCAGTTGAATGATGAGATCCCCCTCTTCCAGGGTGGGCATGAATGTACGCCCTGTGTAGGAAAGCAGTATGCCGCTGCACACCAGTAGTACGGCCAGTGTTGTGAGCATTGGCGCGGGCTTTCGCAGTATTCTGTCCAGGCTTTGGCGGTACGCGACCTGCAGGCGCTCGACGAAGGCGGGAATGTCCGCGCTCGCCTCTTTCAGTAGCAGTGAGGCCATTATTGGTATCAGGGTGAGGGACAGTGCCAGCGCCGAGAGCATGGCGAAAACAATAGTCAGAGCTACGGGCGTGAATAACTTGCCTTCCAGTCCGGAAAGTGTCAGCAGTGGAGAGAATACGATGATGACGATGGCCGTGCCGGATAACACCGGCGCAGCAACGGCCTTGCTCGCGCGGTAGACCAGGTGCAGCCGCGGTAGTTTTGGTTTCTCCGCCAGCTGCGTGGTGATGTTCTCCACCACCACCACGGATGAATCGACGATCATCCCGATGGCGATAACCAGTCCGCCAAGACTCATCAGGTTGGCGGACAGGCCATAGGCAGACATGAGCGCGAACGTTGCCAGCGCTGCCAGCGGTAGCGACAGCGATACGACGAAGGATGCGCGGGTGTCGCCGAGGAAGAGCGCGAGAAGTAGTATCACCAGTACCACAGATTGCACCAGGGCGCTGGAAATCGTGCCGACAGCGGTATCGATCAGGATGGACCGGTCATAGAAAATATTGATGCTCGTTCCAGGGGGCAGGGTGGCTTCCAGTTCCCTGAGTTTGGCCTTGACACCTGCCACCACCTCGGCGGTGTTGCTGTCTTTCAACGCAATGACCAGCGCTTCCGTGGTCTCCTGTGCATTCCTGGTGACTGAGCCGTAGCGACTCAGGTGTCCCAGCGAAACGTCCGCCAGGTCACCGAGCTTGTAGTTAATCCCCTTCCGCGTGGTAACAATGAGCGAAGCTATATCGTCCAGGTCCTCGAGCTGACCCCGGGTGCGTACAATAAGGGTATCGTTCCCCTGGGAGATTCTTCCGGCGCCCATATTCAGGTTCCTGGCGCGCAGCAGTGAGGCGATCTCCTGCAGGCTGATTCCCAGGGCTGCCAGCTGTTCCTTTCTCGGCGTAATCTGGTAGGTCTTGGCATAGCCGCCCAGGATGTTGACATCAGCCACTCCGGGAACGGTGCGCAGTGCCGGCCTGATGTCCCAATCGAGAAGTTCGCGTCGCTCCATTAGCGACAGCTGAGGGTTTTCCAGGGTGAACATCAACATCTCACTCAGCGGCGTGCTCATGGGGGCGATGCCGCCACTGAGAGTGTCCGGGAGGTTGCCGCGGATGTTCGCCAGTCGCTCGGCGACCTGCTGGCGAGCCCAGTAGATGTCTGTGTTCTGCTCGAAGTCGAGGGTTATATCGGTAATCGCATACTTGGTGGTGGAGCGAAGCATCTTTTGGCGTGGGATGCCAAGTAGCTCAGTCTCGATAGGCTGGGTCACCTGCTGCTCGATTTCTTCCGGGGTCATGCCCGGCGCCTTGAGTATTACCTTCACCTGGGTGGGGGAGATATCCGGAAAGGCGTCGATAGGCAGGTCTATCCATGCGCGCACGCCCAGGGCCGTAACAATAACAGCCAGTGTGAGGACGAATAGCCGTTGCGTGAGCGAGAAACGTATCAGTGCGTCCAGCATTACTCGCCGCCCAGTCCCAGCAGGAGCCCCTGGACAGCGCTTACCGATGAAGACAGGACATCTCTACCGCCCAGTTGGTCGCCGCTGGCGACGATATACTGCCGTCCCTGGCTGCTCAGGATCTGTACGCGGATTAGCACAAGCTCGCGCTGTTGCCGAAGCAGCACCGCCGGCTCCCCCTGCCACTGGAATACGGCGTCTCGGCTGACCCGGAATCCTCCGCCTGCATACAGCGGCGTCACCATAAGGCGCTGTCCAATCAGCAGGCCGCAGTCGTGGTCCAGCGGTGTGCTCCAGGACTGCACGAAAAAATCCTCGGCTACACCGCTGATGCGATCGACCTCATGCCGGCACTCTCCAGAGTCTACAGCGACCAGGCCTTCACGCCTTTGCAAGGGTACCCAAAGCTGTAGTCGCCGGGCGTTAGCGGGAATCACCCGGGCCACCTCCTGGTCCTGGCCGATACCGGGGGAATCGTTCGAGTAGACAAGGGTTCCGCTACCGGGCGACAACAGGGTCAGGCTTTCACTGTCCCCGGCATCATCCAGTAGCAGGTCGCGGAAATGCCGCATATGCTCGTATTCGAGTTCGAGGGCATAGTAGGCATCGCTGATTTCTATCCAGCGCGCTTCATCTATCGAGTTGCTTTCATACAAGGCGCGGTTGTTGTCGAAGCGTCTTTTTGCCACCGTCAGGCGAAGCCCGGTGTAGTCGAACTCGGTCATAAAATGGTGAATTTCAGGTCCGCTCAACAGCGCAATGGGCTGGCCTTTATCAACCGTTGTGCCAGGGTCGACAAGATAGCGGATCTGCTGCACTCTTCGGGGCGTCAACAGGCTGATGGCCTCGCCCGGACGATATGCGACTCTTGCCGCCAGGGGTTGGCCGGGGTAGTGCTCGACCGACTCGACGCTGGTGTATCGCAGTTCCAGGTCGCCCAGACTGTCGATGAAAACGGATTCGGCTGTCGCCTGGCATGCCAACAGCGCCACGGTGGCGCCGATGAGATTTCGTATATTCATAGTGGTATTCCGGCCGTCTGTCGTATCCTGGCCTTGTTCTGCTCAATAAGTAGCCTGTTGATCGCCGCGTCCGACTGGCTGTCGATGTCGCCGAGAATCCTGCGCATCCAGAACTCGTAAGGGATTTCGTTCAGCTTGAACAGCATCCTGGTTTCACTCAGCAGGTCGGCGCTTGTCGCCACGGTGTCGTCCAACAGTGCCTGGCGTTCTTGTAGATGCTCTTTCTCAGCCTGGAGTTTTTCCCAGTTGCGTTTCAGGTCGAGTTGCAACTCGTCGTGTAATTGCCAGTAGTCACGCGAAGCCTGTTGCCATTCGCTGCGAGTTGATTCACTGGCAATGTCGAACACCGTGAGCGGGATATCGACCGCGACGCCATACTGGTTTTCATTCAGTTGGCGGTTGTCCAGCCTTTTCGCGCTAAGGGCGACGTTCACTGGACTGGTTTTGGCGCTTCCGGCAGCTATCAGCCGCTGCTGCCGCTGCCAGTTCAGGTTAAGCAGGCGCACATCGGGGTGTTGCGCATAGTCCAGTTCCGTCGGTGGTGGCGATTCGGCGATATCTGCCGGTGCGAGGTTCTGGCCGCTTATCCTGCTGTATTGGTTCAGCCAGTTGCTGGCTTCCCATGCAAAGGCCTGTTGTTCAGCCTTGCTCTGTGAAAGCTCCTGGCGGACCAGTAACAGGCCATAGCGGGAGCTGGCGCGCGCGCTGTACAGGGTCTGTTGACGCGCCACCAGGCCTTCCAGCAATTCTACTTTTTTCCGCGCGTAGCCTTCCCTGGTGTTTGCCAGGCGCATGGCCCACAGCGTCTCGCGGATCAGCCCTGAATAGTACAAACGGCGGCGCAGTTGCTCTGCCGCGGGGATGTCCTCGCTCAATGCGCGCAACTCGCGGTCCACTTCTCGCGCGTAGCCGGATTTAAACGGCAGGTTCAGGCTTAGCTCTGTCTCATCCGTGCCATTGCTTTCGTCACTGTCGAGGTAACTCACTCCCAGTGATGGAGAAGTGGCCAGCCAGGAAGACGCCTGGTACGGGATACCGCCGCCGGGTTGCTGCTGACGCAGAACCGCCACATCAACGATGTCGCCCAGTGTCATCTGGCTGGCGCTCACGGCGCCAGCGGCTTGTGTGCAGGAGAGGGTAAGGGCCAGCAAGGTGGCGACAAACCCTGGTGTATTTTGCATGGGGTCCCCTGGTCCTGGAATTGACCGAACGGCGCCACCCTACTTGTAGTAGCCGGGCGATACATCGGGCAGGTGTCCGAAATCAGCCTGTGGTACACTTGCCCGATAGGCCGTAACATTGTGTTTTTAAAAGAAAAATGAAAGATTTCGTCATTGCGGTGGTGTTGGGGATCATTACGACGCTCAATGCCATCGACGTATTCACCGATATCGGTCTCGGTGTGCCAACCTGGCATATCGTGGAAGAGAGCCTCATCGTGCTGGCCTCTGGTGTGGGCTGCATCTACCTGGTCTGGGAGATGCGCAGGCGCACACGCGAGATGAAGGCGCTATCTCAGACGCTGCGCACTGCGGATGAGCAACTTCGTCATATCACCAGGGAAATGTCGCAGGCCCGCAGCAGTTTCAGCAAATCCATTCAACGGCAGTTCGTCGATTGGGGGCTTACGCGCAGTGAGCAGCAGGTCGCCATGCTGTTGTTGAAGGGCCTGAGCTTCAAGGAGATCGCCATCGTGCGGGATACGCGCGAGAAAACGGTTCGCCAGCAGGCCTCCACGATCTATGGCAAGTCCGGATTATCCGGGCGCCACGCTTTCTCGGCCTGGTTTTTGGAAGATTTCCTGGCCGGCACTCCCGAATCCGCATGAGCCTTTGTGCTGTAAAGCCTTGCCGTCCCGCATAGCGCCTGTTGGCGGCGCAGGACGGGGCAACCCGGCGCACATACTTGCCAATTGATCCAGGTCATTTAACCACACCAAGAGTATGGTTGAATGGTGCTTTCGGTATTGGGGTTCAGAATGAAACGATTCCTGGCGGGACTAGCAATGGCGATACTGGCCCTGGAGGCTGTGTCGGCGCCGCAGGTCTACCTGGACAGGGCGGAGTTTCTCTCCGCTTTGGCGTCTCATGGAATCGCCACCCGGTCCGAGAGCTTCGAGAATGATTCGACCTGGGCCGCTTCTCGCAACTCGATAATTGCCCCTGGCAGCACGCCGGGTGTGACGAGCAAGGGCATGCGTTGGACCTCGAACCACCCGGGGAACAACATAGCCACCGGCGATGTGGGTGGTAGTGCGCCATCCGGGACCTTCGCCATCTACTCCCTTCCCCACGGTATGACCAGCGACTCGGGCTTGTACTGCGATTCAGCCGAGGATCCGGACATCCCCGTGGAATGCTTCCAGAATGACGGGCTGCTGGCGGCGACTATCGACGATGCGTTGATCTATGCCTTTGGTGCGAGAATTGAAACCGCCAACAGCGGCAAGGTCACCTTTCTGCTCGACGGCGTCGATATCAATGGCAATGGAAGCGATAACACAGGCAACTGGCAGCGGGAGGGTGATTTCGCTGATAACTGGAGTTTTGTCGGTGTTGTTGAAACCAGCGGATTCAGGTCAGTTGAGTTGCGCGAACTTCGGGGCAAGGATTATCAGCAGGTTAACTTGTTCGCGGACGCATTTGTTATAGGTGTGACTGTCAACGACTCCGACGGAGACGGCGTCCCTGATGATGCCGATTTCTACCCACATATCAGCCTTGCTGGCAGGCCGGACACCGATGGCGACGGTATACCGGATGACTGTGACGCAGACTGTGTATTGGCTGGCATGACGGCCGATACGGATGATGACGGGGATGGTTACATAGACGAGGTCGATAACTGCCCCATGACAGCCAACCCGGACCAGGCAGATACCGATGCGGACGGCATAGGTGATGTCTGTGAACTGCCACCCGGTTGCGCGTGAAATTTTTGCCACCTCGATGACCTGTCCATAGAGGCTTTTCATTCCTTAATACTTCCCACGCTTGCATCATCCCCGGCACGGTGCGCGCGGTCGCCTAATGCCGCACCGCAAGAATCGGCGCCGGCCGCGCAAGATTGCTGCGCTGGTCAGTTCTCCGAAACATGCATCACCCGTCGCTCCTTCATCTCACAATTTCAATCTGAACCTATGGCCGACATCAGGGATATCGGCAAGCGCGACGGCCCGCGCTATGCGGAGCTGAAGGACAATGACGGCGTGCGCCTGCTGATCCGTCTGCTCTATCACGGGATGCAGGAGTGACAGGCCCCGGCCCTGTTTGCAGCATTTTTGCCGGAAATGCCACAAGGGCGGCAAATAAAGCTATATTCTCGCCATTGACGACTCCAAGGCGCTCGAGACCCAGAGCCAGTCCATGCATAAGAATAAGCAGATCACCAGTGGCCGCTCACTTCTGTTGCGTATGGCAGCGGTTATCCTCACGCTGTTGCTGGCTTGTGCTCTGTGGCACTTCTACCGCGGCCGCCCGGACATTCTCCCGTACGAGGACCTGACCGGAACACCCAGGCAGGCTGCCCAGGGACGGGAGTTCGCCGTCGTCACCGGCACCCCCTGGGCGACCGCGGCCGCCGTGCGTGTGCTGGAGGAGAACGGCACCGCGTGCGACGCAGCGATCGCCGCCCTGCTGGTGATCAATGTAACCCACGGCGAGGCGGCCGCTTTTGGTGGTGTCGCACCCACGCTGTATTTCGACAGCGCCACGCGACAGGTAAAATCCTATATCGGTGTCGGCACGGCGCCGGCCAGGGCGAACATCGCCTACTTTGCGGATGACGGCCACGCCTACATTCCCAGCCTGGATATCGCGGCGCAGCTGGTGCCCGCAGGCATGGACGTCATTACCGGGCTGATGCAGGAGTGCGGCAGCCTGCCCTTTAGCAGGCTGGCGGCCCCGGCCATGGCGATTGCGCAGCAGGGCTTTCCCATGCACGCCATCATGCACCGCAACATGGACCTGGCCTGGTACGAGCGCCTGGGTATGCGCCTGCTGATGCCCTCCACCGCGCAGGTCTGGTTGCCCCAGGGCTGGCTGCAGCCGGTCCGCCTGCACCAGAAAACCACGTTTCCGCAGCTGTCGCGGACACTCGGGCGTCTCGCCGCGGCGGAAACCGCGACGCTGCAGGCCGGTGAGGGCAGGGCGGGAGCCATACGCGCCCTGCGCGACTATTTCTACCGGGGTCCTATCGCCAGACAGATTGCCGATTTTCACGCGGCCAATGGCGGGCTTATCGCGCTGTCGGACCTGGAAAACTATCGCGGCGGCTGGGAGCGGCCCATTGCGCTGCGGCTGGGCGAGTACACCTGGTTCGGCAACGGCACCTGGTCGCAGAGCATCATGGAGCCGCTGGTGCTCAATATTCTCCAGCACTCGACGTTGGCGGGCCTGGAGCACAACAGCCCCGCGTACATTCATACGCTGACCCAGGCCATCGAACTGGCCATGAGCGATCGCGACACCTATAGCGGCGACCCGGCGTTCGTCGAGGTGCCGCTGGACCGCTTGCTGAGCGAGGATTACGCGCTTGCGCGCAGCCGGCTCATGACGAACCAGGCGTACCGGGCCCCGGTGCGGGCCGGGGAAATAGCGGGGTACGGCGGCACGCGCACGGGACGCCGCGGATCGCAGCCTGCAGACACGGTCGGCCAGATCCTGGCCGGCGCGGGCCAGGACACCTCGCAACTGGCCGTGCTGGACCGGCAGGGCAACGCCGTGGTCATCACCCCGTCGGACTTCCCCAAGAGCCCCATGCTGCCCGGCACCGGTATCAACCTGGGCGATCGCATGACCCAGTTCCGCCTGGACCCGCGGCATGTGAACGCCCTGCAACCCGGGAAGCGCCCGCGGATCACGCCGCACTCGGTCATCGTCTTCAGGAACAACCGCTTCCACCTGGCCTTCAGCACACCCGGCGGGGACATGCAGGCGCAGGCGCTGCTGCAGGTGTTCCTGAATATGACGCATTTCGGCATGAGCCTGCAGCAGGCCATCAGCGCGCCCCGCTTCTACAGCATCAACTCGCCGTCGTCCTTTTCCCCCCATGCGGCCACGCCCGCGGGCCTGCGCCTGGAGCGTGACCTGTACCAGGCGAGCGGCGAGGGCCTGCGCCGGCTTGGCTATGACGTCATCGAGGACCCGAACTGGGACAAGGATTTTGGCGCGGTAGGCGCGATCACAACAACCAGTGACGGCACCATTATTGCCGCCGCGGATCCCAGGGAGGAGACCACCGCGTTCGCGCGCTAGGCCTGGCGGTCAGCAGCATGTAAACGGCGGCTGGCCAGCTTCGCTTGAATACTAACCCACCTGAACCAGGCGCAGTGGCAGGTTGTCCCTGGGCTTGGGCATGGGCAGGTACTGCCAGTCGGGGTCGTAGCCCGGGCGCAGCTGGATCTCGTAGTTGGTGACGATGTGGAACATGAAGATACGAAAGACCATCTGCGCGAAATGCATACCGATGCACTTGTGTGCGCCGCCGCCGAAGGGATGAAACAGGAAGGGGTGCTGTTTGTGCTCGCCGCGCTCGAAGCGCTCGGGATCGAAACGCTGCGGCTCGCTCCACCAGCCCGGCATCACGTGGTTGTAGGTGATCGCATTCATCAACAGTGTGTCCGCGGGAATCTCCACGCCCGACAGCTCGCAGGGGTTGATGCTGCGGCGTGGAAACAGCGGCACCGATGAGTGCAGGCGCTGCGTTTCATTGAACAGCATGGTGAAGGAGGGCAGCGCGTCGAAGTCGGCCTGGCCGATGGTCTCCTTGCCCAGCGCACGGGCCTCCTCGCGCATGCGCTGCTGCCACTGCGGGTGGCGCCCCAGTTCATAGCAGGCGTTGACCAGCGACGCCGTGGTCGTGTCCTGCGCGGCGAACAGCAGCACCACGAAGTTCTCGACGATGTCGTAGTCCGAGAAATAGTCGCCGTTCTCGTCCCGCTCGCGGCAGAAGTGCGCGAGAATATCCTCGTCCTCGTTGCGGCGCTTGTCCGCGATGAGCTCGCGGATAAAGGCCGCGATGTATTGCTTTGCCCGCAGGCTGCCGTGGTACTTGAAGCCCGGGATGTTGATCTCGAAAATGAAGGTGAAGCCGTCGATAAAGTCCTCGAAGGCGGTCTTCAGCCTGGCGCCCTCACTGCCCTGGCCGGTGACCCCGGTGAAAGTCTGTGCCGCGATCTCCAGCAGCGTCGACCGCGCGTAGCCGCCGAGCTTGAACTCACCGGCGTCGAACAGGGGTCGCAGGGTGTCCAGGCAGATGGCGTTGATATGCTCCACGTAGCCGTCCATGCTCGAACTCTTGAACGCTGTCTGCATAAGCCGGCGTTGGAAGCGGTGCGCCTCGAAATCCTTCATGATCAGGCTGCCGCCGATGAGGGTCTCGAAATGACCCAGGCCCTTGGCCGAGGAAAAGTTCTTCGCGACATCCAGGTGCAGTTCGCGCGCGTTTTCCGGGCCCAGGGCCAGGACAATATGCGAGGGGCCCATGGCGAAACGGGACACCGCGCCGTAGCGGCGATAGCGATCGTCGCAGAACTTCAGCGGGTTGGCTTTCAGGCTGAGCGCGTTGCCGATGAGCGGGAGGCCGTAGTCGCCGGGTATCTGGCGTAAATCCCGGTTGTCCGGCCGTTCCAGGTAGTGTGTTTCCGTCATGCGCAATCCCGGCAACCGAAAATCCCGATTTCGGTATGACAAAAAACCGGATTCTACCCAACGGGCGACCGTGCGATATACGGGTCGCTGGTGAACTGACTATTCTTCTGTGTTGCCTAATCGATGGCGCCTGCCCCTGGCGTGCGAGGCAGGCGCCGCGGCGCCTATTTGATGAACAGCATTTCCTGGTACTTGGGCAGGGGCCAGAGCTCGTCCGCCACGTAGCCTTCCAGGGCGTCGGCGGCGGCGCGCACCTCGTTCATCAGCGGCAGGATGTCACCGGCGCAGAACTGCATATGTTCCTCGGTCGAAGCGAAGTCCTCCTTCTCCATGGCGCCTGCCAGGCCTGCGATGGAGCTGCTCAGCAGGTTGACCTGCTCCGCCACGGCGCCCATGATCGTGCCGTCCATCTCGACACCCATGCCGGACAGGCTCTGCGACGCACCGGCCAGGTTCGCGAGATACGTCGTGGCCGCCGGGTAGATCAGGGTACGCGCCATATCCAGCACCAGCTTGGCCTCCACCTCGATCGACAGGATGTACTGTTCGGCGTAAACCTCGAAGCGGCTTTCCAGCTCCGGCGGGCTGAGCACGCCGGTGCTGGAGAACAGTTGCACCACGGAATCTTCGCGCAGGGCGGGCAAGGCGTCGGCGGTGGTGGGGATGTTTTTCAGGCCGCGTTCCTCCACGGCTTCCCGGTGCCACTCTGCGGAATAGCCGTCGCCGCCGAAGACCACGTTGCCGTGCTCGTTCATCAGGTCCCGCAGCACCGTGACCACGGCGTCCGCCTGGTTCTTCCCGGCGCCCAGTTCCGCCTCGAGTTTTTCCGCGATCCAGTCGAGGGAGTCGGCGAGTATGGTGTTCATGGCGACGAGGGGGCCGGAGACCGACTGCGAGGAACCCACCGCCCTGAATTCGAAGCGGTTGCCGGTGAAGGCGAACGGCGAGGTGCGGTTGCGGTCACCGGGGTCGCGTTCGAAGGTGAGGATCTGCGACAGCCCCAGATCCATCTCGCCGCCTGCCTCTCCGGTGTGAATGTTACCCTCCTTGATATCCGTGAAGACCTTCTCAAGTTGGTCGCCCAGGTAGACGGAGAGAATGGCCGGCGGCGCCTCGTTCGCGCCCAGCCGATGGTCATTGGACGCCGTGGCGATCACCGCGCGCAGCAGCGGGCCATACAGGTGTACGCCGCGAATCACCGCGCCGCAAAACAGCAGGAACAGCAGGTTCTCGTGGGGCGTGGAGCCCGGGTCCAGCAGGTTGCCCTGGGTCGCATTGCCCACCGACCAGTTCACGTGCTTGCCCGAACCGTTCACCCCGGCAAAGGGTTTTTCGTGCAGCAGGCAAACGAAGCCGTGTTTTTTCGCCGTGGCTTTCATCAGGGTCATCATCAACTGCTGGTGATCGGCGGCCACGTTGGCCGCCTCGAAGTACGGGGCGATCTCGAACTGGCCGGGCGCCACCTCGTTGTGGTGCGTCTTGGCCGGAATGCCCAGCTTGTAGAGCTGGTCCTCGAAATCCTGCATGAAGACCTGTACGCGCGCTGGTATCGCGCCGAAGTAGTGGTCATCGAATTCCTGGCCCTTGGCCGGCGCCGCGCCGAACAGCGTGCGCCCGGCAAGCAGCAGGTCGGGACGGCTGTTGGCGAAATGCGCGTCCAGCAGGAAGTACTCCTGCTCCGCGCCGCAACTGGAATTGAGTGCGGCGATGTCCGTCTCTCCCATCAGTTCCAGCACCTTCCTCCCCGCCTTGTCCATGGCCGCGTTCGAGCGCAGCAGCGGAATTTTCTTGTCCAGCGCCTCCCCGGTCCACGACATGAACACGCTGGGAATCATCAAGGTGGCACCGTTGTCGGTACGCATGATGTACGCGGGGCTGGTGGGATCCCAGGCGGTATAGCCGCGCGCCGCGTTGGTCATGCGCAGGCTGCCGTTGGGGAAGGAGGAGCCGTCGGGCTCGCCCTTGATCAGCAGGCTGCCGGTAAATTCGGTGATCGCACGGCCCTCGGAGTCAGAGACGATAAAGCCGTCGTGCTTCTCCGCCGTGATATTGGTCATCGGGTAGAAGATATGCGAGAAAAACTTGGCTCCCTTGGACACGGCCCATTCTTTCATTGCCGCCGCGACCACATTGGCCGTCGCGGCGTCCAGTGGTTCGCCGGTCTGTACGGTCTTCTTGATGGCCTTGAACGCGTTTTTGGAGAGCGCCCACTCCATGCGCTCAAGATTGAAAACGTCCTCGGCCCAGATCTTGCCGAGAAAATCGGTCGGGGATACATCCTGCGGGGGGCGGTTTGTGATGTTCTGGATAGCTGTCTGGCGACCGGGATTAGCGCTCATCTGGAATTCCTTGTTCTGCTGTTGGCACCCGCAAGACCCGCACTGTTGTGGACCGGCCAGGCGGCATGACGGACGATGGGCTGATTACGAGGCAATAATCGGGCCAGGCTGTGGCATGATCACTAAGTGGCTGTTTTATAGGGGGTTCGCCGCGGCAACGGTGGTTGCGGTGCGCCGGATGGCGCCGCTTTATTGCAGCGGTGCGCTATATCGGTGCGCCGTACCGCAGAGACAGGAGGTGCGCCGGGGGAGCGGCCGGCGGCACGGACGCCGTGCCGCCGCGCGCCGGATCAGCCCGGCGCGGCGTCCCTGATCTGCGTGATGATCGGTTTCCAGAAGCCCGCGGGTGTGGGGTAGGGCGTGTACAGGCTCAGCCGGTTGGGCAGTGAACCGTACTTCGCGGCGACGCGGGCGGCGATATTCTGCGGCTCATCGTAGATGCAGAACGCCTCGAAGAAGGTATCGTCGATCAGGTCCGCCAGTTGCTCCCATTTGCCTTCCTTGGTCAGGCGGTTCGCCTCCGGTTGCAGGTCCGCGTAGCCGATCGCGTCCATTGGCGGAATGTAGGCGGGTGTGGAGGCGTAGAATCCGAGCAGGCCCTTGATGCTGGCCTTTGCCGCCTGCATGTCTTCCTCGTTCTCGCCGGTGGCGATCATCGCGCCCAGCGACATGATGAAATCCGCCTCGGGTTTGCCCGCTTTGGCCAACCCCTTGCGCACCGCGGGCAGGGCATGCTGCTCGATGAAAACCTGGTTGTTGAAGGGGTGCATGATGATGCCGTCGGCGACCTCACCGGCCACCTCGGTCATCTTCGGGCCCAGCGCGCCGAGCAGGATCGGCGGCTTGCCGTAGGGATTTTCGCCGGCGTTGAACATGGGCGTCATCAGCGTGTGGTGGGTGAACTCCCCCCGGAAATCCAGTCGCGTCCCGTCCTGCCAGCAGTCGAAGAAGGCCTTGATGGCCAGGATGTGCTCGCGCATGCGCGCCGCGGGGCGCGAAAACTCACAGCCGAAACGGTTCTCGATATGCGTTTTGATCTGTGAGCCCAGCCCGAGCAGGAACTTGCCCTTGCTGAACTTGTGCAGGTCCCAGGCCTGGTAGGCCAGGTGCGAGGGGTTGCGGGGAAAGGCGACGGCGATACCGGTGGCGATATCCAGTTCTGGCGCGTGCTCGGAGGCCAGCAGCAGCGGGAAGAAAGGGTCGGTGTTGCCCTCCAGGGTATAGACCCCGTCGAAACCGTCGGCCGCCAGGCGTTTGGCTGTCCCGGCGGCGTCTGCCACGGTGGCGTAGAATGGCGCATCAATGCTCAACATGGGTGTGCTTCCTTATGGGTTGTCTTGTGCGCCGGCGGCGACGTTGCGATTGCATTCGAACCAGCCCGGGCTTACCACGCCCTCGTGCTCGCCATGAAAGCGGCATCTGACCAGCGAGCGCCGATACTCCGTGCGCACAGGTGTGTCGAAGGTGTGCGTGATATCGATCTCCGTGCCCGTCACCGCGTCGATATCCGCGCTGATGACCGTATCGTTTTCACCGGTCAACGTGACCTTGCCCTGCACGGCCCGCTCCGGTGCCAGCGCATTATAGTCAACCTGGAAATCGACGTCCGTCAGGTTGATCATCGCGCCGTCGGCGCCCTTGAAATAGCCCATCCTGATCGCCGGCCATTCGGGTATTTTCACCTCCGTCGCCTGCAGGCAGAAATCCGCGTTGTTGACCACCAGGAAGGACCACTCCATGTCCCAGGGCCGCGGCCCCCAGGAGTGATCGCGCTCACCGCGCACCTGGCAGGTTTGCCCGGCGCCGTCGATGGTGACCGTGTACCGCGCCTGTATGGGCTGCTCGTAGCGGTTGGTTGAGTAACCCTGGGCGCTGTGGCTTTCCACCTCGCCGGCTCCACGGGAGTGGGGCGCGCCCAGGGCCTGCACCTGCAGCTCCACGGCGACCGGCAGCACCATCCCCAGGCGCTTGCCGCTGATGACCCGGGCAAAGCCATTGACCTGCAACGCGCCGCTGAGCAGGGGCTCTTTTGGGGTATAGCTGAACTCCAGGCCCCAGCCCTGGTAGTTGAACGCCTGCTTTGTGCCGTCCAGTTCCAGGGCGCTCAGCGGCAGGCGATACTCCTCTATCATCAGCCACTCCTGGTCCTGGTAGAGAAACAGCCAGAACAACACCCGCTCCTGCCCGGGGTGCCAGCCGATCCGGCAGTGGCCGGCGCAGGTCGCGTCCTCGTTGTACCAGTCGAAAAAATAGGACTCGTTCCAGTCCGGGTGATCGGGGCTGTGCGGGTGGGTGAATTCGTCCTGGGCGACAATGCCGAACTGGCTGACGTCGAAGGGTGCGCTCATGATCCTGTACTCCCTGGGTATTGGTGTGATGTGGCTGGCGTACCTAGCGAGCCTGGTCGCCGGCACCGGGCTGCAACAGCTCGACCACGCCGCGGTCCGCGTCCAGCCTGATGCGGTCGCCCGTGGCGATCCTGCGCGTGCCCACGCGGGTATTGACGATGGCGGGCAGGCCGTACTCCCGGGCAATAACCGCACCGTGCGAGACGGAGCTGCCGATGTCGGTGACCAGCCCGGCGATCAGGTTGAAGTAGGGCGTCCAGCCGACGTCGGTAATGGGCGCTACCAGGATTTCGCCGGGCAGCAGGGCGGCGGCCTCGTCGACACTGCGCGCCACCCTGGCGGTGCCTTCGACGACGCCGCGGGATACCGCCCGCCCGCTGATCACGCCTTCCTGATCTTCATCCCGCAGGCGCTGGTCCAGCGGCTGCGGGTAGCCGTAGCAGATCTCCTCGAATTGCAGTTTGTCCTGGAAGCTCAGCGCCAGGCGGCGCCGCTCGGCGAGCTCTCTCCAGGTATTGCCCTCGGCGTCCTGCTGGCTCGCCTGCCGCACCAGCGACTTGAGCTCCTCGTGGCTGAAGAAGAACACCTGGTCGCTGTCGCTGAACACGCCTTCGTCGACCAGGCGCTGGCCGAGGGCGTGGTAGGCCTCGGACAAACGGTACGTGGTCAGCACCAGCATCGACTTGGTCGCCTCGCGACGGCGGATGGCGTTGTGCGCCTTCGGCAGAATCCAGCGCAATCCCGCCGACAGCTCGTCCATGTCGATGGTTGCGGGCCTGGAATCGAGGGTGTTGTCGGCAAGCCGCGCCTTGACGCTGGTCTGGATGGTCGTCACCAGCTCTTCCGGCGCCTGCGCCCAGCTCGGCTGGCGCACGCAGAGTTCGCGGTAGCCGCGGTGGCCGTGGCGTTGCAGAAACGCCTGGTAGGCCGCGCCGATGTCGCCCGGCGCACAGCCGGTGAGCCATGCCAGCGCCTGTGCGGGGGTTGCGGCGCAGAAGGTCGCCGCCTGCTCCCGCGGCAGGGCGGCAATACTGCGGGCGATATCGTCGAGTTGCTCCACCAGCACCGCGCTTTCCACCTCGCTCGCACCGGCCAGCAGGCGGGCGGCCTCGGCGTCGTGCTCCGCCTCGTCCCCCGGGCCGCGTGCCAGCATGGATTTCAGGACGCCGCCGCTCAGACCCGAGGTGGCGGAGGATTGCAGGTGCACGCGGTAGGCGCGGTTGAGCATGGGAATGGCGTCGTCGATGGCGCGCATCACCCTGGCGCTGTCGCCGCCGGTGTCGATGTGGAAGTTCTCCAGGTCCACCCGCAGCGCGGCAATGGCCTTGTCGGCGGAGAAAATGTACTTCAGCAGCCGGGCGAACCCCATGCTGCGCACCAGCAGGTTCTTCGGCTTCGGCGCTTCCAGCCCGGGCACGATGCGTCCGCAGAGCGTCTGGCCCATCGACTCCACGTCAATGCCCAGGACGCTGGCGGCGGCGACAGCGCCGCCGCTCATGTTGATGAACATCTGCCCGTGACTGATCGCCACCTGGGTCCAGTCATCGGTGATGGCGGGGCGGCCGGCGTAGGAGACATGCATGTGCTGCATGCCGTGCTCGATGCCGCGCCCGGTGACGGACAGCGTCAACGGGCAGCAGGCCCCGGGCATCATTTCGCCGATATTGCAGCGGGTGACGACCTCCTGCGGCGACAGCGGGGTGTCGTGTTCGCGCAGGTCGCTGGCCAGGGTGGTGATCGGCCGCGCCTGCACCCAGTACAGGTCACCCTGGCGGTCGAACGCCCATTCCATATCCAGGGGCTGGCCGGCCAGTTGCGCGGCCCGGCGCGCCTGCTCGACCAGTAACTGCTGCTGCGTGTCTGACAGCAGCGCATGGTCGCCGACCAGTTCCCGGTAGCACAGCTTGCCGGACTCATCGAACTCGTAGTGGTCGGGGGTGGCCTCGCCGCTGACCAGGGCCTCGCCCAGTCCCTGGACCGCGTCTATCACCAGGCGGTCATAGCGATTGCTCACCGGGTCTACCGTGAACAGCACGCCGGCGACAGCCGCATCCACCATGGTCTGCACCACCACGCACATGCTCGCCGGGGCGATATGCTGGTCGTGTTGATAGGCGTCGGCGCGCTCACTGTTGAGTGAGGCGACGCACTGCCCGATGGCGGCGCGCAGCTGCTCGACGCCCTGCACATCGAGCACGGTTTCGTACTGCCCGGCGAAAGAGGCGTGCTCGCCGTCCTCGCCCAGCGCCGAGGAGCGCACGGCGACCTTGCCCGCGCCGAGCTGGCGGTAGAACGCCTCGAGTTCCTGCTCGGGGAGGGGCTGGGCGGCATCCAGTATCACGAACCCGTCCGGACAGGGCAGTTGCCAGTCCATGAGTTGTTTCAGGCCGTGTGCTTTGCCGCCCGCGGCCTGGCCGGCGAGGTCGCGCAGCCAGATCAAGCGGTCACTTTGGGTACACCTGGCGTCCATTGCGGTTCGACCTCTGTTGTTTTCGTTGCGACTATACGATCGAATAGTGTATAAACTATACGTTCGCATAGTTGTGGGGCGGGGTCAAGCGGCCACCCTGGCGGGCGGTTCAGGCATGTGACCTGACGGCGGAAAAGTAGCAGAGGCGGAAATGGGCATGGGTGGCCAGAAAAGCGACAGTAATTGCCGGCGCACGGCTATTCTCGAGGCCGCCGCGGAGCTGTTTGGCCAGGTGGGTTTCGAGGGCACCTCGATGAATGCCGTGGCCAGCGCCGCGGGCGAGAAGAAGACCCTGGTGCAGTACCACTTCCGCTACAAGCAGCAGTTGTGGGAGGAGACGGTGGCTCACGTCTGGCAGCAGCGCAACGCGGCACTGCCCACCGCGCTGAACCTGGCCGCCGACGACCTCGCGGCCATGGCGTCCATGGAGGAACTGTGCCGCTACATTCTCAGGTTCACCTTCGCCAACCCGACCTGGGTGAAGATCATGTTCCAGGAGGCCTCCACCCCCGGGCCGCGGCTGGACTGGATGGTGCGGCAGTTTTTCACCGAGGACGTGGCCGCGGGCCGGCGCGTGGTGGAACGCGCGCAGGCGCGTGGCGCGCTACCTGACGTCGACCCGATACACCTGCTGATCACGCTGTCCGGTGCGCTGGTCTACCTGGTGAACGTGGCGCCCATTATCGAGCGGGTGACCGGGCAGGATGCCGCCGACGATGCGTTTATCGAACAGTATGTCGGGACCCTGCTGCAGATTCTGTCCGCTGCAAGCAGGGCGTGAAGTGATCACTGCCACAAGGGCGGGGTAGCGGCCTTTTGACGAGGCTGTGCCGCTGACGCTCCCTCATCGCGCGAGCGCGATCAACACTCCGCACTGCCCCAGTAGTTGAAGCCGGCAAAGCGGGGCGTGCCCGGCAGGTAGCTGGTGTCCATGTGCGCCACCTGGAAGCCGCCGCGTTCCAGCAGTTGCGGGATGTCGCGATTCAGGTTGCAGCCGCCGCACACGCTGCGCCACAGCGGATTAATCCTGTCCTGCCATTTGCGCACGGCGCTGTCCGTCGCCTTGCCGTGCTCGCAGAAAACAAGTTTTCCGCCGGGGCGCAGCACCCGGCACATGCCCTGCAATGCCGCCACCGGGTCGGGAATGGTGCACAGGGAATAGGTCACCAGCACGGTATCCACACTGGCGGCATCCAGCGGAATCTCCTCACCGGGCAGGCCGATGAAATCGACCTCGAAATCGAGCGCGGCGGCGCGGCTGGCCGCCAGCTTCCACGAGGACTCCGAGGGATCCAGGCCAATGACGCGCTGCACCTGGGTGCTGTCGTAGTAGGGCAGGTTCAGGCCGCTGCCGATGCCGATCTCCAGCACCGTGCCGCGCGCCAGGGGAACCACCTTCTCGCGCTGTTTCATGATCGGTTTGGTGCCGCAGGCGCAGGCGATGATTCTCGGCAGCAGGTACTTCTCGTAAACACCCATCTCAATCCCCCTCAGATAACCCCGCTGCACCCGGGCAGCGCGCAGCGTTGATGCCAGGCCGTGGCAGTGCACGGCGATTCACGGTACCGGCAGGACCAGCTCGCCTTCTTCCAGGCCCGCCAGCACCTCGATCAGCTTGCCTTCGACGGGCCGGCCCAGGCGTACGAAACGGCGCGTTACCCGCCCGGACTCCGCCACCCAGACCACGTCGAGCTGGCCGACCTGCGCGACCCTGTCAACGGGAATGACCAGGCGTGTGCGTTCGCCGGCGGGAACCAGCAAGCGTGCATACATGCCTGGCAGCAGGCCCTCCGTGGACTGCAGCAGCGCCTTCACCAGGAAACTCCGCGAGCCCGGGTCCGCAACCGGTACGATCTCATCGACCCGCGCTGTCAGCAACCTGGACATGGCGGGAATTTCAACCTGGAGTTCCTGGCCATTGTCCAGGGACAGGGCGAGGCGCTCCCTTACACGCGCCTGCACCCACAGGGAGAACGGGTTGTACAGGGACAGGAGCGTTTCCCCGGGAGACGCGGTGTCTCCGGGCTCCGCGAAACGGTCGACGATCCGCCCGGCGATGGGCGAGCGGATTTCAGCGTAGCTTAATGCGGTCTCCGCTTCCTCTAGGGCGCGTTGCGCGGCGGCCAGGTCGGCGTCGAGAGAGCCCGCATTTGCCTCTGCGGCGTCGCGATCGGCGGCGGCGATAAGGCCCCGCTCGTGTAATTCCCGGGCGCGGGCGAGACTTTGCCGCGCCTCGGTGAGCCTGGCTTCGACAGCGCGCATCTGTTCCCTGGCACGCATGACGCGGGCTTGCAGGTCGCTGCTTTCCAGGGTGAGCAGCCGCTGGCCGGCCTCGACGTAATCGCCGGCGCGCACATCGATATCCGTGATGCGCGCCAGTAGTCGGGATGAGATGATGGTCGCCTCCCTGGCCTCCACGGAAGCGGGCACGGGTTCTGTGGAAGCTGATGTCAGGCTGGCCACTGCTATGGCCGAGGATGTATCTGGCGTTGAAATTTCCTCGAGCCCGGGCTCGATTTTCTCGTTGAAGTAGCCCGCCATGACCGCCACCAGCAGGGCCAGCACCATTACGGCGCCCAGGGGCGGCAAAAGCCGCCTGGCTTTGATCGTCATGTTTGCACCCCCTTTGCGTTCGACGGACCGGGTTGTCCCTGGCCTGGCTGGTCAAACACCAGCAGGTAGACCACGGGCACCACGATCAAGGTGAAGGCCGTGGACGCCGCGATACCGAAGATAATGGCCAGCGCAAGGCCGCTGAACACCGGGTCCAGCGTGATAACCAGGTTGCCAAGCATGGTCGTCCCCGCGGTGAGCAGCACCGGGCGCATGCGCACAGAACCAGCTTGCAACAGGGCGTCGCGGACACTGGCTCCCTCGCGCCTGGCCTGGGAAATAAACTCCACCAGGATGAGAGAATTGCGCACCACGATTCCGGCCAGGGCGATCATGCCGATCATCGCGGTGGCGGTGAACAGCACGGGATCGGGTGCCCCGGCGACGGTGCGTTCCCCCACCTGGTTCATCAACCAGAAACCGGGCATGATCCCGATGACCGTCAGTGGAATGGCGGACATGATAATCAGGGATAGTGGCGTGGAACGGGTTTGCCAGCGCATTATCAGGAAGATTGCCAGAAGCGCAAAGAGGTAGCCCAGCCCCATATCGCGAAAGACATCCCTGGTGATGCGCCACTCGCCCTCTCCGGTCCATGCGACATCGACTCCCGGTGGTAATTGCCAGCTGTCGCCGGCACCGCTGGCCAGGAAGGTGCGGTCGCGCCAGTCACTCGTTACCCCAGGGGCTGTGCCCATGTCGGCGTGTACGTCGGCAATGATTTCCGCCGGCGTGCGCCCGTTGAGTTCGGCATAGACGTAGACCACTGGGCGAAGGTCCTTGTGATAGATCGCCTGGTCGGCGAGTCCGCTGCTGAAGTGCCCCAACTCTCCCACGGCGGCAAGCGGCTGGGGGGACGCGTCCAGGCCGTGTTCGGTGGTGGCTTTCACAACGCCCTGCCGACCCTTTACCAGCAGTCGTTCGAAGTCCTTTTGCGCTACCCGTTGCGTTGGGTCGAGCCTGAGTTCGATCGGCAGGGGGCTGGACTCGCGCGCCACCTGTACATACCCGGCAATGTACCCGTCATTGGCCAGGGCCAGGGTCTGCGCCACGTCTTCGGTAGAGATGCCGGACAGTGCCGCCTTGGCTTTGTCCACCACGAAGCGCCTGCGAATCCTGTCCGCCTCGACGCTGGAGTCGATCTCCACCACGTGCGCCTCTCGCGACAGGCGCTGCATCAGTCGTTGCGCCGCCTGCTTCTGGGCCTCATAGGGCGTCAGGGTGCCGCCGTAGATTTCGGCCACGAGCGTGCTCAGCACCGGCGGGCCGGGGGGTGATTCCACAACCTTGATACTGGCGCCGTCGCGGCTGTAGGGCGCCAGCATCTGGCGCATGCGCAGTACCAGGGCGTGTGACTGGTGTTCTCTCTCGCCCTTGTCTACCAGGGTTACACGCAGTTCACCGAGGTTTGGTGCGGAACGCCGATAGTACCCGCGCACCATGCCGTTGAAGTCGATCGGTGACGGCACACCGGCAAAAGCTGCCAGGGCATTTACTTCGGGCATCCGGGAAATCTCCGAGGCGACCTCGCGAAGCAGTGCCGAGGTCTGCTCCAGGCTGGCGCTCTCAGGCATGTCGATCAAGACCTGGACCTCGTTCTTGTTGTCAAATGGCAGCAGCTTCAGCGGTACCGCGCGCAACACGGGCAGCACCGCGGTGGCGACGAACAGCACCAGCACCAGCAGCAGTACGGTTTTTGCCAGGCGCGGGTTGTCCAGCACCGGCGCCATGAAGCGGGCATAGGGATGTACGGCGCCGGGGGTTGTCGGCTCGCTCGGCCGCGCCTCAGCGCGCAGCAGGCGGCTCGCCAGCCACGGTGTCACCAGAAACGCCACGACAGTGCTGCTGATGACGCTGACGGGCACGTTGAACGCCATCGGCGCCATGTATGGCCCCATCATGCCCGTGATGAAGGCCAGAGGGAGAAAGGCGACGATAATAGTTACCGTGGACATCAACAGCGGAATGCGGATCTCCGCTATCGCGTTGACGATGCGCTCGCCCAGCGGCATGGTCGTGCGCGTGAGGAAGCGCGAAATGTTGTCGACCCCGGTTATCGGGTCATCGACAAGCAGTCCCAGGGACAGTATGAGTGCGAACAGGGTCACCCTGTTGATGGTGTAGCCCAACAGCATGTCCAGCGCCAGGGTAATGCCGTAGCAGATAGGTACCGCGAGGCCCACCACCAGAGCCTGTCGCCAGCCCAAAAACACGCTGATAAAGACAACCACGGTGGCGATGGCGAAGCCGAGGCTGCTGGTCAGTTCGTTGACTTTTTCATTTGCGGTCTGTCCGTAGTCGCGCAACACCTCCACGTGGACCTCGGGTGGCAGCAGTCGTTGCGCCAGCGTGGCCATGGTCTCGTGTACCTGCCTTGCGACGGCAACCGCGTTCGAGCCTCGCTGTTTGGCGATGGAGATGGCCACCATGGGCCGGTCGTCAATTCCCGCCGCCGGGTGGTTTTGGGAGAACGTTATCCAGCTGTAGTGGTCTGGCTCCGCGGGGCCATCGACGACCCGGGCCACGTCGCGCAGGTAAACCGGCACGCCGTCGATAACGTTGACCACGAGTTCGCCAAGTTCCGTGGCGTCGCGAATCACGTCGCCTCCCTCCAGCACCAGGGATTTGTTGCCGTAGGTCCAGTCGCCGGCATGCTGCAGGACGTTGGAGAGCGCCAGGGCAGAGACAATGTCCTGTGCCGTGGTCTGGCGCGCGCCGAGACTCTCGGGTTCTATCAGGACGCGCACGGTGCGCGCTCGCCCGCCCACCACGTTGACCTCGCTGGTCTCCGGTATGCCCTGTAAGACGGTGGAGATTTCCTCCGCCATGCGCCGCAATTCGTAGTCACTGTAGCGGTCTGGAGCCTCGCTCCACAGTCCCAGCATGACGATCGGCACGTCGTCGACTTCCACCGGGCGCAATCGCCATTCGCTCACTACCGGCGGTACCTTGTGCTGGTTAGAGTAGAGCTTGTTGTAGGTGTTGAGAATGGAGTCTTCCCGGTCCTCGCCGACGTGGAACCTGAGGGTGACCGCCGCCTGGGCGGTCGATGTGCTGGAGTAGACATGCTCGACCCCGGGGATCTGCGCCAGCAGTTTCTCCAGTGGAATAGTGACCTGCCGTTCCACCTGCCTGGCACCCAGCCCTGGCGCGCTCACCAGTACGTCGACCACGGGGACAACGATCTGCGGCTCTTCTTCTCGCGGCGTGTAAACAAGGGCCATTACACCCGCGGCCAGGCCGAGGAAAAACAGGATTTTTGGCAGCCCGCCGCCCAACGTGTAGTTGACCAGTCGATCGATTGGGTGAGGCATTTCGCGCTTCTATCCCGGTTGTAGTGAATCAGTCCGCATCGAGTACACGCTGCACTGCGCTTCGCATCACATCACAACAGCGCCCTTTGCAGGGCCGCCTCCCATGACAGCAGTCGGTTGCGTCGCCGGGGCGCCTTCATCTGCACACGAAACTCCTTCTCCGAGCGCCAGGTTTTCCTGATTTCCGCCTGACTGTTCCAGACACCAACGGCCAGTCCGGCAAGGTAGCAGGCGCCTGCCACCGTGGTCTCGGTCACCACCGGCCGTATCAGCCGCTGTCCCAGCACATCCGCCTGTATCTGCATCAACAGGTCGTTTGCCGCTGCGCCGCCATCGACGCGCAGGGGCTTCATCTTCCTGCCCAGGTCATTTTGCATGGCGCGCAGAATGTCGGCGTTCTGCAGCGCGATCGCGTCCAGGGTCGCGCGAGCAATGTGTCCGCGCTGTGTGCCCCGGGTCAAGCCACACAGCACGCCGCGTGCGTCCGGGGCCCAGTGGGGTGCTCCCAGCCCGGTGAGCGCAGGCACAAACTCCACGCCGCCGTGGTCTTCCACGGTGGCCGCCAGCCGCTCGATGTCTGGGGCGCGCTTGATCAGTTGCAGCCCGTCGCGCAGCCACTGCACCGCCGCGCCGCAGATGAATGCGCCGCCTTCCAGGGCGTAGACCGGCTTTGCGTCACCCAGTTGCCAGGCGACCGTGGAGAGCAGTCCGGAGCGGGAGCGCAGGGGCGTATTGCCGGTGTTCATGACGATAAAGGAGCCTGTGCCGAAAGTGCACTTCGTATCCCCGACGGAAAAACAGGTCTGGCCGAAAGTCGCCGCCTGCTGGTCTCCGGCAATGCCGGCAATGGGAATGCCGTCCGGCAGGCCCCTGACACCCCGGGTGTGCCCAACCACGCCACTGGACGGCACTATCCGTGGCAGGATATCGCGCGGCACCTCGAAAAGTTCCAGTAACGCGTTGTCCCATTGTCCCGACTTCAGGTTCATGAGCGAGGTGCGCGAGGCATTTGACAGGTCCGTGACGTGCTCGCGCCCGCCGGTGAGGTGCCAGATGAGAAAGCTGTCGATGGTGCCCGCCGCGACCTTCCCGGCGCGCAGTTTGCGCGCGACACCCGCGGTATTGCGCAACAGCCAGCGGTACTTGCTCGCCGAGAAGTAGGGGTCGAGTACCAGGCCCGTGCGCCGTTTTACCTGTGCCTCGTGGCCGGCCTGCCTGAGCTGCTCGCAGAAGTCGGTGGTGCGTCGACATTGCCACACCACCGCGTTGTTGAGCGCCTCACCCGTGTCCCGATCCCAGATGGCGGCGGTTTCGCGCTGGTTGGTGATGCCGATGGCGACGATATCGGAGGGTTTGCAGAACTTTTTTCGCAGCACTGCCGCGATGCCTTTTTGCACCGAGGCGCGGATGTCGTCCAGGCGGTGTTCCACCCAGCCGGGCCTGGGATAGATCTGGGGAAATTCGTAGTTGACGCTGGCCCGCAATCTTCCGCGGGCATCCATCAGTGCCACGGTGCTGCCAGTGGTGCCCTGGTCGATCGCCAGGATGAAGGAAGCCATGAGGTCAAATCCTCCCGCTCGTTATTCGGATCTGTGGCGCCAGGCTACTATCGCATATTCGCTGGCTCGCGGCATCATCGTCGACAGCGGATTCAGTAGGTGTACGCCACCTCGATACCGTAACTGCGCGGCAGGCTGATGGCCGCAACCGGCGTGCCGAATTCGGAACGCGTGGTGTTGCGCATATCGACGATGTATTCCTCATCCGTCAGGTTCTTGCCCCACACCGCGAATTCCCAGTTGCGTCGCTCATCGTCCCAGGCGATGCGGCCGTTCAGGTATTTCTCGTCATCGAAATAACCCGGCAGGTCGTCCAGGTCGGGGTAGTAGTCCGAATCGCTCTCGCTGCGGGCGTTCTCGCGGTAGACATAATCCACATGCACGGTCAGGTTGCCCCTGGGTATCGCCGGTGTCCAGTCGGCGGTAAGGGTGAAGTTGTTGTTGGTGTCGCCCTTGGACCTGTCCTCGGTCAACTCGCCGGTTGAATTGTAAAAGGCGTTCCACTCCGACTCCTGGTCGCGGTAGGTGGTGACCAGACCCAGCCGCAGGGTGTCCAGCGGCAGCCAGTCCAGGGTGAGCTCGATACCGTCGAAAGTCTGGTTGCCGTTGATGACCTTGGGTATGGCGGCATCCTGGCCGGGGGGTTTGGATTCCACCGAGCGCTGCCGGTTGTCGATTTCCAGCCGGAATACGGCGACCTGGGCGCGCAGCGTGCCGTCGAAGAGGTCGCCCTTGATCCCCCACTCGTACATGGTGGACTCCTCCGGTTCGAACGGGGTAAAGGCCGTCTCGATATCCAGGGTGTCGTAGCCCCCGGACTTGTAGCCGGTGGAGTAGGACAGGTAGGTCATCAGCAGGTCGGTGACCTGGTACTGGGCCACCAGGCGCCCGGTGGTCTTGCTCCAGCTATCCTCCGCTTCCAGGGGTGTCTCGGCGGCTGATTCCAGTCCATCGGGCAGGGTGAAAATCTGGTTGGGCACGCCCGGCCGCACTTCCCTGAAGGTGTTCAGTGGAATCAGCCAGCTGAACTTCTTGTCATCCTGGCTGTAACGCAGGCCCGCTGTCAGCTTGATGCGTTCGTTCAGGCTGTAGTCCGCGTCGAAGTATACCCCCCAGTTGGTAAAATCCCCCTCGTTCTCGATGCGTTCGCGCCACAGTATTCCGGCCAGGGAGGGACCGTAGATCATCGGTTCGCCCAGGGCGGCGGATATTTCCTCATACCAGAAGTCGCCGCTCTGCTCGATCTCCTCGGGGGTGACCATGAGACCCAGGGATTGCAGCGCGCGGGCGTAGTCCTGTGAGTTCCACAGGTGGTCCATCGGCGGTTCCAGGCCGATGACGTCATTCATTACACCGGTGACCTGCCGGGCCACGGAGTCCGCGGTGGCCGTCAACCAGGTGGTCTGGTGGGTGTCTTCCTGGCTGTAATTGGCCCCGAAGACGATGTCGACGTTCTCGTCGCTGTAGTTGAACTGCAGTTCACTGTAGAAGATGTCCGAGTCTTCCCGGTTGTCGGCGTCCAGGTAACGGGTGACATCGGCGGTGCCGTCGACGTCGCCGCGATTGCTGGTGTCGAAGTCCCGGTAGCTGAGAATCAGCTTGCCGGCCAGTTCGGGGCTGAAGTCGTGCCACAACTTGCCGATGACGGCATCCATGTCGCGCGTCTCCTCGCCGTCGATGACGTCGTTCTCAACCTTGCCCGAGAACGGGTCCAGGCTGTAGGCGTACTCGCTGTAGCCGAACGCCATGCCCGGGGCATTGTCCACCTTGTCCCAGTCGTAGGAAAGCTGTGCCCGCGTGGCGTCGCTGATCTCCCACAGGCCGGCAATGCGCGCTGTCTTGTGGTCCTGCTCACCGGGATCGTGCTCCGCGGGGCCCAACTGGTCGGCAAAACCATCCCATTGGTTGCTCAGGGCGTTCACGCGCAGGAAGAAGCTGTCCGTCACCGGCACGTTGACCATGCCCTCCAGGCGCACCAGCTCGTCGTTCCCCAGTCGCGCCCGGCCGAAGCCCTCCAGTTCATTCGACGGGGAGTTGGGAATCATGGAAATCACCCCCACCGCCGCGTTGCGCCCGAACAGGGTACCCTGCGGCCCCTTGAGCACCTCGACCCGCTGCATATCGGCGAAGGCGACGGTGGTCGCGGCCCGCGGCAGGTAGGTCTCGTCGTAGAACGTCGCCACCGAGGGGTCGCCACCGGTGGAAATGTTGGAGCTGGACACGCCCCGCACCTTCAGCCCCTGCTGCGTCGCGGATTCGCCCAGGACCTCGAAGCCGGGAATGTAGTCGTCGATGTTCTTCAGGGTCAGCGCGCCGGTATCGATGATGTCTTTGGCACTGAACACGTCCACGGCGACCGGCACGACCATAGCCGACTGTTCCCGGCGCTGGGCGACGACCACGACCTCTTCCAGCGCGAGCGCACTTTCCTCCTGGGCCTGCGACTGGGTAACCGAGAAGGTCAGGGGTGTGGCGAGAAAGACCGCCAGGGATGACCTGGAGAACTGTGACAAAGGCATAGCGTTAGCTCCCATCCTGTTATTTTGTTTGCAGCAGTGCACAGGGCAGATGGGTAGAAATTTTCCTCTGCAGGTGCGGTTCGAGCTGCGACGGTCGCAATACATAGCGCAACCCTCGCAGGCGGCATCGCGGCGTCAAAGGCGCCTGGCTGCCTGTCGACAGGTGAACGCTCTTTCCTGCAACTACTCCACGCGGTACAGCCAGGCGCCGAAAACGGGGTCGGACGACGTCTTGGAAATGTACGCCCCCTCCGCAATGGCCCCGGCGCGCAAGTTGTAGCAGTTGCCGTCCTCCGTATCTTCACAACTGACGCCGTAGGGATGTGCCTCCACCACGTTGGCCTCGTCCCGGGTCCAGCCCCAGACGCGGTCGACCGAGCAGCAGGAACTATGGGCGAAAAAATACTCAAAGATATTCGGGCTGAGCTCGGCTTCGGCCTCGTAATGCCAATCCGGAACCGCACCCAGCGAGGTGCCGAGGAATGCATCGAGAACCGTGCTTACCTCGACGGCGGAACCCCAGGTCCAGCCCGACAGGTCGAATTCGACTTCCGCCCACCCGCTGTAGATTGCCCCGTCGCACACACCGGTTGGCGGGGGGCAGACTGCGGCGATTTCGTGCCAGGTCTTGCCTGAGAACAATATCGGTTGTACCCAGCGCTTGTCATATACCAGCACGGTATCGTCTTCCTGGAAAGCGACGACCGGACAGCCGGCTCCGTCGTTGTTGGGTCCGTCCAATGGGCAGTCATCCGCGCCATCCAGTACGCCGTCATTGTCGTCGTCGGCATCGACATCGTCGACCACGCCATCGGCGTCTGTGTCCAGGCCCTCAGGCGCGCTGAATACCGGCCTGATCGAACCGCTGCTGAACGTGGCGACCAGGGCATCACCCACGTCCTCGTTGGGCATTTCCACGGTACATACCGGGTCGGTGGAGTTGCCGCAGAAAAATCCGCTGCCGTCCTGCCACTTGACGAAGGTATAGCCGGGTCGCGGCACGGCGGTGAAACTTTCGCTGAAGGACGAGTCGGTGATGTCGAACTCGCAGTAGTCCGGGCCTGCGCAGTCGCGAGTGCCCGACAGGGAGACGACTTCGCCGCCGGCTCCTACCAATACAGCGAGTTTGCAACCGCTAGCCATACTGGCTAGCGCAACGAGTACGAGCGTTCTGACGACAGTGTTCATTTTGAAGTCTCCTGCCCCGACGGGCGATATCCGGTACGTGAGTAATGGAATCAGGCGGTACCGAATTTGATAGTAATCATTATATTTTTTTCAAAAATAGCACACAGGGGGAAAACGCCAAAGTATTGTTTCCCTTCCCCTTTGAACCACGTCACCAACGGGCGTTCTAGTTCTGGGTAACTGTCCGTTCCTACCGGATGTCCATGGCATGCTGCGCCGTAGGTAGTCGCGTCACTGCAGATGCGCGCGGGTTAGCCTGTGTATTAGTGAGTTAGGCGCTTTTGGCGCGTTCGAACACGCCCTCGATGTAGCTGCGGATGGCCTGCCAGGCCTGCTCGGCCTCCGGCACCCCGGCGTTCACCAGGCCGTGCCAGCCCTGGATCATACCCGGCCAGCTCTCCAGGGTGACCTGCACCCCGGCACGCACGGCGTTGGCCGCCAGTTTCAGGCAACCCTCGCGATTGGTGTCGCACTGGCCCAGTTGCAGGTAGAGGGGCGGCAGGCCGTGCAGGTCGGCGTAGGCCGGGGAGATACGCGGGTCGTCGAGCGGCATGCTGTCGGCGCTGTAGTCGCGGCCGCGGTTGCGGATCCATTGCGGGTCGTTGAAGGGGTCGTCCTGTTTTTCCGTGTCGGCGACGGACAGGTCGAACCAGCCGGTGAGCGAAACAAACGCCCTCGGCAGTGGCAGGCCCTCGTCCCGGGCCCGGGTCATCAGGCCAATGGCCAGCAGCGCGCCGCAAGATTCGCCCATCAGTACGATGTTTTGCGCGTCGGCGCCCTGCTGGAGAAGGCCGGCATAGGCGTTGAAACAATCGTCATGTGCTGCCGGGTAAGGGTGTTCGGGCGCGAGACGGTAGTCGGGCATGACCACGCGTAGCCCGGTGCGCCGGGCGATGATTTCCGCGTAGAAGTGGTACTCGTCCAGCGGTGTGGAAACCAGTGCACCGCCGTGGCAGTGCAGGGCGATGCGGTCGCGGTTCGCGGTGTGCCCCTCCACCGTGTAGTCGCCGCAGCGAATGCCGCCGTACTCCGCGATCTCGATCTTCAGCAGCTTGCTGACCGGGTGGCTGTGGAAGGGGGCAAACATCTTGCGTACGTCGCGGTAGTCGGCGGCGGGCGCCGCGAAGTCGTCCGGTGCGCTGTCGATGATCTGTTGCAACAGTGGGCTGCGTGTCATGCGCTGGAATCCTGCGTTGTTATGTTTGGATTATGTAGAGATGCGCGTTCCTGTCGCATCGACCACAAACCCTAGCAGTTTCGCAGCCGCGGTCAACGCTTGCGCCCGGGGAGAGCTGTGTTGCTGGCGCGCCCCGGCCTCCTTGCGAACCCGGGTGCGCGCCTTCAGGCGGGATTTAGTTCCTGCTGCGTTGCGCCGCTCGCAGGCCAGCGAAGCTCAGCGCGACCAGCCACAAGGTGGCGGGGACCGGTATGGGCCCGGGTGTGGGTGGGGTGCTGCGGGGCGTGAAGACATTTGCTGCCAGCATGAACTGGTTGCCCGAATTCGGCACGAGTACGCAGACGAAGTCGTTCTGGTCATTGAAATCGCAGACTTCCTTCATGCCGAGCGTGAGCAGGGCGGAGACGGAGCCCGTTATCTCGGTCGGAGCGCTGCTGCTGCGCATCGAGGAGGAGACAACGCCGGGAAGATTACTGGCGGCATCGAGTGGGTCCAGCGTTCCGGCCAGACCTGCTGCCTGCCACTCGAAGGGGATCGCGTATTCGGTAAAGTTCTCCGCGAAATTGCGGTACTCGTACTCTGTCTCCGAGATTTTCTCGACCTGGCTGGTCAGGCGCAGCCTGGTCGGGCTCCCGGACAGGTCGGCAACGATCTGGATGATATCGCCCGGAACGTCCAGCAGATCGTCCAGCAGGTCGTTCAGCCGCTGATCGGCAATGCCGGGCTCAAAAAACTCGGAGTCACCAAATCCCTGGGCGCCGGTTACGATTCCGAAGGACTTTGCGTCCCCGATGCCGCCGTTTTGCGGCACCCGGTAGGTCTGTTGTGAACTTTGCCAGCCCTGGAAGTCGCAGCATTTCATCGTCACGGTAAATAACGTACCCGCGCGCCATTCGACGTACACGTCGTCGTCCTGGGGCGTGCCGCTGACCCTGTTGAAGATGGTGGACAGGCCATCCGGGTTGGCGCCGTTGAATTCTGACTGCAGGCGGTACTTTTCCTCGACGACCAGGGGGTCCGAGACAGTGCCGGACAGAATGGCGGCCGATGCCTGCCAGCTGCCGAGCATGGCGATAACGAAGAAAATGCAGCGTTTATAGGTCTGTCCTGAGAGCATCTGGTCCCCTCCATTGAGGTGCGCTTGTCGGTTCCTGCCTGGTGTCTGTAAAACGATTGTTTCAGCCAATCCAATACTGCGAAGCGCTGGATGCTTTACCAGGGCTGGACGGAGGGAGAAGGTGCTGGGTAAAAACCGATCGCTTCTTGTTCCGCGAGTACCGCAATAGGGAGCTGCGCGTGTAGACAGCAATATCCATGCCACTGCATAAAAATCAATAGCTTGGGTTGTCCGGAACGGGAGCCAGTTAAAAGTTTGTAAAAAATTTTGACAGACTCATGTCGCTCACCACGCGTCGCCTTGCGAGCGGCATTGTCGACGATGGACGCCGGCACGCCGGCTACAGCGAGTCCGGCCGCAACCCCCGGAAGGTCGCCAGGAACAGTTCCTCGATCGCGCGCTTGCTGGCGCGCACCTGTCGCGGGCGCATGCCCTGGTTGATGGCGTCGTGCACCAGCCACTGGGCGGCGCTGAGCAGCCCGGCAAAGCACGCCCGGCTGGGCGCCTGGCCGTAGCGGCGGCGGCACCAGCGCTGCATGCTGCGCGCCGCGCTGTCGAAGGCCGCCGCGATCACCGCGTGGGCGCGACTACCCGGGTCGGCGGATTCCAGGAACAGGAAGCGCGCGATCTCGTGCTGGGCAAGTATCGCATCGACGGTGTCGTCGATGGTCCGGTGCAGCCACTGGGGGTCGCTGAAGTCGGCGTCCTGCGACGCCGTGACCGCCAGCATGTTGGCGCTGACCGACTGCCGGTAGAGCTGGTCGACCAGGTCATCCTTGTTGTCGAAGCAGCGGTAGAAAGTGTCCCGCGACACGGCCGCTGCCTTGCAGATCGCGGACACCGAGACGGCCGCGGTGCCGTTGCCGGCGAACAGACGCACCGCGGTGTGCAGGATGTCCTGGCGCTGCTGTGCGACGCCCGGCCGCGGGCGCCTGCCCGCCCCGTCTGCTGGCTCGAGTGTTGCCACCTGTGCTCTCCCACTTGACACTAATCGTACAATACTGTCATATTAAAACAATCGGACAGAAATGTCAGCTTAATGTGCGCCCGCAGGGGCCGCTGCAGCCAACCTGCCGGAGGACCATCGACATGAGTACAAGTACGCTGCCACCGCTGGACCAGTGGGTCGCCCGCCCCTATGACGGCAGTGGCGTCAATCTCAGGCGCAGCGCCTATATCTCCTCGGCGGTGCTGATCCCGGGTTCCTTCTTCGTCGCCTGGACACTGATCGCGCTGGGCGTCATCAATCCCATGCCCGCGGACAAGTACGTGTCCGTGTGCCTGTTCACCGGCTACTGGATGGCCCTGTTCGCCTTCGTCGACAATGCCGGGGAGCGGCGCACGCTGACGCAGAAGTGGCACGAGTTCATCATGGTCTGGCTGATCACCAGCGGATGCGCGCAGGTGATGTGGGAGATCCCGGTGGTGTACATGAAGATTCCGTTTCTCTACGAACTGGGATCGGAACTGCAGCGCGACGAGTGGATGTTCTGGCCCTGGTGGCTGTACTCGGTGGCGGACACCCGCTACATGCGCCCCCACGACGGCCAGCTCGCCCACGAGATGATGTTGTCCCACTTCGGATTCCTGGAATTGCTCGCGGCGTACTGGCTGAGCCGGGGCAGGCACTACAAGAAAGCACTGGGTATCGCCGTGCTCGCCAACTGGGGCGCGTTCTACGGCAACACCTCGGTGATTTACATCAGCGAGATCCTCGGCGATTTCAAGTACATAGAGGACGGTGCGCTGGGCTTCTGGCTGAAGTTCGTCGGCCTGAACCTGCAGTGGTCCACGGTCAGCCCCGCCGCGGCCATCGGCGCCCTGTGGCTGCTGGGGCAGCGCTCGCGGGCCGAGGCGCTGGCTGGCCGCGGCGAACGTTAGGGGGCGGGCGGTGAAGCACGCGCTCGTCACCGGCGCCAGTTCGGGCATCGGCCGGGAGTTTGCCCTGCAACTGGCGCGTCGCGGCTACCGCGTGACCGCGGTCGCCAGGCGTGAGCCGCTGCTGCGGGAGCTGCTGTCGGCGCTGCCCGGTGAGGGGCACGACTATCTCGCCGCGGATCTCGCCGACCCCGCGGGCGTCGCGGCGGTCGCCGCGCGAATGCAGGATGCCCGCTGCCACCTGCTCATCAACAACGCCGGCTACAGTGTGTTGCAGCCGTTCTACCAGTCCGGCCTGGCGCTGCAGCAGGATATCCTGGCCGTGAACTGCGGCGCCCTGCTGACCCTGTCCCACCATTTCCTGGGGCAGGCGCAGCCCGGGGATGCGCTGGTCAACCTGTCCTCCATCGTCGCCGACCTGCCGACGCCGGCGCAGCCGGTGTACAGCGCCAGCAAGGCCTTCATCGCCTCGTTTTCCGAGTGCCTGTGGCAGGAACAGCGCGACCGCGGCGTCTACGTCATGGGCCTGTGCCCCGGGGTCACCGAAACCGGCTTTATCCAGACCGCCACCGGCGGCGAGTCGGCAGGCGAGTCCCTGCCGGCGGCGCTCACGCAGACCCCCGCCGAGGTGGTGAGCGAGGCGCTCGCCGCGCTCGAGAAACGGCATAAGCCGATTGTGGTGACCGGCTGGGCCAACCGCCTGATGGTGGCGCTCATGCCGCGTGTGCTGAGCCGCTTCAGGCTACTCAGGACACTGGCTGTCATCGGCGATCCCGAACGCGCGCTGTGACGGACGCTGGCAGGGCGCGGGGCGCTTCACGCCACCGGGAGGCTGCGCTATGCTGGCGCGCGAACCGGACGAGGGAATATTAGCTATGAACCTGCACAAACTCCTGCTCACGGCATTGTTGTTACTCGCGGCGGCCGGCGCGCACGCACACCAGGCCACGGGGGTGACCGGGGGTTTTGTCAGCGGCTTTGTACACCCGATTCTTGGCTGGGATCACGTCGCCGCCATGGTCGCGGTCGGGCTCTGGGGAGCCGTGCTGGGCGGCTCGGCGATCTGGTTGCTGCCGGTGGTATTCCCGCTGGTGATGGCCTTCGGCGGGGCGCTCGGCGTGATGGGCATCCCCCTGCCCAGCGTGGAGATCGGCATCGCCGTGTCGGCCCTGGTACTGGGGACCATGGTGTTGTTCTCGGCGCGGCCCCCGCTGTGGATAGCGGCGCTGCTGGTCGGCGTCTTTGCCATTTTCCACGGACACGCGCACGGCACGGAACTGCCGGACGCCGTCAACCCGCTGGCCTTCAGTATTGGCTTTGTGCTCGCGACCGGCCTGCTGCATCTCTGCGGCATTCTCATCAGCCTGCTCAGCCGTTGGCGCCTGGGTCGCGCGCTGGTGCGCGCCGGTGGCGCCATTATCGCGCTGGCCGGCACCCTGTTCTTGCTGCGCGCCCTCTAGGTGTTCAGGCGCTGCCCCTGTGCGGCGGCGCTCGCCGCCTGTCCGGGCGCCGCGTTTGCCCACAGCCCCATGGCGGGCATCGGTGAGTTTTACGGCGGCATACTGCACCCGCTGGTCGTGCTGCCGCATATCCTGGTCCTGCTCGTTTTCGGCCTGCTGCTGGGTCAGCGCGGTGTGCGCGCCATGCGCTTCGCCTACCCGCCCTTTGTGCTGGCGCTGATGGCCGGCCTGTTCATCGCCGGCTTTGAGCGGCAGCCCGCGTTGCCCGCGGAAACGGTGTTGTTGCTGCTGGCGATGGTCTGCGGACTGCTGGTCGCGGCGCAGCGGCCACCGCCCGAGCCGTTGCTGGCCTGCCTCGCCGGCGGGATTGCGCTGCTCATCGGCATGGACTCGGGCGTGACCGGGCTGGAGCGGCGCGAGACCTTCGCGGCCCTGGCGGGGTGCTGGCTGGGTGTTGTGCTGGTGCTGCTGGTGAGCGCCGGCGTGGCGGAGATGGCGCACAGGCACTGGCAGCGGGTGGCCCTGCGCGTGCTGGGTTCCTGGGTCACGGCCAGCGCTTCCCTGGTGCTGGCGCTGGCGTTTGCGCCGGAAACCTGAACCCCGACGCGTTCCGCGCACCGGCGTAATACTCAGGCGGCGAAAGCCTTCGCGCAGGCCGGCCGCGCCAGCAGGCGGTCGGCGTAGGCGCTCAGGTTGGGGAACGCCTCGTCGGTGATGATCCCCAGGCGTTTGGACATGATGCAGGAGTGGCCCAGCATGGTATCCGCCGCGGAGAAATCGCCGATCAGGTAGTCGCGTCCCTGCATGGCCTGTTCCACCGGCCCCCAGGCCTTGGCCAGCAAGCGCTCGGCCTGCCCGCGCACCGTGGCGTCCTGCCGGTCCGGCGGCAGCAGCAGGGTGTGCACCACGATGGTATTCACCGGCGGCATGACCATGCCTTCACAGTAGTGGAACCACTGCAGGTATTCGGGGAAGCGCGGGTCGTCGGCGTCGGGCTTGAGACCGCCGTTCTTGTGCCGCTCGAGAATGTACTCCGCGATCGCGCCCGACTCGAAGATGCTGACTTCGCCGTCCTCCAGCACCGGGACGCGCCCCAGCGGGTGACGCGCCCGGTGCGCGTCGGATTTCAGGTCCTGCGGGCTGAAATCCATACGGTTCAGCTCGTACTCCAGGCCCAGTTCCTCCAGCAGCCACAGAGTGCGGCTGGCTCGTGAATTCGGCGCAAAATGTAGTTTCAACACGTGTGTTCTCCGGTTGGGTGTTGCCGTGGGTGGTGCGGGCAGGCCGCTGGTTGATGATCTGCCCCAACCCGGGTGTCGGCGCCAGCGACAGGGGCGCGACGGCCGGGCATGGCGTAATCTATGTATTGGCACAAAAAATGTCAATTATTGTGGCGCGGATTTCCCCGGGCCGCAGCGGTGCGCTGCAGGCGGGCTGGATTGCGGGACCCTGCCTGCCAGGGGGTGGCGCCAGGCCGGATGGAATCCTGCCCGGGTGCCCGTATCCGGGGCTGGGAAGGCGGCGCAGAAATTGCAACTATCCAAATCGCCGCGCATTTTGTGTACGCTCAGCCTGTACTGCGCGAGGCAGGCGGGGGGTAGAGATGGGCGTGCAAATGAGAAACCTGGCGGGCGTGGTGGTACTGGCCTGTTGCCTGTTCGTGGCGAGCGGGGCCGGGTCCGCCGAGCGGGTGGCGGTCGGCGGCAACGTCTACTTCGGTGCGTCGCCCGTGTGCGCGCTGGTGCTGGTCAACGGGCAGAGCCAGTTCACCTGCGACGGCAGCGGCCGCTACGACCTGCTGGTCCCGCTGGATGCCAACGGCCGGGTTACCGTACAGGCCTTCGCCGACGGCTTCGCGCCGTTTTCGCAGCAGCTCAGTCCGCAGCAGGCGCGGGACTATCCCGTCTACATGACGCGCGACACTGCCGGCCGCGAACTCGAGGTGGGCTGGCAGTTAGCGGAGTCGAGCTCGGCGCGCCGGGTGCGCATCGACGGCAGCGTCGAGTACAACGGCAATCCCGTCTGCGCACTGGTACTGGCCAACGGGCAGCAAACCTTTTCCTGCGGTGACAGCCTGGGGCGGTTTTCCCTGGACGTGCCGCTGGACGCGAACCGCAAGGTGACCCTGATGGCCTTTGCCTCGGGGTTTCGCTCGTCCCGTACTGAAATCCTTGCGGACGTGATCGGCGAAACCATCACCTATGTGCGCCAGCACTCGACCACAAACTTCCTTGGCTGGGGCGTGGCGGGGTTCTATTTTCCGCAGTTCGGCGCCGCGCAAATCGTCGGCCCGAAACGCACAGATGACAATATGCAGCTCTACCTGCCGCCGTGGCTGGAGTTCAATTTCAACCCCGTGGACCTGACCACGACCTTCTCCGCCGACAAGCCCGACTGCTTCGATGACTGCCGGGGGCGCGGCGTCTATACCCGCGGTGGCTACCCCGACTGGGCCGAGTTTACGCTGCCCAACGGGCTGACGGGGCGCTCCGGTTCGGTGGTGGACGAACAGGCTGAGGACAACACCAACAACACGGTGAACCGGATCCAGATGAAAGCCGGTGTGCCCGCGTCCTTCTGCATGCACCTGGTTACCGACAACACGGACCTGACCCACGATTCGCTGCGCTCCATCACCGTCCGCGGCGGCAGGGACGGGCAGGGGAGTTTCGATCCCAACGCGTCCATACCCAACCTGTCATTCGACGGCACGACCGATGTCCATACCTTCCGCTTCGACAACTTCCAGCCGGAGGACTACATCAAGATCAGGCTCAACTCCGGCACGCCGGGGGTGATGCCCGGCTTCGGCGGACTGATGTTCGATACCGAATGCCGCAATGTGCCGAACGCGCAATGCGGCAATGGCCGCTGCGAGCTGGCGCTGGGCGAGAGCTGCGAGACCTGCCCGGGAGACTGTGGCGCCTGCGATGTCGGCGCCACCCCGGCCTGGGAGTGGTACCACCACGGCGCGACGCCGCGCTCACACTACGCGCAGGGCAGCAACCGCTTGCTGGTGTTCGTCGCCCACGGCGTGGGGGATCTCAATCACCGGGTGGAGGGAGTCACCTACGGCGGCAAGGCCATGCATCCGCTGGGCGGCCGCTCACAGGAACGCAACGACCGGGCCAGCGTTTCAGCGTGGTACCTGAAGGAGAACGATATCGCCGCCGCGGTCGGCGCGGATTTCACCGTGGACTGGTACCGCAAGCCGGGTGACCGTTCCTTCGAGAGCATCTTCTTTTCCGATGTCAGCCAGGTTGGGTCCTTCGGAACGATCGACGAGTCCGGGTGTAACGATTGCTTCGCACAGCAGTGCGACGCGCAGACAGTCGAACCCGGTCACCTGTCGTTCTACGTGGGTACGCATGAAAGAGACGGCGCCGCTTTCACCGCGCTCAATGGCTACCTGCAGGGTGCGGACCTGGGCATGGGCGGCAACGGCAAGGCCACGTTCGGCTACCTCGAAGGCGTGGGCGCCGCCGAGCAGGCAGGCGCGCGGTTTGGCCGCGAAGGCGCGTTCTCCCTGGTCTGCTTCGAGGTCCAGGACCAGCCGCTGCCGGGCGCTGACGACGACGGCGACGGTATCAGCGATGTCGCGGACAACTGTCCGTTTGTCTCCAACCCCAACCAGTCGAATACCGATGGCGCTGACGACGGCGGCGATGCCTGCGACGATGACGATGACAACGACGGCTGGGAAGACTTCTACGACAACTGTCCGCGTATCGCCAACCCCGACCAACTGGACAGCGATGACAACGGGCGCGGTGACGCCTGCGAGGGCTTACCGCCGGGTTGCTAGGACGCCCGGGGGCGACAGGGCGGTGATTCGGGGTTATCTGTTAGTTGTCGCCGTCTTTTGGTGACACGACAGCGGCATGTGGTATTCCGGACTAACCGCTCAGATACCGAAATTCAGCATGCCACACACATGGTCCACCAGGTCCGCATCGTCGCTGGCGCCCTGGTCTTTGGCGCTCACGCGGCCGTCCAGGATCAGCATAGCCAACCCGTGCACCGTGGACCAGGCGGCCGTAGCGGCGATCGACCCTTTCCCGGCAATGGCGTGTTCCCGCATCGCCTGTGTGACGGCCTCGGCCATCATCGTATAGGCACGAGAGCCGGCTTCGGCCAGTTGCGGAAACTCCAGCAGGTCACCGCTGTCCCGCCCGAACATCAGGCGGAACAGGGCGCGGTTGTCGATGGCGAACAGCACGTAGCCGCGCGCCAGCCCTGCCAGTTGCGGGCCGCTACCAGTGGGCTCTGACGGGCTCCGCGCGGCCTCCTCTTGCATGCGACGGGTGAGCGAGTCGAAGCCATCGGTGGCCAGCACCGCCAGCAGCTCGCGCTTGTCGCGGAAGTGGCTGTACAGGGCCGTCGGGCTGACCCCGGTCTGCCGGGCCACCTTGCGCAGGCTCAGTCCCTCGGCACCGTCGGTGTCCAGAATCTCCCTGGCAGCCGCGAGCAGGGCCGCGCGCAGGTTGCCGTGATGGTAGGCCTTTTTGCCCATGCGGCATGCTCCGCTGTGATCAGGGCGATAGCATGGCAGTATATCTTTACAGTGTAAAGATGTGCCTGTATGATGCCGATCTTTACAGCGTAAAGTTTCAGTTGACTGAAACCGGGAAATCTTATGCCAGCAGCAGCCACACAGTCCGCCAGGGGGCTGACGCCCAGTACCATTCGCATCGGTCGCCGCTACCGTCCGCAGCGTCTCGAGCAAGGCTACGACGCGATCGTGATTGGCTCCGGCATCGGCGGCCTCACCACGGCGGCCAGTTTGTCCAGGGTGGGCAAGAAGGTGCTGGTGCTGGAGCAGCACTATACCGCCGGCGGGATGACCCACAGTTACTCGCGCAACGGCTACGAGTGGGATGTGGGCGTGCACTACATTGGCGAAGTCGGCAGTCGCAGGTCGGTCACGCGCCGCCTGTTCGACTTCGTCACGGACGGTGCGCTGGAGTGGGCGCCGATGGACGCCAACTACGACCGCTTTTTCATTGGCCGGGAACGCTTTGACGTGGTTGCCGGCAAGAAAAACTTTGTCGCCTCATTGAAAAAACGTTTTCCCGGCGAGGAAGAGGCCATAGACGAGTACATGCGGCGCATGGGTAAGGTCGGCAAGGCGGTGCAGGCTATCAGCGTGGAAAAGACAGTGGGCGGGCTGGCGGGAAAACTGTTGCGGCTTGGCCGTAAGCTGACCTTGCCCGCCTACGTCAATCGCACGACCTATGAGGTGTTGCGCGAACTGACGGATAACGAAATGCTCATCGCCGTGCTCACCGGGCAGTGGGGCGATAGTGGCGTCTCGCCAAAAGATTCCAGCTTCATGATTCACTGCCTGATTGCCAATCACTACCTGCACGGCGCCTACTACCCGGTCGGGGGTGCCTCGAGGATGGCGGAGACGATAATCCCCGTGGTGCAGCGCGGCGGCGGAGAAGTCTTTACCTACGCCAATGTGGAGGAGATTTTAATCAGGCGGGGCGTGGTTCGCGGCGTGAAAATGGCCGACGGCACGGAGATCGAGGCCCCGGTCGTAATCAGTAATGCCGGCGTGTTCAACACCTTTGGGCGTCTGCTGCCGGCGGCTGTGAGTAAAAAGCACGGTTACCACAAGCGGGCGCAATCGGTGACCCCGTCTATCGGCCACCTGGGCGTCTATATCGGCTTGCAGGAATCCGCCGAGGCCCTGGGCCTGCCCCGGACCAACCTGTGGATTTACCCGGATGCCAATCACCGCGAAAATCTCGCCGCGTTCAAGGCGGACTATCGCAAGCCGTTTCCCGCGGTATACATCTCGTTTCCCTCCGCCAAGGACCCCAGTTGGGACAGCCGCTACCCCAATACGGCGACCATCGAGATTGTCGCCCCCGCGTATTTCGAAACCTTTGCCCGTTGGCAGGAGCAGCCCTGGGGCAAACGCGGCGAGGACTACGATGCGCTGAAAAACCATTTCACCGAACGGCTGCTCGAGCACCTGTTCGCCCATTTTCCACAGCTCAGGGGCAAGATCGATTACTGTGAGTTGTCGACGCCCTTGTCGACGGACTTTTTCTGCGCCTACAAGCGGGGGGAAATGTACGGCCTGACGCACGACACCGGTCGTTTCGAGCAGCAATGGCTACGCCCGAAAACCTCCATCAAGGGGCTGTACCTGACCGGGCAGGACATCATGACCTGTGGCGTCGGCGGCGCGATGGCCGGCGGGTTCATGTGCGCGTTGAGCGTACTGGGTGTGAAAAGCCCGGCGCTGCTGCGCGCATTCGCGGCGGGCCCAGGGACGGCTCCCACGCCGGGCGATTATTCGCTGGCGCCAGTCAGCTCAGCAACCCGGGGGCAACACCCGGATTGAGACTGCCGCTGAGGTGGCGGAGGTGCTGCTGTCATCGGTCGCCACCGCGGTCAGCGTGTGCACGCCGGCCGGTGCGTCGTCCCAGTTGAGCGTGTAGGGCTCGCTGGTGTCCACGCCAAGCGAGATGTCGCTGTAGAAGAACTCCACCTGCGTCACGCTGCCGTCGGGATCGCTGGCATCGGCGCTGAGGCTGATGGCCTCGCCGGTGACATAGCTGGCCCCTTCGTTCGGCGCGGTCAGCATCACCGAAGGACGATTGTCGTCGATCTCCAGGATCAGCTTCGGCCGCCGCGTCGGGTCCGCGGCGTATTCGCTGGCGTGAAAAAACTTGTGGTAGTTGATGCCGTTGCCGAGCAACTGCCAGCCGTAGTTGCTGCGCTCGCCCAGGCTCATGGCGCGCACGGAGTCCGTGACATCGAGTACGACCCACTCCGGCTCCCAGCCCGTGGGCGCAGCCGGGCTGCCGTCCTCGGCATAGTCCGAGCCGATGCCGGCGGCGCCCGCCGCATGCCAGGGGGTGCCGGCGGCGGCCTCAAACCAGGTGGCTTGATCCTCTGCCCAGTCGACCAGCAGCGGATGCGCGCGGTAGCTGTAGTCGTAGTAGGACGATTTATACAAGGCCAGCGCGGCGTAGGTGATATTCGCCCCATCCGGGACCGGACCGCCTTCGCTGGAGAAGATGGAAAAGCGCACCAGCGGGTTGTACTGGTTGGCAACGCTGTTGAGCACGCCCGCCGCGCCCTTGGGATAGCTTGTCTGGTTGCCATCCAGGTAGGTGTCGGACGTGCCCGAGTAGCCATCGAGTCCATCCTGCAGGACCAACAGGCTGCCGCCGCCCGGAGCGGTCACGTGGAACTGGGAGGTGGTCGATGTGGCGGTCATATTGGTGTTGTCGGTAGCCACGGCGCTCAGCGTGTAGCTGCCTTCCTGCGCTTCCCAGTCGACAGTGAAAGGCGGGATCTGGGCGACGCCCACGGAGTTGCCGTTCACAAAGAATTCGACCTGCGCGATATGGCCGTCCGTATCGCTGGCATCCGCGCCGAGCGTGACGATCCTGCCTTCGAAGAACTCTATCGATGCGCTATCCAGCGGCGAGTTCACGCTCACCGATGGCGGCTCGTTGACATGGTTTGCCACGGTTGCGACCACTCTTGGCGAGATGAAGCGCTGGCCGTCACTGTCGGTAGCGATGGCTTCAAAGGTGTAGAAACCCGGTGCGACAGAGGCCAGGGTCGTGGTGTATGGCGGCTCCGTGATCACCGCCAGGGTCTGGCCGTCGAGCAATAGCTCCACCTCGACGATGTTGCTCTGCGGGTTCGAGGTGACCGCCGTTACTGCAATGTCCTCGTTCGGCAGTGTGTATCCCTTGCTGACAGGTTCGGCGATCACAATATGCGGGTCATCGCCCGTGGGCTCGACCCAGTTCTCGGGCTTGTAGATCCAGACATTGCCGGCATGCTTGTTTTGCAGTGCCATGAATGCGTCGAGCTGGGCGATGTACTTCCATTTGCCCAGCACCCCGCCGGCAGGGAAGTTTGCGGTGTCCGGGTTCTGTGCCGATGTGCTCTCGATTTTCCCGATCTCCCACCCGTTCGGCGATACGACCGCGGGCGGTGTCAGCGCCCAGACGTCGCCACCGCCTCCCCAGAGCAGGAAGCGGTTTCTCGGCGCGTCGTAATCCATACCGAAATTCCCCAGGCCGTAGGGATAGAAGCCGTACTCGGTAAAGCTAAACTCGCCATCCGGGACAAACGGCACGTTCAGGTTGTTCGGCCCGGGGGTGGACAGGTCCCAATAGGTGAACAGGTCCTTGGAAATTTTCACTAACAGGTCATGCGTTGGAAGGTAGGCGGCGGCGCCCTGACCCCAGATGACGCCGCTGCCGACCTCTTCCCATTCGTCCTGACTCGGGTCGTCGACATCGTTCACGGTGTACTTGGAAAGCAGCGATTGCTGACCGAAAAAGTACACGACATCCTTGCCGTTTTCCTGCGTGTACCCGGACGCGTTCTCCAGCACATGCCGCGGATATTTCGCGCCTGGCAGGTTGCCGGGGATGTCGCGGTTCTCCCACATCTCACCGCCAATGACCCACAGGTTGGGATTGTCCCATTGCGAATGGGAGCCTGTTACGCCGCCCACCTTGTCGCCATCGCCGCGCGCCGGGTCCAGGAAATAGGGGCCGGTGGAGCGATAGGTGTTGCCATCGGGCATGACGAGCGAGCCGTTGGGGTCCGGCATGATATACGGCTGCCCGGAGGGAAAGCTGGCGCCGCCAAAAGTGACGTACCGGTCCGCGATGGGGAGGTAGAGGCTGCCGTCATAGGTATGCAGCGCCTGGGGCGATGAACCCGGGCCGTCCACTGTCAGCCAGGGATAGGCGCCCAGCGATGCGATATCGCTGGGCAGGGACATGCGCTCCCATTCCAGCGTCGTCCCCCGCCAGCGGTACACGTCGTTCCCGCCGTAGGCCGCGTGCCCCCCACCGTAGAGGATCAGGTCGCCGCGGCGGCTGTCCCAGGAAAACCCGCTGAAGGCGGACATGATGCCGTGCGGTTTCCATGGCTGCGAATCCGGCGCTTTCGTGGAGGACACCAGCAGGCCTGTCGGCGTCCATACATCCTGGAACTGGTTGCTGTTGACGCGTACCCAGCCGTTTTCAGGCGCGGTTCTCAGCACGGCGATCAACTGCTCGAGGTCGGGCCCTGATGGCCGGGGATCGACACCGGTGGGCAGTTCCGAATCGGCGGTCGCCGGGATCGGGAGTAACAGCAGCGTGAGCAATGCCGCGCAAACGCCTTGCTTGCCGGGTGCGGTGAGGAAACCAGTCATAGTCGTGTCCCGTCTGTCCTTGAGGGCGGATAAAAGAGAACACATCGGTTCCCCGTCGTCATCTGGCCTGGTCAGGGTGGTCGCCGCTGCGGGGAACTCGCCTGTCGCGCCGATGTTGTCCGTCCCATGGCGAGCGCCGGGAGATGCGGCGGGCGACTACGAGTATTTCCGGCCCGCGCATGCTCACTGGCAGTGCTGTGGGTACGGCCTGCAGGCGGGCCACCGAGTGGCTGCCAGGTTGGATGACCATTAAGAAAGCAATGTTCATACCATGCTTGCCGAATCAACAACTTACGTGGAGTCGAACCGGGTAATCCAGGAGGAGTGTAAAGAATCGTGACAGCGCGTTGCCCGGGAAGTGTCACGGCTCGGCGCGGCCGACCTGGCGGACGTGCGTTGTTCCACCGCGCCGGAGACGTTTGACGCTGACCTGCGCGCGCTGCTGTGCCGGCAGGACCTCGACCCCGAAGCGTTCAGGTACTGGCAGGCGGATATGTGCAGCCTGCCCAGGCACTTTTTCACTATCAGTCATGCGCGCGAGGCGCAGTTTCGCCTGGCCACCACCGATGCGGATGACTGCCGGCGCCTCCATGTGGATCGCAGGCGCCTGCGACTGATCTGCACCTACCAGGGCCCGGGTACCCAGTGGCTTGCCGATGCGCAGGTGAACCGCACGGCGCTGGCGCAGTGCGCGCCCAACGACGCGGTGCTGCGCCACGGCGAGCCGTCGCAGTTCGAGCCGTTCTGGGTGGGTCTTATGCAAGGTGACCCCGGTAACAACGGGCAGGGCCTGGTGCACCGCTCCCCGCCGATAGCGGGGTCCGGCCAGGTCCGCGTCCTGTTTTGTATGGATTGCTGAATTATGGCCCTGTCTGACCTGCTGAATGTGCGACAACTCTTTGCCCGGGATCGCGTCGAGCCTGGTCCCGATGCCTACCGCGAGCTGTTGCTCATGGTGCTGGCGCGGGCGACGGACGTGGATGCCTTCACGCATCACGCCGAGGTAGAAACCGTGCAAAAAGTCTTGCGCGACTATATCGGCGAAGACCTCACTAGCGCCGATGTGCGCGTCGCCGCAAGATCGGCGCTGTACGAATCCGCGCCGCTGGAAAAATACGTGGCCAGGGTCGGCGCGAGACTGCCCAGGCCGCAGCGCCTGGAACTGGTCCGGGCATTGGTGGAGGTGTTGCGCTCAGATGACCGGATCGCCACCGCCGAGGCCAGCTATTTCAACATGATCTGCGCAGCCCTGCAGTTGAGCTTTGCCGACGTCGCCGGTCTGACCCCGGGCTGAAGGCGGCCGGGCGCTCAAATGGCCAGCGGCGCAATGTCCCCGGCGCCGATCTTGCGCTGCGCGATCCCCTCGAATCCATCCGTGCCGGTGTAGGTCTCCTCGCCCAGCAACATGCCGGACTCCGGGTCGATGGGCCAGACGACGCTCATCCGCGTCTGGTACAGGTAATAGGCGTCCGGGTCGTCGACCTCGATGCCAAACGAGGCCAGTGTGTGGCCCGGGTAGGCCATGCGCATTACACCCTCGGTCATCACCGCCTCGTGGTCGGCGATCACCCGGTCGCAATTCAGTTCGAGTTGATGGGCGCCCGTCTGCACAATCGTCATGTCGTAGAACGCCCGCACCGCGTCCTTGCTCCACGAGGGATTCAGCCCCTCGTCATGCGGTGCGTCGTGTGCGAGGTAGCGCGGCCTGTCGCAAAGCGTTGCGACGACACCCTCGATGTCGCCCTGCGCCTCGGCTTTCATGTGTTGCAGCACGAGTTCCAGGTTGCGCCGGATCCTGGCGTCGGTTTCGCGCTCCATGCGCTCCTGGACCAGGCGCCATGTATTGTTGGGGTTGAGCTTCATGGGACTCCCCTGATTATTGTCGCTGTCGGTCGGGATTCTGCACCGGGAGGCCAGTCTAGGGCTTCGTGCCGGTGCGAACAAGTCACGGGCTTCCCGCGGCCAGGTGGCGGCCGCGCCCGGCACAGGCAACGGCCAGGGAGACAGCGCGATGCCGGCCGCGCGACAGCGCAAAACCTGCCTCGGGGTCAGGACAGCACTGCGAGCCGTTTGCTAGGATGCCGGGTGCTCCATTCGACAGGAAGCCGTTGCCGGGTTTGCGGGTGGTGGATGTGCAGGGCTGGCGTAACCGGCCGGGTGAACGTGAATTTCTTGTTTGTGATCCGAGAGTGCTACCGAATGAAGCCAGTGACCGTAATCGCGACAGCGATCCTGCTCCTTGGCGGCGCCGCGACCTTTATTCTGTTCAGTTCCTGCGGCACGCCCGATCCGCGCTGGAGTGATGAATCGGCCGCCATACTGGTCTTCAGCAAGACCGAGGGCTATCGCCACAAGTCGATTGCCGACGGGCGGGATGCCTTGCGCCGGCTGGGCAGCGACGCCGGCTATCGGGTGGTCCTGAGTGAGGACGCCGGTGTATTTAACGAAGCGCAGTTGGCTGAGTTTGCTGCCGTCGTGTTCCTCAACACCACGGGCGATATTCTTGACGCAACTCAACAAGAGGCATTCGAGCGCTATATCCAGGGTGGTGGTGGTTTTGTCGGTATCCACGCTGCGGCGGATACGGAATACGACTGGGACTGGTATGGCCAACTGGTTGGCGCCCGCTTCGACAGCCATCCGAAGACACAGGAAGGCCTGCTACGCGTCGTTGATGCAGGGCATCCGGCGACCTGGGAATTGCCGTCACTGTGGCGGCGGGTCGATGAGTGGTACAACTTCCGGAATATAGTCCCGGACTCCAGTGTGCTTATCGAGATTGACGAGTCCAGCTACAGCGGCGGCACCAACGGCGAGCATCACCCCATCGCCTGGTACCGGGTATATGACGGTGGCCGGGTGTTCTACACGGCGATGGGCCACACCCGGGGCAGTTACGAGGCCCCCGGGTTTCTCAGTCACCTGGCGGGCGGCCTCGCCTGGGCAATGGGGGATGAATCTGCCCTGCACGCGATGCCGGAACAGAGCAGGTTCAAGCGCGAGATACTCGACCAGAACCTCGACGAACCCATGGAACTCGATGAAATCCCCGGGGAGGGCATTATCTTCATTGAACGCCGGGGATCGGTCAAATTTCATGACTTCGCGCTGGGGCAAACCAGGGTGCTGGGAAAACTGGATGTCTTCTACGGTCACGAGGACGGCCTGCTCGGGCTCGCGGTGGACCCGGATTTCGACGACAATCACTAGATCTACCTGTTCTATACCGCGCCGCTTGAACAGTCGCTGCAGCGTATCTCCCGGTTTACACTCGAAGCTGGCAAGCTGGTAGCCGATTCGGAGAAGATTCTGCTGGAAATACCCACCGATCGTGAATGCTGCCACAGCGGCGGTAGCCTGGAGTTTGGCAGGGATCGGCAGCTTTATATCGGGGTCGGTGACAACACCCACCCGTTCAAGTCGCAGGGGTTTACGCCCATAGACGAGCGCCCGGGGCATGCCCTTTGGGATGCACAGCGCTCAGCGGCCAACAGCATGGATCTGCGCGGCAAGATTCTGCGCATCACGGTGCAGGACGATGGCGGCTACTCCATCCCCGAGGGCAATCTCTTCCCTCAGGGCACCGCGCAGACCCGGCCCGAAATCTACATCATGGGCTGTCGCAACCCGTTTCGCTTTACGCTCGATAGCGCGAGCGGCGACCTGATCTGGGCGGACCTGGGGCCGGATGCGCGCAAAGCCGACCCCGAGCGCGGCCCCCGGGGTATGGGGGAATTCAACCGGGCCACCGAGGCGGGTTTCTGGGGCTGGCCCTATAGTGTGGGCAACAACCAGCCCTACGTGGACTACGATTTCGCGCGCAGCCAGAGCGGCGCTCCGTTTGATCCGCAGCGTCCGCGGAACGACTCGCCGAACAGTAACGGACTGGTCCAACTGCCTCCCTCCAGGGGGGCCTTCGTCTGGTACTCCTACGGCGTGCAGCCCGAATTCCCCTGGCCCGGCGCCGGCGGCGTGAACCCGATGGTGGGGCCAGTGTTCTACCGGGAGAATTTCGCGGAGTCGGTAAACACCTTTCCCGCGTACTTTGAAGGTGGCCTGTTTCTTTACGAATGGGCGCGCGACTGGATAGCGGTCGGGCATTTCGACAGGACGGGAGCGAGGCTGCGCAGGGTCGAGCCCTTCCTGCCGGATCACCAGTTCTCTCACCCCATGGACATGCTGTTCGCCAGCGATGGCAATCTGTACGTACTGGAGTACGGTCGCAAATGGAAGCAGCGGAACCCGGATGCGAGCCTCAACCGTATCAGCTATCACGCCCAGGGCACCGACGCCGATAACGAGGCATTGATTGGAAAACCCGAGCTCGAGGCGGGCCTGCCCGAGGGGCAGCGCCTGGTGCATACATCGGGCTGCCTCGGTTGTCATGATGAGCAAGCGCTGGTCAACGGGCCCAGCTTCCGGCAGGTGGCCGCGCGCTATAGCGCGCGGGACAGTGATTACCTGGCCGGCAAGATCCTGGAAGGTGGCGCGGGTGTCTGGGGCGATACGCATATGCCGCCTCATCCACAGCTTACCAGTAGCGAGATCAACGCGGTTGTCGACTGGATATTGTCGCTGGGTGAGGCTGGCCGACAAGGGGAGCAAGGACATCAGCGCTAGCAGGCGGACTCGCTTCGTGGGGAGTGGGTGAAGCGGATACTGGGTCGTGAATACGCCGGAACCTGAATACCCAGGGCTTCTGTCAGCCCTGCTTTCTTTCTCCGGGGCTATTGGCGCGCGACCAACCTTGCCGCGTGCGCTGGCAGCCTAGAACGGAATGTCATCCTCGCCGAAATCGGAGGGCGTGGGGAAAGGCGCTTCCTCGCCCGGGGTCCCCGCGTTGTCACCGAGGACCTCCACCTTCCACCCCTGGAGGTTGTTGAAGTACCTGCCATTGTATTCGCGTCCGCGAATATCGAAAGTAACCGTGACTTCCTGTCCCGCATGTAGCGACTCCAGCAGGGACACCTTGTCCTGGACGAATTCCAGGTTGATCTCCTGTGGATATTTTCCGTCCTCAACGATGACTACCATCTCGCGCTTGGTAAAACCACTGTCGAAGGTCTTGGGATCCTGGATCAGCTTGATCTTGCCGGTTAACTCATAGGCCATGTGTGTCTCTCTTCGTAATCAGTTCATCCAGTCCGGATCGGCATTGCCTGTTGACCTGCCGTCAGTATCCGGGCCGGTGAGTGTAACCTATCCCGGTGCAATAGTCGGGCAGCCTGTCATGCAGGCAATGGCCCAGGCTGCGCCGAGTTGAATGTATGCCAGTAAAGTACACGCTCCTGCTCGTGTGCGTCACAGTGCGCCAGCGCCGCGGCCGCAGCCTTTGCGGTATAGGTTGGGTCCAGCCGGATACCACTGGTGGCGAATTCCCGAGTCGCGGCATCGCCCTCCGCTGTCGCCACGCCGTAGCCGGCGCCAAAGTACTGGTTGAGCAGGTGCACGGGCGGCAGCTCGCCTTGCGGCTCCTGTTGGTGACGTCGCATCGCCGCCAGCGTCTTGGCCATCAGGGTGGCAATGGTGCTCGCCGCGCAGGTGGGGATCGGGCCCAGGTGGCTCGGGGCAACGCGCACACCAACAACCCTGCTGGGTAAGCCGGCCAGATATGCCCCGAGGGTCAGGCCCGCGCAGGTGCTGGTCGAACCGACGGCGCAATAGATGACGTCGGGGTAGGGCTGTCGGCGACTATCGTACTGCTGTTTCAGTTCGAAAGCCGCGTTGACAAAGGCGAAGCAGCCTTCGATGTTCGACCCGCCGGCAAACAGGAAGTAGGCGCCCGGGCTGCGTAAACGCTCGAAGAGGTAAAAGGCCATGACGCTGCGGAACAGGCTGCCGCAGTGGATCAGCCTGGCGCCCGAGGTCTGCAGCCGGCGATAATTTTCCGCGCACACCTCACTGTCCTGCTGGTCGAACAGCAGCACCGTGCAGCGCAAACCCAGCTCGCGGCAAAACAATGCCGTCGCCAGGCCATGGTTGGTACCGGTAGCCCCAAAGGTCACGATGTGGGATCTGCCCGCCTGCTGCACGCGCGCAAGAATGAACTCCAGCTTGCGAACCTTGTTGCCGCCGTACCGGCTATTGCTGAGGTCATCGTGCTTGACCCAGAGGTTCTTCCTGATTCCTGGGTAATGCGTTACCGGCGTGGGCAGGTCCGCCAGCGGCAAACGGGGGAAAGCCTGCGCCAGGTCCGGGTACGTCTGGAAAATTGGCAAGTCATGCGCCACGTGGTGATCCCTGCGGAGTATTTGCTTACACGGCGCATGGTAAGCGAGAGCCGCGGTATTCAGCCAGCGGTGGCAGAGTGATTCGCTGTACCTGCAGCGTCCGGCCCCGCGCCGACCTGCCCCGGCGTCCTGCTCAGGCGCGCGTTGTGCTGGCGGCGCGCCCCTGCCTGCGACTGTTGTACACGTTCGGTAAAAGCGCTGTGCGCCCTGCCTGTTGTCACCGCCGAGGCCAGCAGTGCCGCACTGTAGCCAAACGTTGGCGCAAAGCCATCGATAGCGATATCGCCGTTGCAGAATTCCAGCACGGTGATGACGCACTGTGCGGCGATGCGTTCGGCCAGGACATCAAGGTCAACGCCGTCGCGCAGTTCTCCTGCCTGCCTGATTTCGTCCAGCGCCTGGCGGGCTGCCTGGCAGATGGATTCGGTGATATCCCAACCCAGTCGGCCGCCGTAGTCGGAGTTCATAAACAGCCTGAACAGCTGCTGGTTGTATTCGGGCAACTCCTCGATGGTCTGGCTGCACAGGTCGATGATGGCCAGCAGGCGCGACGCCCCGGTATGCCCGGTGTTGTCGAGCTTGTCTCCCAGGACGTCCGAATTGAAAAACGAACTGACCGCCTCCACCAGCAGTTGCTCCTTGCTGCCGAAGCCCCGGTACAGCGTGGGCACGGACACCCGGCAGGCCGTCGCCAGGTCGCGGATGGTGAGTTCCAGCACCCCCTGGGTGGCAATGCAGTCGCGCACGCTCTGCAGAATCCGCTCACGACGTTCAAGTGCTTGTTCTTCAACGAGTTTCATGGTGTTTGGCTGCTGCAGGCCGGGCTCTCCAGGGGTGGGCAAGCAGGGCCTGTATTCTTGCAGATCACTGAAGGCAATAACAGTTTGATAGCATATTAACGTAATGTTAACGTGTTAACATATTCACTTGTGCAAGGCGAGATGCATGGCCACGCTGCTCTGTCATATTGAAATCAATCCGGGCATGGAAGCGGAATTTGAAGCGGTCACCAGGGAGATGTACCGCCGCACGCATGCCGAAGAGCCAAACTGCATACGCTACGAGTACTACCGGGGCGCCCGGCCGAATTTCTACTACTGCCTGCTGAGTTTCACCGACTGGCACGCCTTCCTGCAGCATCAGGTCAGCGATTACCACGAGGGTTTCGACTTCGCCTCGATGATAAAAACGCTCGATATGGAGTGGGTCGACCCGGTGGGCGACGCCGCGCCAATGGGCGCCACCGGGTCAGGTAATTTGCCCGGGAGCGCCAGCGAGGCCATCAAGGCGGCCGCTGCAAGCTATCCCGTTGCGGTGCAGGCATGGTGGCAGGCTCACCGCCAGTAAACCATGGGCCGAATCGCGAGGAACCTGTTGTGACCCGACCAAAGGAAAGCCCGGCGGATTACAGCCTGCTTGATCCGGCGGTGCAGGCATGTCCCTATCACGCCTACAAGGTCTATCGAGAAGGGCCTGTGTTCCAGATGCCCGAGACCGGGCACTACGTCGTCTCGCGCTACCAGGACATCTGGCGCATTGTGCGTGAGCCCGAGGTCTTTTCCATCGATACCACACAGGATGGCGGGCATCCCTACGACAACTATTCGGACATCAAACGGCTGTTCAGCGAACGAGGATGGGAAAGTCGCACCGTCCTGTCAACGGATCCTCCCCTGCACGGTTCCTACCGCAGCCTGCTTGAGCATTGCTTCACCAACCGCCGCATCAAGTCAATGCAGCCGATGGTCGAACAGCTTTCCAACGAGCTGATCGATGCTTTCATCGACAAGGGGAAAGTCGAGTTCGTCGAGGAATTCTGCTATCCGCTGCCGATGATGGTCATCGCTGATTTCCTCGGCCTGCCACAGCAGGACCTGGAGGATTTCAAGCGCTGGTCTATCGCCTGGGTGGCGCCCTTCGCGATGAACAATGACAGCGAGTCGGCCTACAGGTACGCCCTGGAACACGTTGAGCTAAAGGCCTATCTCGTCGAGAAGTTTGACGAAAAGCGACGTAAGCCCGACGGCCGTGTCATTTCCGATCTTGTGAACTGCAGTTATACCGCGCTGGACGGTACCCGGCGGCCCCTCACGGAAAATGAACTGCTGTCCATCACCGAGCAGTTGCTGGTCGGTGGTAACGAGACCACCAACAATGCCATGGCCTCGGCCATGCTGCTGTTGCTGCAGCATCCCGGGCAGATGGACTTGCTGTTGAGCGACATCGACAGGTATGTGAAGGGTTTCGTCGAGGAATGCCTGCGCTACGAGTCCCCGACCCAGGGACTGTACCGCTATACGGTGCAGGACACCACTGTGGGTGAAACCTTTATCCCGAAAGGCTCCATGGTGCATTTACGCTTTGCCGCGGGCAACCGCGATGATGGCCAGTACAGCGAGGCGGACGTCTTCGACATTACTCGCTCAAACGCGGCCACCCACCTGGCGTTCAGCCATGGGCAACATCACTGCATGGGCGCACCGCTGTCGCGCATGGAAATGAAAGTGGCGTTTTCCGTGCTGTTGAGGCGCTTGAAGAATATACGCCTGGCGCGGGGGAGTGATGAGCTCAAGCATGTGCCGGGGTTTACGTTGCGCGCGCTGGAAGCGCTGGACCTGGCCTTTGATCGGTGACGGGTTGCGACTGACCAGGTCGAAATAAACGAAGGCGCCAGTGCCAAAACCTGGAAGGTGTAGCAGGAGGTTTGTGCTAGGCGACGCCTTGGTGTCGTGCTCTGGCGGACTCGAAGGTTGCCACCAGATGCTTTGCGAGTGGAGTGGCATACGTCTCGGGTTTTACCAGTAGTGCGCTTTCCCAGGTCACGTCCAACGAAACGGATATCTCGCTGAGCGCGCCTGCATCCAGCTCGCTTTTGAACACCGTTCGTGGGCCGGCGCAAACCACATCCGAGGATATCGTCAGTTTCTTCAGGATGTCGTAGTTGTCCGACAGGACCTTCATTCTGCTCAAGATGGGGTGATCCCCGATCTGCTGTACCGTACCCTGGGGCTTGGGCGCCACCCATGAATAGTGGATGAGCGTATCCATCTCGACCGTCTTCGAATCGAAGACCGGATGGCCCGGCCTTGCCACGGCGATAATCCTGTCCGTGATCATCGGCATGGCCACGATATGTTCATCCTTTTGCTGTTGAGCCTGGAACGGGCCTACGACGATGTCCAGCTCCGAAGCCCAAAACATAGAGAGCAAGGTTTCCTCGTTCTCTGTCACGATGGACAGTTCCACTTCCCCGGTGGACTCGACGAACGTTTTCAGTACCTCAGGCAGCATCACCTGTTCAATGATCGGTCCCACGCCCAGGTTCAGCCGGCCCTTGTCGAGCTGGGTCATCAGCTGAACGTGGCGTTCGATTTCCGCGAGATGCGCGCGCAGGGGTTCCGCCCTGGACAGGATGTAGCGTGCCGTATCGGTAGGCACCAGGCCCTTGGGATAGCGGTGAAACAGCTCTGTATCCATTACGTGCTCGAGGCGCGCCAGCTTTTTACTCAGGGTGGGCTGTGACATGTTCAGTCGAGTGCAGGCCCGGGACAGGCTGCCGGCCTCGTACACCGCGTGTATCAACTCGATATCTCTGACATCCATTGCTGCCCCCTCTTGTCATGGGCTTGGGTCGTTACATGTATTCCATATTTTAAATGAACTACTAAAAACTATTCATTATCTTTCGGGCAGGCGGGTTGCTACCTTGGTGACAATTGGAGGAGCCGCCATGTCAACGATACGGATCTGGGGTGCGGGTACCCCTCGCAGCCTGCGCCCCATCTGGCTGGCGGAGGAGCTCGGACTCAAGTACGAAGTCATGCCCATCGGCCCCAGGACCGGTGAAACGCAGACCCCGGAATACACCCGGATGAACCGCAAGCAGAAGATCCCGTTCCTGGTGGACGGCGATATCCGGCTGTCCGAGAGCGTGGCGATCTGCCGCTACCTGCTCGGTACGTATCCGAACGGGGAGGTTTACCTGCCCGCTACCGCCGAGGCGAAAGCGAAAGAAGATGAGTGGTGTTGTTACATATTTGGCGAGCTCGACGAGACCAGCCTGTATGTGATGCGCAGGCACAGCGATCTCGCGGACATTTACGGTGCGAGCGAGGTGGTCATCGCGTCTGCAGCAGGCTATCTCAAGCGGCATCTCGACGTCCTGGCGCAGCACCTGGCCAACCACGAGCACCTGATGGCGCAGGGCTTCAGTCTCCCCGACCTGTTACTGGTGTCCTGCCTGGACTGGGCGCTGTTCTACGGTGTGGAACTGCCGCCGGTCGTGGCGCAATACCGGGACCGCATCGCGCAACGAGCGGCCTATGAGCGCGCGATGCAGATCAATTACCCCGACCTGTTTGGAGGAGTCGCCAATGGGACCGCTTGACGGATTGAAAGTCGTTGACCTCACAACCATGGTGTCGGGGCAGGTGGCCTCCATGATGCTGGCCGACCAGGGAGCGCATGTCATCAAGGTAGAGCCGCTGGCAGGTGAGCAGATGCGTCATATCGGGCCGCCCCACAATGGGGTGGCCTCGGGCTTTTTCTCCTGTAACCGGGGCAAGGAATCCATCTCGCTGGACCTGAAATCGGAGGAGGGGAAGAAGATACTGCTGCAACTGGCAGAGTCCGCCGATGTGTTCATCCAGAATTTCCGGCCGGGAGCCATTGAACGCATGGGCTTCTCGGAGGAAGTGCTGCGTGAGATCAACGAGAAACTGATCTACGTCTCCATCAGTGGTTTTGGCGAACATGGCCCCTATACCCACAAACGCGTTTACGACCCGGTGATACAGGCTCTGACCGGTGCGACGGATATACAGGCAGACCGCGAAACCGGCCGGCCGCAGATGTTTCGAATCATCATCGCGGACAAGGTGACTTCTCTGGCCGCAGCCCAGGCTATCTCTTCAGCGCTTTACGCCCGGGAGAAAACGGGTGAAGGCCAGCACATCCGCCTTTCGATGCTCGATACCATGCTGTCGTTCTTCTGGCCGGAGGGCATGGCCGGCCTCACCTTTGCGGACATGGAGTTCGACGTGACCCAGTTCCAGGGGAAGATGGACCTCATCTACGAGACGCAAGATCGCTACATCACCGCCGGTGCGGTCTCCGACAAGGAGTGGGCGGCAATGTGCAGGGCGATAGAGCGTGAGGACCTGATCGAGGATCCTCGCTTCAAGACCTCGTCCGACCGGTTCGTCAATGGGGAGGAGCGCAAGACCATCACCGCGGCAGAGATTATCAAGTGGTCCAGCGAGGAAATCCTGGAGCGTCTTGATCGTGAAGGTGTTCCCTGCGCGCCGCTGTTGAACCGGATGGAGTTGATTGAGCAGGAACAAATCATCGCCAACGATTCCATCCAGAAAATCCAGTATCCCGGGTTCGGGGAAGTACGCCAGCCACGGCCCGCTGCCCGGTTTGACAAAACGCCCGCCGGGATAGCGGGGCCAGGCCCCAGGCTCGGCCAGCACAGCCGTGAAATCCTGGGTCGGCTGGGCTATACAGATGACGAGGTCGAGGCGCTGGTTGCCGGTAACAAGGTACTGGCCTCTGAGTAGGGTGAAATTGTGATGGAGAACGAGATGAAAAAAGTCTGTCTGGTTATCGGCGCCGGCGCAGGTATTGGCGGTAGTGTCGGCCGCAAATTCGCCCTGGAGGGCTATCACGCCGCATTGTGCCGGCGCAGTGACGAAGAAGGCCTGAACAACTTGGTCAGCGCCATCGAGTCAGAGGGCGCTTCCGCCAGCGGCCACCTCGTCAACGCGGTGAAAGAAGGCGCGATTGAGGACCTCGTCGCCGACGTGGAGAAGATCGGGCCCATAGAGGTGGTGTTGTTCAATCTCGGCGCGCAGATCGGCGGCCGTTCCCTTGAAGACACCACCTTGAAAGTATTCGAACTGGGTTGGCAGATGGCCTGTATGGGCCTGTTTCGTCTCGCGAAAGTGCTCATGCCCCTGATGGTGGAGCGCGGTGGTGGTACCCTCCTGGTCACATCGGCAACGGCTGCTGTTCGCGGGAATGCCGGGCAACACTCGCATGCGGCGGCAATGGGCGGGCGTCGTATGCTCTGCCAGACCCTGAATGCCGAGTACGCGTCCCGGGGAATTCATGTTGCACACATCCTGATCGACGGTGCCGTGGACGCGCCGGACACGCTGGGGAAAATGCTCGGGCCGGAGCTGTATCAACAGTTGCGCGAAACGAAGGGCATGGAGCACGACGGGCTGCTGTTGCCGGAAAAGATGGCCGAAACCTATTTTCACGTTGCCCGGCAGCACCGGTCCGCCTGGACGCATGAGCTCGATCTGAGGGCGTTTTCCGACCTGGCCTGGTGGAACCACGCGCCCTGAAACGGGTGCGCGGGATCGATCTATCGCATGAACACAACACACCTCGGAGAGACCCATGAGTAACGTTCTCGAGTTTGTCTTTGATTTCGCCAGTCCCAACGCCTACCTGTCCTACAAGGTATTGCCGCCCATCCTGGAGCGGACCGGTGCGTCACTGGAAATCATCCCCTGCCTGCTGGGCGGTATTTTCAAGGCGACAGGCAACCAGGCCCCGTTCTCGGCCTATGGCCATGTCCAGAACAAGATGCACTACGAGCAGAAGGAGATGCAGCGCTTTATCGACGAACACTCATTGACGGCGTTCCAGTTCAATCCGCACTTCCCGATCAACACGCTCACGCTGATGCGTGGGGCCATTGCTGCGGCCGAGGGCGACGCCTTTGACCGCTATATCAACGCAGGGCTCGCGGCCATGTGGGAATCCGGCCTGAAAATGGATGACCCCGAGGTTTTCGTACAGGCGATGAACGACGCGGGCCTGGACGGCCAGGCACTGCTTGAGAGAACCCAGGACCCGGCCATCAAGGCGCAGCTGATCCAGAACACCGAGCAGGCGGTAGAGCGGGGTGTGTTTGGCATTCCCACGTTCTTTGTCGGTGACGAGATGTTCTTTGGCAAGGACAGGTTGCAGCAGGTAGAAGCCGAGCTTAAACGCTAGCGCCCCAGGGGCGGGATACTTTCAACTGCCAGATGGGGAGACTGTTGGATGGCTGTTCACAGGTCCGGGCCCGGTCCCGGAGTCGGCGCCGATCTATCCCCGCGCAGGATCATGCGTTCTCGGCCACCGTGACCTGCAGGCCGTCCAGTGCGTCACTGACGTCTATCTGGCAGGACAGGCGGCTGTTGTCGCGACGTTCCGTGGCGGCGGAATCCAGCATGACGTTTTCGATCGCATTCACTTCGCCCACGAGGTCCATGCCGTCGCCTTCGATGTAACAGTGGCAGGTGGCACAGGCGCAGCCGCCGCCACAGTCCGCCAGGATCCCCTCGATACCGGCGTTCAATAGCGCACTCATCAGGGAGTCGCCGTTGGGCGCCTCCACGATATGCTTTGCTCCGCTGGCGTCGGTGACGTGGATCTTGGTCATGGTGTCTCTCCGTAACGAATCATAATTCTAGCCAGGGCATTCAGGCTTTGGGGTGTGCAATCACCTGCAGGTCCTTGATGCCGTGCACGAAGCTGTGCTCTACGCGCTCTGGCTCGCCAACCACTTCCAGCCGGTCGAAGCGCTTGAGGATCTCCTCCCACACGATTCGCAGTTGCGCCTCAGCCACGCGATTGCCCATACAGCGGTGGATGCCGAAGCCGAAGGCCATGTGGCGGCGGACGTTGGGGCGGTCGATGATAAACTTGTCCGCGTCCGGGAAGAAAGACTCGTCGCGATTGCCGGAGGCATACCACATGGCAACCTTGTCGCCTTTCCTGATCAGCTTGCCGCCGACTTCCACGTCTTCCTTCGCGGTCCTGCGCATGTAGGACAGCGGTGTCTGGTAGCGAATGATCTCCGATACCGCGGCGGTAATGAGCGACTCGTCATTCCTGATCTTCTGGAACTCCGAGGGGTTCTCGTGCATGAACAGCACGCCCGCGGACATGGAATTGCGCGTGGTGTCGTTGCCGCCGACGATCAGGAGCATCAGGTTGCCCAGCAGTTCCACCCCGTCCAGGTCGGCCGTGGCCGGGTTGTTGGCCAGCAGGGAAATGAAGTCCTGGCTCTCGTTGCCCTCGAACTGGCGCTCCTTGAACAGGCCGGTGAAGGTCTGCAGGCACTCGGCCAGGTGGTTCAGGCGATCGTCGATGGTGATGCCCATCAGGTAAGGCGGTGTGGTGATCACGTCGGACCAAAAGGTCAGTTTGCGGCGCTCCTCGAAAGGAAAATCAAACAGGGTCGCCAGCATGCGGGTGGTCAGTTCGATAGAGACTTTGTCGACCCAGTTGAATGGCGTACCCGTGGGCAAGCCGTCCAACACTTCCACCGTGCGCTCGCGAATCAGTTTATCGAGGTCTTTCAATCGTACCGGCCCGACGGCTGGGATCACCGCCGCGCGCTGCTCGTCGTGCCTGGGCGGGTCCATCGCAATGAACATGGGCGCCCGCTGTTCGCCCAGCACTTCATCGAACAGGGCGATGGAGGGTTCGGAGGAAAACCGCTGGAAGTCGGTGTCCACCGCCATGATGTCTTCGTAGCGGGTCAGCGACCAGTAGGGGCCGATGTCAGGGTTCTTGTCGTGGTAATGTACAGGATTTTCCTGGCGCAGCCGCTTGAAGTACTCGTGGTGTTTCTGGGCCTGGAAAATGGCGCCCGTGGCAAGGTCTATGTCTTCAAGAGGCACCGCCCAGGGGTCCGCCTCCGGGGTAGTCGTGGGCGATCGGTAGAACTCTTCCGGGTTGTCCTGTGCGGTCTGCTCCGGGGCGTTTGCCATGATCGATAGCCTCTCTTGTTGTCACTGCTAACTTTTGGGACCAGTGACTATACAACAGTTCATGATTTTGAGGCAGTCCGGAGAGACTCGCGTGTACTTTAGTTGGTAATGCGGTCAGTTCTCTTTACGGTCCAGATTGTGCGAACTATGGGTTCGGAATAGACTTTTGTTGGCGTAGAAGTGGAGCTTTCACATGGATGCAGTTATCTGGTTGAGCATCGTAGTATGTATTTCCCAGTCAGCGATGTTTTCGGGGCTTAACCTTGCGTTCTTCAGTATATCCAGGCTGGAGCTGGAGCTTGAAATGTCGAAAGGCAACGCCAGGGCGTTTCCGATAGCTGCACTGAGAAAGGACTCGAACTTCCTGCTGGCGACCATTTTATGGGGCAACGTTGGCGTTAACGTGCTTCTTACTTTGCTTTCAGGGTCAGTGCTGGCTGGTGTTCTGGCATTTTTATTTTCGACTTTTGTTATCACCATTGTTGGTGAGATCATTCCACAGGCCTATCTTTCTCGTAACGCGATGTCTGCCGCCTCTTTTCTGGCGCCCATGATCAGGCTGTATCAGGTACTTCTGTATCCTCTTGCCAAGCCCACGGCAATCGTCCTGAATATTTGGCTGGGTGAAGAATCGACACGTTACGTAAAGGAGTCCGATTTAGTCGCATTGCTGAGATTACAGAAGGACCAGGAAGAGCACACTGAGATAAGCAATATTGAAAGTGCCGGCATGATAAATTTTGCCAATATCGATAAGCTCACTCTTCTTCAGATCGGTCAGGCCATCGATTCGGATTGTATCATTACTCTCCAGAACTGCGATTCTAAGGCAGGCTTCCCCGAGCCTGGAACCAGTGAGTACGATGAGCTAATTGAAAAAGTACGTTTGAGCACGCGACGATGGTTCGTTTTGACAGACCGTACTGGAGCGCCCCGTGTGAGCCTTGACTGTCATGCGCTGGTTCAGCGCCTGTATCGTGGGGAATCGCCAGGGCTATCTGATTATTGCCGCGCTCCCGTTGTGTTCTCTGATCCTCAAGCTACTTTCCTGGACGGATTGAAAGCACTCAAGGCAGACACGAGTAGCCCCGTTCCTGGCAGGCATTCAGTGTTTCTGTACTGGAGCGGCACTGAAAAACGTATAATCACCGCGAGTGATTTCATGTACTGGCTGAGCCAGGGGATTCTCTATCCAGAAGCGCCGGCAAGCTAGCAGGCCAAACCGCGGTGGAATCAGGGATGACGTAGTATCGCCGGAAGCGAGGGTCAGCCGTTTTGGCCGCACTCGGTCTGCTCGACCATGTCGGCGCGCGTCTACAGTGAGAAAATGTGGCCGGAGCTCTTCGTTATGGGCATATCCGGCAAGCGAATACCATGGCCAGAAAGAAAGCGGAAAGCAATGATGCCCGCTGCCCCTGCGGTAGCGGCGTTGAGTTCTCCCAATGCTGCGGTCGGTATTTGACCAGTGACGATATCCCACGGACTGCGGAACAATTGATGAGGTCGCGGTACACCGGCTTTGTCATGCGTGACGAGTCTTACCTATTATCGACCTGGCATCCCGACACCCGACCGAGCAGGGTCAGCCTGGATAAAAGCCACCAATGGTTGGGCCTGAATATACGCGCTACTGATGCAGGTACAGCCGACGACCAGTCAGGTACGGTGGAGTTTGTAGCGCGCTTCAAAGTCAATGGAAAAGGCCATCGCCTGCACGAGATCAGCCGTTTCGAGAAAATGGATGGCCGCTGGTATTACCTGGATGGCCAGTACCTGTAGTTGAATATGTCTGGAACCTGTCCCTGGCGAATTCCAAATTCAAGCTGCTACCGGTAGCTGAAATAGCCCGCGGCAATGCTTCTTCCAGCGATAGCTGCTGATACTCACGACATCGTTGGTGCCTGATTTGGCAGGAGTCTGGCCACTCGGGCTCGAATGGCAGCGATGCTCGTTGTAATACGCCTGATAGACCCTGAGCTTGTTTTCCAGGTCAGTCGCAGTCCAGAAGAAGGTCTGATCCAGTAGTTCTCTCCGGACACTGCCAATCAATCTCTCCACAAACGGATGTGACATTGGCACATGTGGCAGCGATTTGATCTCCTCAATATCGAGCACCCTAAGATTGGCTTTCCAGCGTTGGTATTGAAATAGTGGATCATTATCTGAGCTGACTCGTTCCGGCCAGCCTTGGCCTGATGTAGCGTCGTTAAACATGCGGCAGACTACAAGGCCGTCTACGTTGCCAGCGCGGACAGCGAAGCCAATGATCCTGCGGGTGTATTGATCCATGACTACCATGACCCAGTACGTTCTCAGGGTAATGGACTCCGCACGGAAAAGATCGACACTCCATAGGCTATCCTTGGCGTGGCCGAGGGTGGTCAACCAGGAAGGTCCGTGGTTGGATGGGTCTTGCTTGTAGTGGACAGCCAGTACACGCCGGACAATGTCCTTATCGAGATCAAGACCGAATGCCAGATTGATCTGCTGAGCGATACGCGGGCAGCCGTATCGTGGATTGCGCTGCTTCATTTCTACAATGGCATTGATGACTTCCCTGGATGGACCTTTCGGCCCTGGCTTCTTGCCGCCTCGTGGCGAATAAAGACGGCGATACTTACGTTTCTTCAGTGCGTTGTGGAAAGACAGCAGGGTGGATGGCTTGATGATGATCGCCGATCTGACCAGGCGTCTTGGACTTAGGAATAGCGAGAGAAAGCCGAGGAGAGTGCGATCCTTTGTAGTCAGATTCGGTGCCCTTTGCCTAGATCTGCTGTGGATAATCAGTTGCTGCTTCAGGAGCAGGTTCTCGGCGATGACAGCTCTGCTGCCACCCGGCTGGAATAGTTTGGTGATGGCTGACAGAAGGTTGAATAGCAGGAAAATAGCATCTTTCATGCAGTACGAGGGTAGGCAAGGTGCTTGGTTGCAGCAACCATCAACTCATTGATATTGTTGATGAACTAGTAATTCGCCATGCACAGGTTTAAATTCCTCCCTCACAAACAAAAAAAAATATTTATAATTAATTTTGACCGTATCCCCGTAATTCGAGCCATGCAGGATGTGGGATTTCCATCTATTTTAGATTCAAGGAGATCCCAATATGAAGCGCAAGCGCTACACCGCAGAACAGATTATCTCGATCCTCAAGCAGCATAATCCGGAAGGGCGCAAGAACCGGGGGCTCATCAGCCTGATGCGCCGTCACCAGTGGCATCTAAGTGATGAGCAGCATGCGAACCTGATGACCTACCTGGCAGATTACCCGGTGCTGCAAGCGTTGTACGCGGCCAAGCAAGAGCTGGTCCGCTTTATGCTGCTCAAGATGCTTTCTGCCCGACGTGCGAAGCGCAAGCTGCCGGCATACATGGCGTTACTCGAGCAGTTGGGGGATGGCCCACTGAGAGCCCTGGCCAAGACGCTGACCAGTTGGATGGAAGCCATTCTTGCGATGTGGCGCTTTAGCAAAAGCAACGGCATCACTGAGGGCTTCCACAACAAAGCTCTTCATCATTAACGGCGGGCACCGACATTCATTAAACTGATTTTGCGACGATCAATTCAATGGAGCGAATACCGATGTACTTCGCTGCAACGATTATAGGCATACCTGGCCTTCAGGTTGAGCGGGTAAGCCGATCACTACCCATTTCAACTAGTTCAAACTCACGCTCATTCCGTTTTATTACATCGAATACTTTACTGTAATTATTTGGTCCCAGTGCCCAGAAAACAGAAGGCCAAGTTCGGCGAATTCCCTCTGACTTTCTATACGCATTTTTTTCTTTCGCCTTTTCCGGCTCTTGGATCGAGCCATCGGCTCCGTATTGCTTCATCAGCTCTATCAGTAAATCGATCTCTCGTGTGGTCTTCTTTACTTCGCATGCGAGAAATTCGTGATTTTCGGTGTCACCATATCCAACGAGGTCGAAGGCCCACGTTTGAGATTGTGTACCCAGTTTCTCTGCTGGCCACTTATGGGAAAGGTTTAGCTTGGCTAAGGCACCTATTGTTATCACGGGTTCTATCCATAGAGTTAATGGCCTTGGATCGACATTTCGAGACCCAGTCCAGAATATCTGCTCCTTGGCTCTACTGAGCGGGGCAGTAAAGAAGCCGTCTGCTTCAGTCACTAAGTCAAGCTCAATGGCCCTCAAGAACCAAAGAGCATCATGTTCGCTAAGATTGTCGAGCGACTGCTCTTTGAATCCAGAGGTAGACAGATTTCTGTGGGGAGCGTGACAGAAGCCAGGTAGCCATTTGCTATACAGTCGCTTTCTGAACTGGGAGATGCAAGCTGTGGACATAAGGATGTAGAGTCAGTCTGATAACGTAAATTATCTTTCGCACTTTTGAAATAGAGGCGGTGGCCCTCCAAGTTGATACGATTGAGTTGCGAAGCTTAATCCAACAACAAAGGAGAACCACCACCATGAGCCAAGATAGCGAGAGCCAGGCCTTGGGTAAAGTCGTTCAGATCAATGATGCCAGGATACAGGATCACCTCGGTGAGCTGGTGCGCGGCACCGTTGAGGAGACACTGAACGCTATGCTGGATGCGGAGGCAGACGCCATGTGCGGGGCCCAGCGTTACGAACGCAGCCCCGATCGAGTTGATACCCGCGCCGGCCACTACGAGCGCAGCTTCCACAGCAAAGCCGGCGAGGTGAAGCTGAAGATGCCGAAACTGCGCAAGCAGACCTTCGAGACAGCGATCATAGAGCGTTACAAGCGGCGGGAGACCTCCATCGAAGAAGCCCTGATGGAGATGTACCTGGCTGGCGTCTCGGTCCGCCGGGTAGAGGATATCACCGAGGCCCTGTGGGGAACCCGCGTCAGCTCTGGCACCGTCAGCAAACTCAACAAAAAGGTCTACAAGCACATCGAGACCTGGCGGAATCGCCCGATTTAGGGTGAATACCCCTACGTGTACCTGGACGGGATCGTGCTGAAGCGCAGCTGGGCCGGCGAGGTCCGCAATGTCTCCGTGCTAGTCGGAGTGGGCGTTGATCAGGATGGCTACCGCCATATTCTTGGCGTTCAGGAAGGCCACAAGGAGGATAAGTCTGGTTGGAGTAGTTTCCTGGAGCACCTGAAGTCCCGTGGCCTCGAAGGGGTACGGATGATCATCTCCGACGCCTGCATGGGTCTCAGCGAGTCGGCAGCAGAGTACTTCCCGGAGGCCGACTGGCAGCGCTGTACCGTCCACTTCTACCGCAACGTGTTCAGCCATGTGCCGAGGGCGAAGATGCAGCAGGTATCGGCTATGCTAAAGGCGATTCATGCTCAGGAGAGCCGCGAGGCGGCGCAGGAGAAGGCCGCTAAGGTTGTCGAGGACCTTAGAGCCATGCGGCTCCGAAAGGCTGCTGATCTGGTGGAGCGCTGCATTGATGAGACACTTGGCTTCTACAGCTACCCTCAGACTCACTGGCTGAGGATCCGAACCAACAACCCTCTGGAGCGCATCATGCGGGAGATACGGCGCCGCACACGCGTCGTGGGTGCTTTCCCTGACGGGGAGTCAGCTGTGATGCTGGTCGGCGCCAGGCTGCGCCACATAGCAAGCACCAATTGGGGAACCCGCAAGTACATGTCGATGGACTGGTTGCGGCAGCAGGATATGGAGACTCAACAGTCAGCTTGAAGGACGCCGCTGAGAAAAAAGTGCGAAAAAAATATTTACACTACCGTCAGTCTTTCGTCACAGGCTACCACGGAACGTGCTTGGGATGGGGTAGAGCCGAACGAGCTACCATACCGGACACATGGGTAACACAATCCGGGTAGAGCCGGAACAGTCCCCCGTTAATTGGGTAGAGCCGGATGAATGCTCATCCCCCGTTAGTTGGGTAGAGCCAGCCAGTCGGACGCTCACTTCTATAGAAAAACTATAAAAAACAATAAGATGGTGGGCCCAGAAGGACTTGAACCTTCGACCTGCCGATTATGAGTCGGATGCTCTAACCAACTGAGCTATGGGCCCGTCTTTGGAAGGAGGCGCGATTATAGAAAAGATCGCCCGCCACGCACAGCCCGAAATTCCCCTAATATGCTTCAGGTTATAATCCGGCCACAACCAGGGGGGCGACAGATGACATCCAGCAATTCCACACCCATGCAAATCCACGGCACGGTGGCCCCGGGCTTCGAGCCCGTCGAGGCACTGTTCCGGCACGAGATGCGCACCCTGGCCGAGGACAACGCCCAGCTCTGTGTCTACCACCGGGGCGAGAAGGTCGTGGACCTGTGGGCCAGCCGCAGCGCCGACGGCAGTTTTTCCGCGGATTCGCTGGTCAACGTGTTCAGCAGCGGCAAGAGCCTGGAGGCGATAGCCGTCGCGTCACTGGTGAGCAGGGGCTTGCTGGACTACGACGCCCCGATTACGCGGTACTGGCCGGAGTTCGGCGCCGCCGGTAAGGACGAGCTGACGGTGGCGAACCTGATGCGCCACGAGGCGGGGCTCGCCAATTTCGATACCTCTGTCCATTTGCAAGACCTGACCCCCGAGAGGATCAGGGAGAACGCGGTGGGGCGGGTGATCGAGGGGCAGGCGCCGCGGTTTGGGGCGGACGGTGAGGAGAGGCGGCAGTACCACGCGCTGACGCGGGGCTGGATCGTCAACGAGCTGTTCCGGCGCGTGGACCCTGACGGGCGCACGATCGGGCAGTACCTGCGCGAGGAAATCAGTGGCCCGCTGGGCGCCGACGTGGTGATCGGTGTGCGCAACGAGGAGATGCCGCGCGTGGCCCGGGTCACCATTCTGGGCATTGGGTACCAGTTGCTGCAGGGGCTGTTGCCGCGCTTCCTGGGCCGGCGCGTCGTGCACAACGCCTTCCAGGTGTTCAGCCGCCTGTTCAAGCTGTTGCCCCTGATGCTGCGCGGGCGCAAGTCCGGCAGCGCGCCGCCATTCGCCGACGTGCCCGGCATGGGCTTCGTCAACCACCCGGATTTCCTGCGCGGCGAGACGCCCTCCGCCAATGCCAATTGTTCCGCCCGCGGCCTGGCCCGGGTGGCGGCGATGATGGCGGCGCGCGGCGCGCTGGCGGGCCGTCAGTTTCTCAGCGAGGAGGCCTGGGCGGCGGCGCACGCCCACCCGCTCAAGGCGAGCATGGGCGGCCTGCTCACCACGCGCTTCACCCAGGGCGGCGTGGACAGTTTCGTGCCCTGCGGCCCGGGCAGCACGCGCATGGAGCGGGATTTCAACACCGGCCGTGAGGGGTTCTACGGCTGGATGGGCTTCGGCGGCTCCATCTTCCAGTGGCACCCGCAGCGCGAGATAGGTTTTGCTTTCGTGCCGACGACGCTGCACTCGCTGGACCTGCTCAATGAGCGCGGCAAGCGCTACCAGGCGGCAGTGCTCAACTGCATCGCGGCGGAAAACGGCGCCGCGTAGATTCGGGGCACGCGCGGCAACTGGCCCGCGCCGCTGCGATTACAGGCCGATTTTCAGGCGCACACCGTAGTAGCGCGCGTAGTCCCTGGGCACGAAACGACTGGTCGCCACCGTCACCGCCGCCAGCGAGCTGTCCAGCAGGCCGCTGTCGTAGTCCTCGTCCAGCACGTTGTTGGCGAACAGCGTCACGCTGTAGCTGACCTCCCCGACCACGTCCATACCCAACGCCAGGTTCAGCACGCCGTAGCTGTCCGCTTCCATCCACGGCGCCAGTTGCAGGTCGTGGTTGACCTTGTCGGTCCAGCTGTACGCGGCGTTGGCGAACACGTCGCCGGGCAGCCTGCCGCCCGCCGGCCAGACATAGGTGCCGGCCAGGTTGAACTTGAAGTCGGGCGAGTTCTGCAGGTCCTGTCCCGCCAGGTCCTGGCTGCTGATGCCGTTGGCGTCGGTCACGCAGCCCTGCGCGACGGTCTGGCCGAAGTAGCACTCGGCATTGGGGTAGTCCTCGATGGTGGCGTCCACCCAGGCGGCCGCCGCCTGCAGCGTGAAGTTGTCGCCGATCAGTGTGGTGCTGTCCAGCTCGATACCGTAGGTCTCCAGCTCGCCGACGTTCTCCGTGGAGAACACGATCGCCCCGGCGTCGGTGATCGTGGTCTGCTGCGCCTGGTAGTCGTCGTAGATGGTGTAGAAGCCGACCAGTTCCAGGCGCATTCTGTTGTCGAACAGCTGCGCCTTGTAACCCAGTTCGAAGGCGTCGGAGGTCTCCTTGTCCACCGGCACCAGCTCGCCGGTGAAAGCGGTGGAGGCGGCGGCGTCGAAGAACTGGCCCTTGTGTCCGCGGGCGTAGCGCGCGAACAGCATGCCGTTATCGGAAACGTCGTACTGGTAGGCGAGGCTGCCCATGGCCACGCTGTCGTCGTCATCGTAGGAGGCGTTCGTATCCGGCCCGCCGCCGTAGAAATCGATGTCGGTCAGGTCGAACTCGATCTCCTCGTACTGGTAGCGCCCGCCCAGCGTCACACGCGAGCGCTCGCCAAAATTCCATGTCATCTGCCCGAAGGCAGAGAGGGAGCTGACCACGTTGTCCGACAGGCTGTGCGCGTCCAGCCCGGCGGTGACACCCAGCCCGGGCGCATAGCGGTCGAACTGACGGTCCGCGTCCATACGCGAGTAGTACAGGCCGGCGATGTAATTGCCCCAGTCGGCGTCGGGCGACAGCAGGCGGAACTCCTGGGACCAGAAGTCCACGTCGAGCTGGTTGAGCTGCACCACGCCGCCGTTGCTGGCGATGGTGAAGGGTTCGATGCCCGTGCCCAGCGGGTCACCGAGTGTACCGCCGGCGAAGGGGTAGTCGATGATGTCGAAAGCGGTGCCGTCCAGCTCGTTGAACTCGTCGAGGTCCCAGTTGCTGTAAGCGGTGATGGAGAGCAGGCTGTGGTCGCGCACGTCCCACTCGGCCTTGACGGAAAGCTGTGTGCTTTCGGAGGTGATCCTGGGCACGTCGTCTATGCTGACGGTTCGGTTTTCCTCGTCGATGTACGGCAGGATCTCGGGTGCGGCCTCGGTCAACGGGATGGCGGTCAGCACCAGCGCCTGGTTGACGTCGTCGATATAGCTGAAGACGGGTGAGCAGCAGGCGCTGTCGCTGTCGTCATACTTGCCCTGGAATTTCAGTACGAGGCGGTCGCTGGCCTGCCAATCGAGCTTGGCGTTGGCGCCCCATTTTTCCGAGCCGTCCACCTCGTCGCCATCGTGCAGGTTGTCCACCCAGCCGTCGATATCGTCGTAGTAGCCGGTCAGCCGGTAGCCGAGCGTGTCGCTGATGGGGCCGGATACGGACGCGCTGATCTTTTCCTGCTCGTCATCGGTCAGGGTCAGTTCCGCACTGGCCTCGAACTCGCTGGTCGGGCCCTTTGTCACCACGCTGATCACCCCGGCGGAGGCGTTGCGCCCGAACAGCGTGGATTGCGGGCCGCGCAGGATCTCCACCCGCTCGATATCGGTCAGGTCGGCCAGCGCCTGGCCGGACTGTGTGGTCGCCACATCGTCGATGACCACGGCCACCGCGCTCTCGGCGCTGACCGAATACACCACCGTGCCGATGCCGCGAATCCTGAAACCGGAGTTTTGCGCCAGTCCGGTCTGGTCATAGGTCAGGGAGGGGCTGATCTTGGTCAGGTCGGCGGTGTCGCGCACGCCGTAGACCTGCAGGTCCTCGGGTGACACCGCGGTGAGCGCCACCGGCACATCCATCATGTTCTGTTCGCGTTTTTGCGCCGTGACGATGATCTCTTCCAGCACGGGTTGCTGGGCGGCGAGTGTTACCGGGTACAGGGCGGCGGAGGTGCAGAGTGCGCCGAGGGCGCGACAGGCAAGGTGTCTCCGCGCACGGCGCGGTTTGGCGGACAGGGTCATGGCGTGTCCTCGATGGCGGTGATTTCTTGCCCTGTTTAACGAACATCGCCTGGCCTGGAATCAGGCCAGGCGAGTTCATCGCGCTGGGCGGTCTTCTTCTTATAGCGTTGCCGCTTTTTCTGGCGCCGCCGCCTAGCGTTTGGCGCGCGCCTTCACCTTGCGGGCGGTTGCCTTGCGCTTCGGTGCGGCTGCCTTGCGCTTGACCGGCGCCTTCTTGCGACCGGGTGCCTTCTTCTTCGCGGCTGCTTTCTTCCTGCCGGGCGCTTTCTTCCTGGCAGGCGCCTTGCGCTTCGCTTTCGCGCTGGCCTTGCCCCTGGCTTTCCTCGTTGCCGACTTGGCCTTCTTCTGCAGCGCCTTGCTCTTCTTCTCTGCTTTTTTCTCGGCTGCTTTGGCCTGGGCCTTCAGCCTGCGCTCGACCTTGCGCAGTTGCGCGGCAAGTTTTTTCTCCAGGGCGTCCAGTTTTTTGGCGTCGGCTTTAAGGCGTGCGCGGGTCCACTTTTCCGCCTGTGCTGCCAGGTGCCTGGCGCGGTCGACTTCCGTCCTGATCGCCAGCTCGGCCTTTTTCTCGATGAGCTTTTCTTCGGCGGCAAGTTGTTTCGCTTTCAGTTTCGCCGTGTCCACCCACTGTTCGATTTCACCCATGGCGTCGTTCATCGCGTCGCGGAAGATGCTCGCCTTGGCGGTGGATTTCGCCGCTGCAGGCTTTTTCGCTACCGCCTTGCGTTTTGCCGGCGCCTTACGCTTTGCCTTGGCGGCTGTTTTACGCTTGGCCGGCGCCTTGCGCTTTACCTTGGTGGTTGTCTTGCGCTTTGCCGGCGCCTTGCGTTTTGTCTTGGCCGCTGCTTTACGCTTGGCTGGCGCCTTGCGTTTTGCTTTCGTCGGCGCCTTTCGTTTTGCCTTTGCTTTACGTTTTGCCGGTGCTTTCTTACTGGCTGTAGCCATGTCGAGATCTCCCTTGTGTTATTACATTGCAGCCAGGTCTGTAAGCCGCTAAAAAAATCTTAACATATGAAAAGATTTGTGACTCATTCACAAACGTCGATTAGTTACATTCCTCTTGCTGCAGTTTCAGGCGAAAACGCTGCACAAAAACGCAGTAACGCATGCAGTTATCGTGCGTCAAAACCGAATGACCTGGTTGAGTGTCGGAATGCATGCCTGCCATCCGCGTTGTTGCAGTGCGGATTGCAAAGCGTTTTTAGCGTCGGCTTCACCATGCACGAGGAATATTTGTGGTTTGCGTACGCTGAAATCTTCCACCCATTCGATCAACTGTGACTGGCTGGCATGTGCGGAAAAGCCGCCCAGCGTATGGATGCTGGCTTTAACCGCGATCTCGTCGCCGCCGATCCGGTAGCTTTTTGCGCCGTCCACCAGCGCCCGGCCGGGTGTGCCGTTGGCCTGGAAGCCAACGAAGATGATATGCGACTGTTTGCGCCAGACATTGTGCTTGAGGTGATGCCGTATCCTGCCGCCGGTGCACATGCCGCTACCGGCAATAATGATCGCGCCGCTCTCGATACGGTTGAGCGCCATCGACTCCTCGGTCGTGCTCGAGTAGCGCAATATGGGAAGGAAGTGATGCAGGCTCTTGTTGTGATGCGATTGGTCGTTGATCGCCGCCAGGTCTTCCTCGTTATAGGTATCCTGGTAGCGATGATAGATTTCAGTTACCGCGATCGCCATGGGGCTGTCGAGGTATACAGCCTGGTGTCGTAACTTGCCTTTCTGGTACAGCTCACCCAGCCGGAAGATGATCTCCTGTGTGCGGCCCACGGCGAACGACGGGATAAGAATATTGCCGCCATTGGCGGAGGCCTCCTCCAGTACCTCCTCAAACTCCTGCAGTGTTTCCTGCATCGACCGGTGTTCGCGGTCGCCGTAGGTCGACTCCAGCAACAGCACGTCGGCTTCCTCGACACACTCGGGGTCTTTCAGCAGGGCTGCCTGTGAATTGCCGAGATCGCCGGTGAAGACGAGTTTTTTCTCATCGCCCTCCTTGCCGATGAACACCTCTACGATGGCGGAGCCGAGTATGTGTCCGGCGTCGCGATAGCAGATATCGATACCGTCGGCGATGGCATGACGCCGCCCGTAACCCAGGCCCTTGCAGAACTGCAGGGTCTGCTCGACATCGTCCAGCGTATACAGCGGCTCCACCTCCTCTTTCCCCGCCCGCCTGCGGCGCCTGTTTTCCCATTCTGCATCCCGTTCCTGCAACGACGCGGCGTCCTTGAGCAATACCTCAATGAGATCGCAGGTGGGCCTGGTCATATAGATGGGACAGGACAGGCCCTGGGCGACCAGCAGTGGCAGGCGACCGGAATGATCGAGGTGGGCGTGGGACAGCACCACCGCATCGATCTTGTCCACGTCGAAGGGGAAGGCTTGCAGGTTCGCTGCCTCTTCTTCGCGACGGCCCTGGAACAGGCCGCAATCCAGCAAGATGTTGATCTCGCCGCTGTGCAGCAGGTAGCAGGAGCCGGTGACGCCCTCGACCGCACCAAAAAATCTGAGTTCTGCCATGGGTTACCCTGTTGGACACTATGTTGTCTGACAGCGTAGTACACCGTGAGAGCCGCGGCGAAATCCATGATGCAGCGCATTAAATGTAGTGTCGGCGCGTACTGGTTGCGCCGCCTGGCCGAATGGCAATGCGACATGGCCGCATCCCGTATTCCCGTACTGCCGTCCGTGCAAGTCGCTCAGGGATCGACGATCGGCCAGTCGGCCGCGTCGTTGACGTATTCCGGCTGGCTGGGCCGTTCACCGCCCCATTTCAGGGTGAACGTCCCTTCCGGGTCGTGTTCGCGCGCCTGTTTGGCCAGGTCAAAGTGGCGACCGCCGCGCGGGTCGGCGCCGCTGCCTGCAATGTACTGCCAGTTGCCGTAGTTGCTGGCCACGTCGTAGTCCAGCAGGTGCTTCTCGAAAAACGCCGCGCCGTAACGCCAGTCGAGCTTGAGTTCGTCGACCAGGCAGCTCGCCGCGATCTGCCGGCCACGGTTGCTGGCCCAGCCGGTCGCCACCAGTTGCCGCATCACCGCGTTGACCAGCGCGTACTCGGTATCGCCGGCGCACCAGCGGGCGAAGCTGCGCGGTTCAAAGCTGCAGTGGTGCAGCCTGCGCTGCCCGCCGCCGGCACGGAACAGGTTTATGTCATCGCGGTAGGCGCGCCAGTGGAAAAACTCGCGCCACAGCAACTCGTGCAACAGCCAGCGCGTGGATTCGTTGTCTCCGTGCCCGCGCTCGTAGCGACGGACGGCCGTGGCGACCTCCAGCGCTGACAGGCAGCCGTTGGCCAGCCACGGCGACAGCGTGCTGGAGCCGTCCAGCCCATCCAGGCAGTTGCGTCTTTGTGCGTAGTGCTCGATGGCTTGCTCCTCGAACACGAACTGCCGCAGGCGCCGGTTGCCCGCGAGGCTGCCGCCACGCACAGGCAGGGCGGTGTGTGGCCGGGTGGGCGGGTCGGGAATGGGGTGGAACGGCGCCGCCGGTGGATGCGGCAGGGTATCCGGTCGCGGCAGCGGTTGGCGCAGCGGCAGCTCCTGCAGCTGTTCGCGAAAACGGGTGTAGTGGTCTGGCAGCGCGCCAGGTGGAAAGGGCAGCTCCTGTTCCCTGAACAGGGTTCCGTTCTCGTGGATGTCCAGGGGCACCGGTAGTCGCGCCGCGAGCAGTTCCAGGGTGCGCCGTTCGTAGTAACCCGGCGCGCGACTCGCGCCCACGCGATCGATAGCGTGTTCCTGCACCAGTTGCGGGATGATGCTCTCCGGCGCACCGTGCATCACCAGCAGGTTCTGGCCGAGTTTCGATAGGCCCTTGCGCAGCGCCTGCAGGCTTTCGCAGAGGAAGCGCTCGCGCTGTGCGCCCATGCCAGTGACATTGCACCAGGGCTGGTTCAGCGGCCAGATGTATATCAGCAGCAGGCGCTCTGCCTGTGCATGGGCGAGTAGCCCTGGATTGTCATTCAGGCGCAGGTCGTTCCTGAACCAGTACAGGTGCCGCATTGTTCTCCCTGCCCGCCGGCGTCCGGTGCGCTATGGATTGTACGCGCCCCGGCATCGATCTGATCACCAGGCATTGCCGTCCACCCCGGTGGTGCGCTGCACGATACCACGCGCTGATCTTCCCCGCGCACGGGCGCTCCCGCGCGGCCCTAGGTGGTGATGGCGACGATGGCGAGGGTGTAGACGGCGAACAGCACTGACAGCAGCGGAAACAGGCGCGGTATGCCGATAATCAGGCCGGTCAGCACCATGCCGAAGGCTGGCAGCAGCAGCGAGGGCAGGAACTCGTTGCCGAACAGGGCGATGTTGACGTAGGGCCCCACGGCGAAATACAGCGTCATGGACAGGGCCGACAGCCGCCCCAGGCCCCGGCTGTGGCGCAGGAAGTCCAGGGTGCGATCGCTCTCGGGCACCGGCAGCGCCATCTCGGCGGCGCCATAGACGAATATGGAGCCGGCGGTGAGCACCACGTAATCGCCGAAGGACCACAGTGTCAGTTCGTTCAGGCCCCAGCCGACCCACCACAACTGCAGGCTGTAGGACATCACACAGACACCCCACAGGGCGGTGGACCAGTGAAAGCTCACCTCGCGATGGGCGCGGATCAGCATCGCCACGTTGTGTAGCAGCCGGGTGATGGCCAAACCGAGAATGATGGAGATGGCGACGAAGACGTACTCGTGTTGCGTCATGGGCCGGCCTGTCGTGTTGTCGGATGGAGCAGTCTAGCCAATTGTGCGCGGTGAATGCCAGGCGGCGTTGAACCGTGGACGCGGCGCCGGCGTATCACCTCCACACCCGGAATCAAACCGGGCGGGAGAGACGATATGCTACCAGTCAGACTATTCCTTGCACTACTCGCGCTGAGCGTGGCGGCCGGCTGCAGCCAGGTGCGTGTAAGCGATTACAGCGACCTCGAACCGCGCATGGAGTTGGAGGAGTTCTTCACCGGCACGCTCGTTGCCCACGGCGTGGTGAAGAATCGCGGCGGCCGGGTGATCCGCACCTTCAACGCCGACATCGCGGCGCACTGGCAGGACGGGGAGGGAACCCTGGACGAGGACTTCGTCTTCGACGATGGCGAGCGCGACAGGCGGGTGTGGACGCTCACCCCTGTGGCCCAGGGGCGCTACACTGGCAGCGCCGGCGACGTCGTGGGGGAAGGGCGGTTGCAGGTCGCGGGCAACAGCGTTTTTCTCGATTACGTACTGCGCGTGCCCTACGGCGACGGCACGGTGGACGTGCGCGTCGACGATCGTATGTACCTGCTGGCGCCGGGGGTCCTGCTCAACGAATCGATCATGAGCAAGTTCGGCGTGGAGGTGGGCAGCATCCTGCTGGTTATCCTGCGCCAGGACCATCAAGCGCCGCGGTAGGGCCGGATGACGTTCTGCGCATACCAGTTGATCATGCCGACCTTCTCCTCCACCGACTGCGTATCGGGCGTGCCGTCGTAGGGATTGCGGAAGGCGATGATGACCTCGGTGACGCCGGCCGCCGCGAGATCTTCCAGCCCCTGGGCGGAATAGGCCGCCTCGGTCATGGCGTGGTACTGGAAAGGGCCCTCGTCGCGGCCGAACTGCTTTCGGAATTCCTCTATCTGCCCGATCATCGCCCGCAGTTCCTCCAGTGAGGAGCCGGCGGAAACCCAGCCGTCCCCGAGGCGCGCGGCGCGGCGCAGGGCGGGTTTGGCGTGGCCGCCCACCAGCAGCGGCACGTGGTGTTGCGGCACCGGCGTCAGCTTGATCGGCGCGAGGGAGAATATTTCGCCCTCGTAGCCGAAGTACTCCCCGCTCATCAGGCCGTTGACGATTTCCATCATCTCGTCCATGCGCTTGCCGCGTTTTTCCCAGGGGATCTGGCAGGCCTCGAAGTCCTCCGGCCAGGGGCTGATGCCCACGCCGAAAGCGAAACGGTCGCCGAGCAGGACGGCCAGCGTGGACAACTGCTTGGCGACGATCGCCGGCTGGCGAATGGCCAGCTTCACCACCGAGGTGGTGAAGTGCAGTTTTTCGCAGTGCGCGGCCAGGTAGGGGATGGCCACGAAGGGCTCCAGGAAGGGTACGCCGTCGAGGAAGTCGCGGCTGCCGTCGTCGTTGTAGGGGTAGACATCGGATCCTTCCCGGGGGTAGCAGATGCTGTCCGGGAAGGTGAAACCGTCAAAACCGGCGTCCTCGGCGGCGCGCGCCAGGGGCAGGTACTCCGCCGGGTCGCACATGGTGGCGTGGAAGGTGAATTTCACAGGGGGCTCCTCGCGAAAAGTGAACAGTCCCCGCAGTATACGCGCTTCCCCGGCCGGCGGATGACTGCGCGCAGAGCGCCGTCCGCCGCGGCGCGCTGCGCTCCGGCAGGGTCTGCCTCAGCGCGGGTCCAGGCCCTGTTTCGCCCGCTCCCGGTTCATCCGCTGGGCGTCGCTGCTCAGGCGCTCGCCGAGTTCGTCCTCGCTCACCGTGCCTTCGATATGCCGGTTGGCCAGGCCCGCGTTGTACATGATGCGCTTGACCGGGGTGACCGCCAGGATGGTGCGCATGGGCGAGTCGAGGAAGTGGAAGAAATGGTCCTCGACCGCCTTGTTGCCCCGGCCGACCTTGGCCGCCAGCGCGCGGTAGAACCACGCCTTGGTGTCGTCGTCGTCAAAAAATTCGCCGGTGCCCTTGAAGGTGATCGCCCCCGAGGGCAGGTCCGCGTCCGAGCCCGCGGGATAGGAGGCGGAGCTGACGTTAACGGACACGCGGTTGTCGCGGCGGATGGCGGCGGCGCGGTGGCGGTGCGAGGCGAAGGTCAGCCAGAGCTTGCCGTCGCGCCAGATGAAGGCGTGGGTCACACCGACGGGCCAGCCGTCCTTGGTGGTCCACATCAGCACCGCCTCGACGGCGTTGTCCACCAGCGCCTGGACCTCGTCTTCACTGAAAGGGTAGATGGAAACCACTTCGTGGTCGTGGGTCTGGGCCATGGTCTGTTCTCCGGGTCTGTGTGTGCGAATTTGGTGCGGCCGGCCGCGCGCTCTGCGGCGAACCGGCGGGGTTATGCCTGGTGCGCCTGGTCGCGCGACAGCTGTGGCAGCAACTGGTCCAGGTAATCCGCGCTCGCCTCCTCGTGGCGCGCGCAGCGCTCCAGCACGGCGCGGTGCGCCGCGTCCTGTTCCTGCGGCAGCATGTTGCGCCAGGCCGCGGCGCCCTGCCGTTCAGCATTGGCCTGCACCGTCAGTTGCTCGACGGGGGAAAGTTGCGCGAATACAGCGTAGTAGGTGTCGCGCGCTGGCATCAGGGCCTCGTCCATCGCCTTGACCTGTGCCGCTTCGGTGGCGGGGTAAATCCCTTCCACCTCGTCGGCGATGAGGTCCTCGCGCGCGGCGCACTCGAGCAGGCCGGGGGCGTGCTCGGGAAAATCCTCGGCCCACTGGCGGTAGCGCTGCGCCGCCGTGCGCTCCAGGCGCGCGAGGAAGGCCGGTACGGCCTCGGCGGGCACCGTGCCGATGTAGGGAGCCAGCAGGGCGGCGAAATCAGGGATGTTGACGGCCATGTGCGGGCCTCCTGGGGGTACTCGCGCGCCGGACCGGAATCTGGTGACCAACCGGAGACGACGAAATGGTTAGTGGTTGTGCTCGATAAAAAACAGGATATACTGACTTTTTAATGATAACAAGCCGGGTGCGTTGTGCGGGTCACTGCCGCGCAGCCGGTAACGGCCCCCCGGAGTTGCATTTCCTGGCCAATACCGGGGCAGGCCTGGCCAGGCAACAACAGGTCGGCACCGCCCAGGGCGTTGACGACACTGAACATAGTGTAAATGAAGATAAAGCTCACATAACCTGCAAGAGGCATCGATATGGAACACACTTCTCTCACCCTGTCCGCAGAATCCACCGCGAAGCCTGGCGCCCGGCGCCCTGGCGCGCTGTTCCTGGCGGCGGCGGTCAGCGCGGCCCTGGCTCCCTGGTCCGGCCAGGCGCTGGGCCAGGCGCAAATCCAGCTGGAAGAGGTGATCGTCACCGCGCGAAAACGCGCGGAGTCCATACAGGACGTGCCCATTTCGGTGACCGCGCTGGGTGAGGAACTGCAGCGCTCCAGCGTGCGCGACCTGCGCGATATCACCGCCTTCGTGCCCAACCTGCTGGTGGACAAGGTCACCGCCCTGCAGGGCGGCGCGGCCATCGCCATCCGCGGCGTCAGCTACCAGGAAATCGACAAGAGCCTGGACCCGGGCATCGGTGTGCTGCTGGACGGTGTCTACCTGGGCACCAACGCCGGCCAGATCCTGGAAAACTTCGATATCCAGCGGCTGGAGGTGCTGCGCGGGCCCCAGGGCACGCTGTTCGGCAAGAACACCATCGGCGGCGCGGTCAACGTCTTCCGCACCGAGCCGACCCGCGAGTTCGGCGGCAAGGTGCAGGGCACCCTGGGCGAGGACGGGCGCGAGGACCTGCGCGGCCTGCTCAACCTGCCCATGACGGAAAACGGCGGCGTCAAGCTGTGGGCCTCCAGCCTGCAAAGCGACGGCTACATCAAGAACACCACCATCAACGACGATGTCGGCGGCCAGGACTACCTCAACGGCGGCGCCACCTTCGCCTATGACCTGAGCGAGGACCTCGCCGTGTCCTTCACCTACGAGCGCACCGAGGACGAGTCCGACGTGGGCGCCTGGTCCAACTTCAACAAGTATTTCGACGAGTTTCCCTACCCCACCGCCGATGCCCCCGCCGACCTGGCCGGCCTGCTGTTCCTGCCGGACCCCAGCGGCTTCCGCCAGTTCGACACCGGCAGCGATGAGGATCACAACTCGCAGAACGGGCGCAACACCGGCCAGACCAACCAGGACTTCGTCAACCTGACCCTGGAGTACAGCATGGGTGACTGGCAGTTGACCGCCATCACCGGCTACATCAACCGCAACGAGAACTCGCGGCTGGAGTACGACGCCAACCACTTCGAGTTCCTGACCGTGGAAAGTGACACTGACTACGAGCAGTTCAGCCAGGAGCTGCGCCTCAACGGCACCATCGGCAATGTCGAGCTGACCACCGGCCTGTACTACTGGGATTCCGAGTACTCGACCGACTCCAGGACCCTGGACCTGTTCGAATACCTGGCCGGCCTGCCCGACGGCAGTGTGGGCACCATCAGCCAGGACGGTGAAACGGACTCCTACGCGGCTTTCGGCAGCGCGGACTGGGCCATCACCGAACAGCTGACCCTGAGCCTGGGCCTGCGCTACACCTACGAGGAAAAGACGCTGGAACCGATCGGCCAGCAGTTCTTCCTGCCCGACGGCACGCCGTTGCAGCCGCCGCTCGCCGCGGCGCACGCCGACGATGATTGGGACAAGTGGTCGCCGCGCATCGGCCTGCAGTACGCGTTCAATGACAACGTCATGAGCTACGCTTCCTACTCCCAGGGCTTCAAGAGCGGCGGTTTCTTCGGGCGTATCACTTCCGGCGCCAACATTCGCAAGTTCAATCCCGAGGAAGTGGACACCTACGAAATCGGCATCAAGAGCGAGTGGTGGGATAAGCGCCTGCGCGTGAACGCCGCGTTGTTCAGCAGCAACTACACGGACAAGCAGGAAGAGATCATCGTCTCCGATCCCGACGGCAACGTCGATACCGTGGTGGTCAACGCCTCCGACGCCACCATGGAAGGCGCGGAACTGGAAATCACCGCGCTGTTGTTCGAGGGCTTCACGGCCTTCGCCCAGGGCGGCTACCTGGACGCGGAGTACGACGAATTCCTCATCGACGACATCCCCGGCGTGCCCGAGGATGGCAGCACCCTGGAAATGCGCAACGCGCCGGAGTACACCTTTGGTGTCGGCCTGGCCTACGTGCACGACCTGTTCGCCCACAGTCGCATGTCCTACGACGTGACCTACAACTGGCGTGACAGCTACGTGACGATCTTCAACAACGACCCGCTGGGTCAGAAGGAGTCGGCCGGCTTCTGGAACGCCAACATCGATTACACCTACAACGACGCGTTGACGGTGTCGGTGTACGGGCGCAACCTGGGCGACGAGCGCTACTTCCGCGCTGTCACCATTCCGCCGGTCTCCACCTTCGGCCAGTGGAACGAGCCGCGTAACTACGGGGTGACGGTTACCTACGCCTTCTGAGTGTCGGTAGTCCGCCAGCGAGCGGCGTGGCCAGTGATCCTGGCTGCGCCGGTCCCTCAGGCGGAGCGTTTGACCTTGGTATAGGGCAGGGCGGCGATTTTCGAAGAGCCGATCACCTGTTCGTAGGTGTGCTCCATGCTCTCACAGGCCTGGCGCACACCGCCCATCTTGTCCGGGTAGATTGGCGGCAACACCGTCACGCGGATGGTGGTGGGGCGAATCAACAGCCCGCCCTTGGGCAGGGCGTCCTTCACGTTGTGCAGCACGATGGGCACGACCGGCACCCTGGCCTTCTTGGCGATGAAGAACGCACCGTGCTTGAAGGGCTGGATTTCACCCAGCGTACTGCGCGTGCCCTCGGGCGCGATCACCAGCGAGCGACCGGAGCGCAGCACCTGCAGCGCCTTGCGTAGCACCTGTGACTGGTTGTTCTCCTGCCGATCCACGAAGATGGTATCCACCTGGCGCATCAGCGGGCCGAGGATGACATTGTCCGCCACCTCGTGCTTTACCATGGGTACGACATCCTCGCGCAGCAGGTGCGCCAGCACCATCGCGTCGAGAAAACTCTGGTGGTTGAAGATATAGATGCAGGGCCGGTCGCTGCGCAGGTGTTCCATGCCCTCGACCTCGAAGTCCAGACCGGCGAACCCGGTGCCCACCTCGCCGACCAACTGGGTCAGGCGGTTGGCGTTGCTGATGCTGCTCACCCGCAGCGTCTTGCTCAGCATGCCCAGCGCCGCCGTGGCGGCTACCGTCTGCGCGGTCAGCGTGGTACGCAGTACGGTTTCCAGGCTGGGCAGGCCGCGCGACCCGAACTTGAGCTGCGGCCAGCCCTTGGCCCGCGCATACACGGCCAGTCGTTCCGAGGGGTTCACCGCCACGGGATGACCGACGATGCGCAGCAAGGGCGCGTCGTCCATGGAATCCGAATAGAAGTAGCTGTTGCGCAGAGTGGCTTTTTTGCGCTTGCACACGCGCCGCGCCGCCATGGCCTTGCCCTCGCCGTAGCATAGCGGCGCCACGGCGTGTCCGGTGAATACGCCGTCCTCGACTTCCAGCGTGGTGCAGCACACCTCGTCGATGCCCAACACCCAGGCGATGGGCTCCACCTGGTAGCGGGTCGCCGCGGTGACGATCACCAGGTGATGCCCCTGCCGGCGGTGCGCCTCGATCAGGGCGATAGCCTCGCTGTACAAACTGCCGGCGAGGTAGTTGCTGTAGGCCTGCTGGCCCAGGCGCGCCAGGGCTTCCTCGGGGGTGCCCTTGAGCGACAGTGACATGCGTTTGACCAGCCGCTGGTAGGCGGGCCCCTTGACCTTGGCATCGGCGCGGCTCTCGTGGCGCAGCAGGTCGCGCAGGATGGCGCTGGATTCGACCAGGTCGCCGCGGGTGAAGCCGTTGCGTATGCGCTCGCGCGCCACCGCCACGATCGAGTAACCGGCAATCAGGGTGCGATCCAGGTCGAAAAACGCCACGCACCTGTCGCCATTGCCGTCCTGTTCGATGGTCGTTAGCTGCTGGCTGAGTTGTGCACTGGGCATGCCGGTCTCCTGGCGCGTCGCTGGCGCCTGTTGCTGGTTTCTGTGCTCAAAGGGAGCAAGATTCGGGCCATGGCGAATACGACCCTTATACCCGGCAAATGGTGCCCGTGCAGTGTTGCTTTACGGCAAAAGTACCGTGATGTTTGTGTGAAGCCGCACCAGGATGGTGTCGCGGCGCACCGCGCCGGGGCGTGGGGCGGTCCCGCTCAGTCCCCCTGCCGGCGCCACCAGCGCGTGGTGTGCACGTCGAGGCGCACGCGGCGCCCGCTCGCCGTCTGCTCGACGCTGCCGCGGGCGCCCAGTTGCAGCACCTCACCGCTGGCGAAGTCCAGGGCCAGCAGTGAGCAGGGCGGGTAGCGGTGGAGGTTGCCCAGCGTGTTGAACAGGTTGTTGCCGGGAAAATCCTCGAAGCTCAGCGTCGTCCCCTGTGTGCGCAGGAATCCCGGGTCGCCGCCGCGGTGTGATACGTCCACGCCCCAGGCGCCCGGCAGGCTGGGGTCCTGCTCGTCGGCGGGGCCGCTGGCGCTGGCGATGAAGGCCGTATCGCTGCGCGCGAGCAGCGCCCGCGCCGCGGCGTCGAGGCCGTCGCGTTCGTGCAGTGAGTAGGGGCCGGCGAAGCGTTGCGCCGGCCAGGCGCGCTCGCTGATGTACTGCGGGCAGTTGCCGTAGCCCTGCTCGATGGCAATATCCCAGCATTGCGCGCCCGCGACCAGCAACTGGCCGTTGAGGCGGTTGCGCCGCCGCGTGGCCAGATCGATGCCGAGCAGGCCGATGGCATCGCCCGCGCCGGCCTGTAACTGCGTGGGGCTGGCGGCGCGTCGCCAGTCCAGGGAGCAGCGCCGCGTCGCCGCGTCGATATCGACGAACCCGGGCTCGCCGGTGACCAGGCCCGCCCAGGGCTGGCCGGCGCTGTCCAGGTGGGCGCTGAGCAGGAAAGGAAGGCGCGAGAAAAACGCCACCTGCTGTGCGTTGACATCCGCGGTCAGCATGCGCTGGCCGCGCGTCTCTGCCTCCGCGCGCACCCCGGCCAGGCGCTGGACCTCGCGCTCGCCGGGATGAAAGGGGCTGGGCGGCGCGCCGCCCGGTCCCCGGTCTCGCGGCTGCCGCGGCGTCACGCTGCCGCGGCCACGTCTGTGCGCGGCATGGCGACGAAGCCCGGCAGCGCTTCCACGCCGGCGAGCCAGCGGCGCAGGTTGGGGTAGTCCTCCAGTGACACCTGGCCTTCCGGAGCGTGGGCGATGTAGCTGTAGGCGGCCACGTCGGCAATGCTCGGCCCGTCCAGCGCCAGCCACTGCCGGTCCGCCAGGTGCTGGTCCATGACCGCCAGCAGGGTGTGGCTCCGGTCGATCAGGGCGGCGTGGTCCAGTTCGGCGCCGAACACGGTGACCAGGCGGGCGGCGGCGGGGCCGGCGGCGATGTCCCCGGTGGCCGTGGCCAGCCATTCCTGTACCCGGGCCTGCGCCACGGGCTCGATGGGATACCACTGGGGGCCGTAGGCGCGGGCCAGGTAGACGAGGATGGCGGTGGACTCGCGCAGCACGAGGTCGCCGTCCACCAGCGCGGGCACCACGCCGAAGGGGTTGATGGCGAGGAAATCGGCGTTCTTGTGCTCGCCCTGGGCGAGGTCCACGTGCACGCGCTCGTAGTCCAGGCCTAGCAGTGACAGCATGAGCCGCACCCGGTGGGCGTGGCCGGAGAGGGGGAAGTCGTAGAGTGTGATCATGTCGGGCTCCAGGTTGTGTGGTTGAGGGAAACAGTTCTGTCTCCCTTGCTGCGAATAATGGTAGACAGAACGGTTTCTGTCAAGAGGAAATTTTGGCCGGCCAGGCGCGAGGATCTATGTCCTTATCTAATTGAAATATAGTGACTTAAAAACTCCATGGAGCGTTCCAGTTGAAAGGGGCTCCTGGAGCTGGGCAATTGTTATAAACAGATAGGTATATCTCGATGGGCGCCCCGGTCGCGGGCCTGGGGCGCTGTCGCGCCCTCCTGCACAGCGGTTGCTACCGCAACCGCTCGCCGCCGCGCGCCGACGGTTGTAGGATGCGTGAACCTGCCGCCAGCAAGCACCGTATATCCCAGCATGTCACGCACACTGCCCAGTTCAGACGCGATCTACCAACTACTGGTTGAGGACGAGGACGCCCGCGTCTGCAAGGATATCCCCGATGCCGCCTGCAACGAGCAGCCGCGCGCCTTCCTCGCCCAGGTCGGCGCGCAGACGCTGACCAAAATCGGCGACGCGCTCACCAGCAGCCGCCTCGTGCTGGCGTGGATGATGGCCGCGATAGGCGCGCCGGGCTACCTGGTGGCGCTGCTGGTGCCTATCCGCGAATCGCTGTCGTTGCTGCCGCAGTTGTTCATCGCCCAGTGGATGCGTGAGCACCCGGTGCGCAAGTGGTTCTGGGTCGGCGGCAGCCTCGGCCAGGCCCTGGCCCTGTGCGGCATGGTGGCGGCGTTGTTGCTGCCGCTGCCCGGCGACGGCACGGCCTGGGCCATCGTCGTCCTGCTGGCGCTGTTCAGCCTGTCGCGCGGGGTCTGCTCCGTCGCCGCCAAGGACGTGCTGGGCAAGACCATTTCCAAGTCGCGCCGCGGCCGGCTCACCGGTATCGCCGCGTCCATCGCCGGGCTGGTCACCCTGGCGGTGGCGCTGCTGCTATGGCTCTTCCCCCGCTGGGGTGAGACCGGCAGCGGCGACGTGGACCTGTTCGCCGTGATACTCGCCGTCGCCGCATTGCTGTGGTGCGTCGCCGCCGCGATCTACGCCCTCACGCCGGAGGTGCCGGGCGCCACAGCGGGGGGCGGCAACGCCATCGGCACCGCCTGGAAAAGCCTTTCACTGTTGCGCCGCGACGCGGATTTCCGCGCTTTCCTGGTCGGGCGCATCCTGCTGGTCGCCACCGCCTTCGCCATCCCCTACATCGTTGTGCTGTTGCAGCGCGCTGGCAACGGCGACGGCGGCGCGCTGGCGGTGCTGCTGTTCGCCGAGGGTTCGGCGGGCCTGTGGTCCGGTCGCTTCTGGGGCCGCTGGTCGGACGCCGCCGCGCACCGGGTGATGGCGGCCGCGGCGACCATGGGCGCGGCCCTGCTCGGCGCGGTACTGCTGATCGACGCCGTCGCCCCGGCCTGGCTGGCGAACCCGGTGACCGCCTTCACGCTGTTTTTCCTCGCCGCCGTGGCCCACCAGGGCGCGCGGGTCGGGCGCAAGACCTACCTGGTGGATATGGCCAACGCCGACAACCGGGCACAGTACACCGCGGTGAGCAACACGGTGATGGGGGTGTTCCTGCTCGGCGGCGCGGCGCTTGGCGCGGTGGAGACCCTGCTCGGGCTGAACGCGGTGCTGCTGCTGTTGCTGCTGGTCAGCCTGCTGGGCATCTGGCGCTGCGCCACCCTGCGCGACGTGTCCGGCTGAGCCGGTCGCGTTTGCCCGGCGCGAAAAAACAACTGGACCTCGCGTCGCGTGTCACTTACCTTTTTTGCAGGCGCACGCGCCTGACACATGGATCAACCTGGGAGGAACGGTATGGCAAGTGAGGGTTATCACGAACCGATCGAGGAATTGAGCGACGAGACCCGGGATATGCACCGGGCCATCGTCTCGCTGATGGAAGAACTGGAGGCGGTCGACTGGTACAACCAGCGCGTCGACGCCTGCAAGGACAAGGAACTGAAGGCGATCCTGGCGCACAACCGCGACGAGGAGAAGGAGCACGCGGCCATGGTGCTGGAATGGATCCGCCGCCGCGATCCGCAATTCGACGGCGAGTTGAAGGACTACCTGTTCACCGAGAAGGAAATCGCCCACGACCACTGACCCGGTGGGTAGTGCCCGGGCGGGGGCGCGCCGGACTATTCCGGGTGCTCCCTTTCTCCCTCGGCGAAGGACAACAGCTCCCTGGCGATGCGCTCGGAGGGCACGATCACGTGCTCCAGTTCCAGTTGCTCGCAGATCGGCACCAGTTCGCGCTGTTCCAGGCGCAGCAGCACCCGGTTGAACTCCATCGACTTCGCCACCACGGCGGCCAGCACATTGGAGGTGTCGTCGTCCGACAGGCACAGCAGCAGGTCGGTGCTGGACGGGTCTACCTCCTCCAGGACGCTGGGCTTGGCGCCGTCGCCGCAGAAAAAGCTGCAGTCGTACAGTTCGTCTATCTCTTCTATGACCTTTTGCTGTTTCTCGATGACGACCACCTCGTGGCCCGCCTCGAGAAACAGTTCCACGGATGCCAGCGCCAGGCGACTGGCGCCGATGATGACAGTTCTCATTGCTTCCTCCTCGTTGTGCGCCGGCGCCGGCCGATCCAGGTGCGCGGGGCGAACAGCACCAGCACCGCCAGCAGTTCGAGGCGACCCAGCAGCATGTTGCAGCACAGTATGACCTTGAGCGTGGCCGGTAACTCGGCCCCGGTCAGCCCCGCGGTCAGCCCGACATTGGCCAGCGCCGAGGTGACCTCGAACAGCGATGCCAGCGGCGGCAGGCCGTGGGCGAGAAATACCATCCAGGACAGCAGCAGCGCGCCACCAAACCAGGCCAGCAAGGCCACGGCCTCCTCGATGCGGCGGCCGCCGTCGGCGGCGTCGCCGGCGACGTAGACGTCCTCGGGCAGCCCGGTGCGCAGCACCGCCCGCCGGGCGAGCCCGGCCAGCAGCAGCGCACGGTCCAGCTTGATACCCCCGGCGGTCGAGCCCGCGCCCCCGCCCACCGCCATGCATGCACACAGGACCAGCAGCAGGACCGGCGGCAGGTCGCCGATAGCGAACGTGCTGAAGCCGGCCGTGGTCTGGGCGGAGATCACCAGGGTCAGCAGGTTGCCCAGGCCGAGTTCCTCCCCGGCCAGGCGCGTGGAAATCCAGGCCGCCGCCGTGCCCAGGGCGATCAGGATCAGCAGCGCGTACAACTGGTTGTCGAGAAATTTTCCCGGCCTGCTGGACAGCAGCGAACGGTAGTACAGGTAGAAGGAGACCGCGCCGGCGATGCACAACAGGTTGATGACCCACAGCCGCGCGCTGCCCACCGATGCCAGGCTGTCGGGATAGTTGGCGAAGCCGCCGGTGGACACGGCGGCCATGGCGTGTGCGACCGCATCGAGCGGGCCGGCCCCGCACAGCAACAGCGCGAGGACGCCGGCGCCGGTCAGCAGCAGGTAGATGACAAGCACGCGGCGGGCGTGCGCGCGCGTGCCGCCTACCACGTCGTCCATTTCGCGGCTGCTGAACCCGAGGCGGCTGGCGGTAACGCCCGGGCGCACAAAGATCGCCAGCGCCAGCACCACCACGCCAATCCCGCCCACCCACTGCATCCAGGCGCGGCCGAACAGGAAGGCGGCGGGCATTGGCCCGATGTCCAGTGTCGACAGTCCCGTGGTGGTCACGCCGGACACCGCCTCGAACCAGGCATCCAGGAAGGGCACGCCGTAGGCGGTCACGGGCAGGGACAGCAGCAGCGAGGCGCTGGTGAAGAGCAGCGCGACCATGACCAGCGCCTCGTTCTGCTGGATTTTCTGCGGGTCCGGCAGCAGGCGCCCGAACAGCCACGCCGTCGCCAGTGCCCCGATCACGCCGAGGTAGGCGGGCCCGGCCGCGCTGCCGGTCAGCAGCGCCAGCGTGCCGGGGACGAGCGTGAGCAGCGCCAGCAGCCCGTACATATCCGCGAGCAGGCGCAGCACCACGGAGGGGCGTACCGCGAACTGCATGCTGCGGTACTTGTTCATGCGCCGCTGCTAGGCACTGTCCGCCATGCCGGCGGTGAGGGTGTAGCGCATGGCGGTCTGTACGTCCACGTCCAGCGGTTCCAGCTGGTCCTCGTCGACCAGCAGGGTGAAGCCGCCGATCTGGTAGCCCATGGGCACGTAGACGGGCAGCGCCTTGTCCAGCCCGGCCCACTTCGGCGGCGCATTGGTGACAAATCCCAGCACCCGCACGTCCTCGCCCAGGCGCACCAGGACGGCGCGCTTGATTTCCTCGCGCTGTTTGTCCGGCGCCGCGAAGCGTGCGATGTCGCGGATGCTCTCGAACACGGTCTTGACCAGGGGAATCCTGGCCAGCAGGTTGTTCGCCAGCTCCAGCAGGTTGCGGAACAGGTAGGCGTTGACCAGCATGCCGGTGGCGGTAACCACCGCCAGGCCGGCGAATATGCCCAGCCCCGGCCAGTACCAGCCCTGCGGCAGGACCCAGCGCAACACCGGGCCCAGCAGCGACTCGGCGGTGGTGCCCAGCCAGTACAGCAGGGCGATGGTCAACGTGATCGGCAGCACGGCCACCAGGCCCTGCATGAACCATCTTCCAAGGGTTTTCATGGACCAGGCTCTCCCCGTGCCGTGGTGGCGCTGCGCAACAAGGCTTCGCGGGCGCCGTTCAGGGCGCCCGCGTCACGATGGCCGTTGTGATTACTGCATCTTGTCTGCAGCGTCTTCGATCTTGTCGCCGGTCTCCTCGGCGAAATCTCCGGCGCTGTCCGATATGTCCTCGGCGGTGTCGCGCATCTTGTCGCCGGTTTCGTCCATGTAATCGGACATGGAGTCGGAGGCGTCCCCGGCTTGATCCTGCAGGTCATCGGCGGCGTCCTCCATGGAGGAGACCGCGTCCTGGTAGGTCTCGTCGAGTTTCTTGCCGGCTTCCTCCATGGGGCCGTCGTCTGAATCACAGCCGGTCACGGCCAGGGTTATGGAAGCGGCGGCGATGGATGTCAGTAGCAGTTTTTTCATGGTGTTTCTCCCTGTCGTTGTTGTAGGAACACGTGCCGCCCTGTGGGCGGCACGGGATAGCCGCGCTGCTGGTCGTCGCCGGCGCGGCGGCAGCGGCGCGCTACTTGCCGCGCGGCCCGAAAAAGAACCAGATGATGACGCCGAGCACCGGCAGCAGCAGGATCAGCAGCACCCACAGGAGCTTGGAACCCAGGCTGGCTGACGAGCTCACGGTGTTGATGATGGCCCAGATATCCAGGATCAGGACCAGCAGACCAAAAATCCCAGTGACTTCAATACCCATGGTTTGTTCTCCTTCTGTCAGTAACGATGTCGTTGCGACGGGTTTGGCTGCGGGCCGTCAGGCCTGCGCCGGTTCGGCGCCATCTTGCGACAGCGCCTCGTACTTCAGCGGCAGGGGCGGGGCCTTACCCTCCTTGTCCTCCCCGAAGTATAGTGTCTGGTGCGGAAAGGGTATTTCTATATTGCGCTCGTCAAAGGCCAGCTTGATGCGGCGGTTGAACTCCCGTCCCACGTTCCAGCGCTCCCGACCCACGGTCTTGGTGCGCGCCTTGATGATGACCGCGCTGTCGGCGAACGCGTCGACGCCCAGGACCTCCAGCGGTTCCAGTATGGCCTCGCCAAACTCCTCGCTGGCGCGCAGTTCCTCGTCGATCTCCAGCAGGCACTGCACTACCTCGTCGGTGTTCTCGCGGTAGGCCACGCCGACCTCGAGCAGGTAGTAGCTGTAGTCCTTGGTCAGGTTGTCGACGATATCGATGGCGCTGAACGGCACCGTGTGGACGATGCCGTCCAGGGAGCGCAGCTCCAGTTTGCGCATCGAGATATGCGAGACCTGCCCGGTGCGCCCGGCCACCGTGACGACGTCGTCTATCTGCAGCAGGTCCTCGATGATGATGGTGAAGCCGGTGAGGAAATCCTTCACCAGGGTCTGGGCGCCGAAGCCGACGGCGATGCCGACCACGCCGGCGCCGGCGAGCAGCGGCACGACGTCCACGCCCAGCTCCGAGAGAATGACCAGCGAGGACATCAGCACCAGGATGAAAGTCAGGACGTTGCGTACCACCGGCAGCAGCGTCATGGCGCGGCGGTTGTTGAGACCGGCCTTGCGCCCGGCCAGCGATTCCAGCAGCGCGTTGATGAACTCCCAAATCAGCAGGAACAGCAGCACGACCAGCAGCACCGCCACCGCGGTCTGGATGACGGCCTGCAGTGCCGTGCCGATCGCGGCCTCGGGGTCCTGGTCGAATACGACGACCGCCGTGGCATACACCCAGGCCAGGACGATCAGCGACGAGCCGGCCAGACGCTGCCAGGTGAATACCGAGGAGAAACGTGTGCGGTCCAGCTGCAGACGCCTGCGCAGCCGGGCGAGATTGCGGTCCAGCGTGCGTGCCAGCCAGCGATTGGCCAGCGCCAGCAGGATTGCCACCAGGCCCAGGGTGGCCAGGGCGACAATCTTGCCGACGCTGCTGGCGCGAATATCCGATCCTGACAGCAGTGTCAGGGAGTTCTTCAGCAGTTTGCCCACCCGTTGGTCCAGCTGCAGGGCCTGGCTCAATTCCAGGGACTGCTCGTCCTCCACGCTGTCGCGGACCTGCTCCAGCTCCCTGATGCGCGCGAGAAAGTCGGCGCGGCGCTGCGGGTCTTCCAGCAGTTCGACCAGCGCGTGCAGGTCTGCGGGCGCCTGCCCGGCCTGCTGCGCAACGTCGCCGGCTGCCGTGGCCTGCGCGTTGGCCGGCGCCTGCGCCAGTGCAAGCAGCAAGGCGAGGGCGGCCAGTAGTGCCGGGCGCAGTAGGGGCCGTTGCCGGGAGCGATATGCAGGGAGCTGGTCCGGGAGTGTTGTCATGGGCTTCTGTGTGGAACAGCCAGAGGCGCGCTCGCGCGCGGCTACTGGAAGTTGCTCGCGACGAACTCCCAGTTGACCAGTTCCCAGAACGCGTCGAGATAATCCCCGCGGGCGTTGCGGTAATCGATGTAGTAGGCGTGCTCCCACACGTCGGTGGTCAGCAGGGGCGTCAGCCCGGCGCGCCGCAGCGGCGTATCCGCGTCATCGGTGTTCATCACCATCAGGCGGTTGCTGTTGTCCTTGACCAGCCAGGTCCAGCCGGAGGCGAAGTTGTCGGCGGCGGCTGTGGTGAAGGCCTCGCGCAGCTTGTCCATGGAGCCGAAGCTGCTGTCGATGGCCTGCTGCAGCGCCGCGCCGGGCGCGGTGCCCGACTCGGGCGTCATGCACTGCCAGTAGAAGGCGTGGTTCCAGGCCTGCGCGGCGGGATTGAACAGCTCGCCCTCGATTACCTGCACCAGGTCCTCCAGTTTGTAGTCGGCCAGCTCGCTGTCGGCCAGGCCCTCGTTCAGCGCATCGACATACCCGGCGTGGTGCTTGCCGTGGTGGTACTGCAGGGTCTCCCGCGATAGATGCGGTTCCAGGGCGTTCTCGGGGTAGGGAAGCGATGGAAGTTCGATCGTCATATCAGTACCTGCCTGTCGTGTCGTGTAAAAGTGGAAAAAAGGGGGCCGTTGCGGCCCCCGGTACCGCAACGGGGCCCGGGGAGAGCCCCATCACCGGTTATGCGGCGTCGCGCAAGCGGTGCTTCAGCCAGTCGAAATCCAGCTTCAGCGGGTTGCTGACGTATTCCTGCGGGTTGTCGTTGAGGTTGCGCAGGTACTCCATGGACACTTTCCAGTCGATGTCCGGCGCATCCTTGCCGCGTGACACCAGCTCGAGGCGCTGGTTGTGCAGGCGCACCGTGAAGTAGTCGAAAGGCTGGTCGGGGTCATCGGCGTAAACGGCAGCGCCGAATTTGCGCCCCGCGGTGTGCTCGTCGACCAGCGAGAGGACATCCTTGATAACGGGCTTGTCGCGGTATTTGTCCATTGCTTCGTTGAACACGTCGAGGGCACCCATGAACATTGCGTAACTGTCCTGGCCCTTGTCTTCGGTGGTCATGTCTGTCTCCTGTCGAGGTTGATGGTCGTTCGGCCGGGCCGGCGTCGGCAGCGGCCCGGTGGTCACACAGGGGCAGTAGCAAGGCACGTGCCAACCGCCGCGGACCCGCGGGCAGCGGGCTGTGCTGCTCGCCGGGCACCTGCGGCGTGGAATTTTTACCGGCCGCCGGGAAAATATTGCACAGGCGCGGTGGCGAAAGCCTGCAATGTGCGCTCTCCGGGCATGCTCTGCGCATGGCACGCAACCTGCTAGATAAGGTGAACCCCAGAACGACAGGTCAAGGGATGTGACCGCGGGCGCTGCCGCTAATCCAGGGAGAGTGGGAACCAGGTCACGGGCAGGAACCAATGGTGAAGCCGCAAGCTGGACACAGTGAATCAGAAACTGCCGTCGCCGCCCTGCGAGAGCGCTGGCAGATGCTCGGCGTGCACGGCCAGCGCATCGGCAGCGTGGAGGCCTGTGGTATCGACCTGGCGAGCGGGCGTATTCGTTACCTGATCCTGGCGACCGCGTGGCAGACGATCAGTGTGCCCTGGGAACGGGTGCGCCTGGATCGCGACAACAGGCGTTTCCAGCTGCTGCCGCCGCCGGCCGACGAATGACTCAGGACTCTGCGTAGGCCTTGAGACGGTTGTAGAGTGTCTTGACGCTGACCCCCAGCAGTTCGGCCGCCGCGGTCTTGTCATCGCCGGTGTGCTCGAGCGTCGCGAGGATCAGCTGGCGCTCCATCTCGGCGATAGTCGTGCCCACGCGCAGGCGGATACCGTCCTGGGCCGCGGGGGCGCCATCCGCCTGTTCGCGGATAGCCTGTTCCAGCTCCGCGTCGATACTCGTCTCCGACATGATATAGGCGCGTTCGACCAGGTGGCGCAGTTCGCGCACGTTGCCCGGCCAGTCGTAGGCCTCCATGGCGGCTACCGCCTCGCCCTGCAGCACCAGGCTGGTGTCGTGCTTCTCGTTCAGCTCGCGCAGAAAATACTGCGCCAGCCCGACAATGTCAGCGCCGCGCCGGCGCAGCGGCGGCACGTGTAGCGGGAACTGCGCCAGGCGGTAGAACAGGTCCTCGCGCAACTTGCCGTCCTGCACCGCTTCTTCCGGCGCGCGGTTGCAGGCGGAAATGACGCGCACGTCCAGGTCCATGACCTCTTCCGAGCCAAGCCGGCGCAGGGTGCGCGTCTCCAGTACGCGCAACAACTTGGCCTGCAGGTCGATATCCATCTCCGTGATTTCGTCGAGTAGCAGGGTGCCGCCGCGGGCACGTTCGAAGTAACCGCGGTGACGTTGGGTGGCGCCGCTGAACGCGCCTTTTTCGTGGCCGAACAGTTCACTTTCCGCCAGCCCTTCAGGTACCGCGGCGCAGTTGAAGGCGACATAGGGACCGTCGCGGCGCTCGGACATCAGGTGTGTGGTCAGCGCGACCAGTTCCTTGCCGGTGCCGCTCTCCCCGACGATAAACACGCTCAGCTCGCTCTGTGCGACCTTGCGCACCTGGCGGTAGAGCTTGCGCATGCCGCGGCTGCTGCCGCGCAGCATGCCGAACTGGTCGACATTGCAGCCGTCGTGTTCGGAGACGTCGGTATCGACGCTGCCGGCCTCGGTGGCGATGTCCTCGAACAGCGGGCGCAGGTTGGTCTCGTTGGCCGGTTTGCAGAAGTAGTAGCTGGCCCCCAGGCGGATCGCGCGGTCGGCGACCTCGGGTACGTCCACGTCGGTCATGACGAAGACCTCGGTGTCCTGGATCAGGTCCGGGTTCAGCATGGCCAGCAGGTCGGGTTGGTCGTCCCCGGGCAGGTCCAGGACAAGCAGGTCGTAGCGCGCCATGTCCGGTCTGGCGCCGGGTTCGAGCGTGTCGACGCTGAATCCGCAAGCCTTCACGAGGGCGGCCAGTTCGGCCGCGTGGGACGGGTCCCTGTCCGAGATAAGGCAACGGGGTTTCAAGCTGCGACTCCTTGGTGCGCGCCTGCCCGGGCCTGGGCGGCGAAAGAGCGCCCTGTATACCACAAAAACCGGGGGGGTGGGGAGCGCGCAGGGCGTCCGCGGCGCATGTTCCGGGGAGCTCTCGGGGCTACGTCAAATGGCGTAGTGCGAGGAACAAATGGCGTAGTCCGACCATGCATTCAACGAATACCGCCACTGTAGCCGTTGCCCAATAATCCAGACGGTGCAACCAGAGCAACACACAACAAGATAGTCAATCTAGGGAGCAAAAAATGTCTGGACAAGAAAGCAACAGGCTGCGGCCACTGGCAGCACTTCTCCTGGGAACGGGGATGACAGGCCTGGCGACAATCTCCGCCCCGGCGCTGGCGGGCGCCAAGCTGGAAATCGACGAGACCAAATGGGTCAGCATTGGCGCCGGTATCCGCACCCACGCCAAGTGGACCGAGGACGGCGCGCCCAGCGGCGAGGACGACGGCTGGGACTTCGACGTGGAGAACATGCGCCTGTACATGGCAGGACAGGTGCATGAGTACATCAAGTTCACCTTCAATACCGACGAGATTTTCGGCGATGGTCCGGTGGATGTGCTGGACGCCATTGTGCAGGTGGAGTTGTCGCCCGAATTCAACCTGTGGATGGGGCGCATGCTGACACCGGCGGATCGCATCGAGATGAACGGCCCGTTCTACAGCATGACCTGGAACCAGTACACCCAGCCGCTCTATCCCTCGGACCAGGGTGGAGACGCCGGCCAGTACGGGCGCGACGACGGCCTGACCGTGTGGGGCGCCTTCGGCAAGTTCCAGTACGCCATCGGCGCCTTCGACGGCCTGGAGGGCAAGAGCAACCAGGAAGACAACCTGCTGTTCGCCGGGCGATTTGCCTACAACATTCTCAATATGGAGTCGAACCCGGGCTACTACACCAGCAGCAGCTACTACGGCGGCCTCGGTAACATCCTCACGGTCGCGGTGTCCTTCCAGAGCCAGGACGGCGGCTCCGGTTCAGAGCAGGACAGCGGCGATTTTTCCGGTTATACGGTGGACGTGTTCTCCGAGACGGTGTTCGACGGCGGCGGCGTGCTCAACCTGGAAGGCGAGTTCAAGGACTTCGACGCCGACTATACGGTCGCCACAACCCCGGAGGAGGGCGATTGTTTTTGCCTGTTCGAGGGCACGTCCTATTTTTTCACCGCCGGCTACCTGTTTCCGCAGGATGTCGGTCCCGGCAAGTTCCAGCCCTATGCGCGCTACGTCGTCAACGACCCGGATGACAGCGATGACTCCGACCTGACCGAACTGGGCGTGAATTATGTCATCGACGGCTTCAACGCCAAGCTGAACCTGAACTACAACACCGGCGACGCCAATATCAGCGGCTATCAGGGTGCCGACGTGGACTCCGTGTCCTTCGGTATCCAGGTACAGATTTGACACGATCAACCAGCGAGGAAAACAAGGTATGAAACTCAGCAAATATTTCAGTAAGGCCGCGCTGCTGGCCGGTAGCGTGTTGTTCAGCGCTACCCTGCACGCTGCCGATACCATCAAGGTCGGTGTGCTGCACTCTCTGTCGGGCACCATGGCGATTTCCGAGACGACGCTCAAGGACACGGTCCTGATGATGGTCGAGGAACAGAACAAGAAAGGGGGCCTGCTCGGCAAGAAACTGGAGCCGGTGGTAGTCGACCCGGCGTCCAACTGGCCGCTGTTCGCGGAGAAGACCCGTGAGCTGCTCACCCAGGACGAGGTCGACGTGATTTTCGGCTGCTGGACCTCCGTGTCGCGCAAATCCGTGCTGCCGGTGATCGAGGAACTCAACGGACTGCTGTTCTACCCGGTGCAGTACGAGGGTGAGGAGTCCTCGAAGAACGTCTTCTATACCGGCGCGGCGCCCAACCAGCAGGCGATTCCTGCGGTGGACTACCTGATGAACGACCTGGAAGTGGAGCGTTGGGTGCTGGCCGGGACGGACTACGTCTATCCGCGAACGACCAACAAGATCCTCGAGGCCTATCTCGTGGCCAAGGGCGTGGATGAGAAGGACATCATGATCAACTACACGCCGTTCGGTCATTCCGACTGGCAGAGCATCGTGTCCGAGATCAAGAAGTTCGGCAGCGCGGGCAAGAAGACCGCGGTGGTCTCGACCATCAACGGCGACGCCAACGTGCCTTTCTACAAGGAGCTGGGTAACCAGGGTATTTCCGCCGAGGATATCCCGGTGGTCGCCTTCTCCGTGGGCGAAGAGGAACTGTCCGGCCTCGATACCAAGCCGCTGGTCGGCCACCTGGCCGCCTGGAACTACTTCCAGAGTGTCGAAAGCGACGAGAACGAGGCGTTCATCGCCCAGTGGAAAGCGTTTATCGGCGATGACGAGCGCGTGACCAACGACCCGATGGAAGCGACGTACATCGGCTTCAACATGTGGGTCAAGGCCGTCGAGAAGGCCGGCACCACCGACGTGGACGCGGTGGAGCAGGCGATGATCGGTATTTCCACGCCGAATCTCACCGGCGGCGTGGCCACCATGAACAAGGCGCATCACCTGAGCAAGCCGGTGTTGATCGGCGAAATCCAGGAGGACGGCCAGTTCGAGGTCGTTTGGGAAACCGACGGCCTGGTCGATGGCGATGCCTGGTCCGACTTCCTGCCCGGCTCCAAGGACATCATTGCGGACTGGACTGCGCCCATCAACTGCGGCAACTACAACACGGTCACCAAGACCTGTTCGGGCCAGAACATGTAGCACAGATTCCTGTGTGCACCTTTGCGGGTGTTGCTTGAGAGGTACCTGTACCTCTCCTTTTTTTCTCCAGGGCGGCCCCCGGGCCGCCCCTTCGCTGACCGGGACGGGTATCGCGACACATGACGGGACGGTTCAACCAAGCCATTGAGACAGCCAGGTGCACGGGCCGCTGGCAGGCACTGCTGCTGTGCATGGCGCTGCTCCTGTTGCCTTACAGCGTCTGGGCCGCCGATCTAGACAGCGCGTTGGCCGCACTGGCGGGCGCTTCGCTGAGCAAGGTCCCGGCCATTCTCGAGGAGGTGGAAGCCGTGGGTGGCGAAGCGGCAGTACCCGCCTTCACCGCCATGCTCGAGGGCGACCTGTACTATCGCAGAAGCGACAAGCGGGTGGTGCGCGCCGTGCGCGACGACGCGGGCCAGTACCAGCTCAGCGATCCCCTGTCGGGCGCTTCCCTGGGCGCGAGCGAAAAATCCGCCTTGCGCAAGGTGAAGGTGAGCAACCGGGTGCGTATCCACTTGCGCGGCGCCATAGCCCGCCTGACCCTGTCCAGCGAGGACCCCCGGCAGCGCCTGCGCGCTGCGCAGAACCTGCTGGAACGGCCAGACGAGGACAACCTGCCCCTGTTGCGCGCTGCCATCGAGACGGAGACCGATCCCGATGTCGTCGAGCTGCTGCAAACGGCCCTGGCGCTGAACCTGCTGCAGACCTCCGGCGATAGCGAGGCGCGGCTGGGCGCGGTGGAAACGGTGGCGGGCAGCCTGCAGCCCGCCGTGCGCAACCAGTTGCAGTCCATGGTCCAGCGCGATGACGACGGCAACTATGGCGAGGAAGACGCCGCGGTGCGCGAGGCGGCGCAGCGCGCCCTGGTCACCATCGACTCAAGGATCAGCTTCTACGGCTCCCTGGAGACCGTATTCTTTGGCCTCAGCCTGGGCTCGGTGCTGCTGTTGGCGGCGCTGGGCCTGGCGATCACCTTTGGTGTCATGGGTGTGATCAATATGGCGCACGGGGAACTGATCATGCTCGGCGCCTACACCACTTACATGGTCCAGGTATTGCTGCCGCAACACATCGAGTACTCGCTGTTCATCGCCGTACCCGCGGCCTTTGTGGTGTCGGGACTGGTGGGTGTACTCATCGAGCGCTCGGTCATTCGCTTCCTGCATGGCCGGCCGCTGGAGACCTTGCTGGCGACCTTTGGCATCAGCCTGATCCTGCAACAGGCCGTGCGCACCATCTTTTCGCCACTCAACCGGCAGGTGTTCACCCCTGACTGGATGAGCGGTTCGCTGCAGATCAACAGCGTTTTCTCGCTGACCTACAATCGCCTTTACGTGTTCCTGTTCGCCCTCGTGGTGTTCTTCGTGCTACAGCTGGTGCTCAATCGCACCTCGCTGGGCCTCAACGTGCGTGCGGTTTCGCAGAATCGGAGTATGGCCAGGGCCATTGGTGTGCGCGCCGACTGGGTGGATGCCCTGACCTTTGGGTTGGGCTCGGGCATCGCCGGCATCGCCGGGGTGGCGCTGAGCCAGCTCACCAATGTCGGCCCCAACCTCGGGCAGGCGTACATCATCGATTCGTTCATGGTTGTCGTGTTTGGCGGTGTCGGCAATCTCTGGGGCACCCTGGTCGGTGCCCTCTCCCTGGGTGTCGTGAACAAGTTCCTGGAGCCGGTCACCGGGGCGGTACTGGCGAAGATCCTGGTGCTGGTGTTCATCATCCTGTTCATCCAGAAACGGCCCAGGGGGCTGTTTCCGCAGAAGGGAAGGGCGGCGGAATGAGTGTGGCGACGACCCCGGTACTGACCGGGCAGGCCTCGGCCGTGCACGAGCTGCGTGCGCGCGCGCCGCTGTTCCTGGCGGTATTGTTCGGCATCACCGTGCTGGCGGCGATCGGCAACCTGGCCTTTCCGCAGGACTCGATCTTCCACGTCAGCACCTACACCATCACCCTGCTTGGCAAGTATCTGTGCTACGCCCTGCTGGCCATGGCGGTAGACGTGGTGTGGGGATACTGCGGCATACTCAGCCTGGGGCACGGCGCCTTCTTCGGCCTGGGCGGCTACGCCCTGGGCATGTACCTGATGCGGCAAATCGGCGACCGGGGCGTGTACGGCAACCCGGAACTGCCGGACTTCATGGTGTTCCTCAACTGGCAGGAACTGCCCTGGTACTGGTACGGCTTCGACCAGTTCTGGTTCGCGTTGCTGATGGTGATGCTTGTGCCCGGGATACTGGCCTTCGTATTCGGCTACCTGGCGTTTCGTTCGCGCGTTGTCGGCGTGTACCTGTCCATCATGACCCAGGCGCTGACCTACGCGTTGATGCTCGCCTTCTTCCGCAACGAGATGGGCTTTGGCGGCAACAACGGCCTGACGGATTTCAAGGACCTGCTCGGCTTCGACCTGCAGGCGGACAGCACCCGTGTCGGGCTGCTGCTGGTATCGGCGCTTGCCCTGGGCCTGGCCTACGTCGCCAGCCAGTGGATCATGGGGTCCAAGATGGGTCGCGTCATCCTGGCGATTCGCGATGACGAGCCGCGCACTCGCTTTATCGGCTTTCGTACCGAGAGGTACAAGATCTGGCTGTTCGTGTATTCGGCGGTGCTGGCGGGTATCGCCGGCGCGCTCTACGTGCCGCAGGTCGGCATCATCAATCCCGGTGAGTTCTCGCCGCTGAACTCCATCGAGGTGGTGGTGTGGGTCGCGGTGGGGGGGCGCGGCACGCTCTACGGCGCGGTCATCGGCGCCATCCTTGTGAACTACGCCAAGACCCGTTTTACCGCCGTGTGGCCGGAGGCCTGGCTGTTCGCGCTGGGCGGGCTGTTCGTGGCGGTGACAGTATTCCTGCCCCAGGGGATTGTCGGGTTGTTCCGCGAACGCCTGGGCGGGAGGCGCGCATGAGCATTGGCGATACACTGCGCAGCCTCGCCGACCGCGAGACGGTTTTCCCGCTGTTCTTCGAACGGCAGCCACCGGTGGTGGACACCTCGAAGAGCATCCTGCTGTACATCGAGGACCTTACGGTCAGTTTCGACGGTTTCCGTGCACTCAACGATCTCAACCTGTATATCGAGGAGGGAGAGCTGCGCTGCCTGATCGGCGCCAACGGTGCCGGCAAGACCACCCTGATGGATGTCATCACCGGCAAGACCCAGCCGGACGCCGGCGAGGTGTGGTTTGGCCAGACGCTGGACCTGCTGGGCCGCAACGAGGCGGAGATCGCCGGGCTCGGTATCGGGCGCAAGTTCCAGAAACCCAGCGTATTCGAGGCGCAGACCGTGTACGCCAACCTTGAACTGGCGATGCGCATGAACAAGGGCATCCTGCCCACGCTGCTGGCGCGGCTGGACAGTGAACAGCTCGACCGCATCGATCACGTGCTCGGCGTTATCGGCCTGCAGGCGGAGTACAGCATGACCGCCGGCGCCCTGTCCCACGGCCAGAAGCAGTGGCTGGAGATCGGCATGTTGCTGATGTCCGAGCCGCGGCTGCTGCTGATCGACGAACCGGTGGCGGGCATGACCGCCCAGGAAACCGAGCGCACCGCGGAACTGCTCACCTCGCTGGCCGGGGAGCGCACGGTGGTCGTGGTCGAGCACGACATGGCCTTCGTCCGCAGCATCGCGCGCACCGTGTCCGTCCTGCACCAGGGCAGCCTGCTGGCGGAGGGCAGCATGAGCGAGGTGCAAAACGACCCGGCTGTGATCGAGGTTTACCTGGGAGAGGGGCATTGATCAGTTTCGACAGCGTCAACCAGGCCTACGGCGGCACGCGCATCCTCTGGGACATGAACCTGGACATCGCGGCCGGGTCGGTCACCTGCATCATGGGGCGCAACGGTGTCGGCAAGACCACCCTGTTGAAGTGCCTGATGGGCCTGTTGCCGATAGAAAGCGGTACGATCAGCGTCGACGGCGTCGACATCACACGCCAGTCCGCGGAGTCCCGCCCGCGCAACGGCGTGGGCTATGTCCCCCAGGGCCGGGACATTTTCCCGCTGCTCACCGTCGAGGAAAACCTGCGCGTTGCACTGGGCAGTCGCCGTGACCGCAGCCGCAGGATTCCCGAGCGAATCTTCGAGCTGTTCCCGGTGCTCGCCCAGATGATGGGGCGGCGCGGCGGTGACCTGTCCGGTGGCCAGCAACAGCAACTGGCGATCGGCCGCGCCCTGGTGCTGGACCCCAAGGTGCTCATTCTCGACGAGCCCAACGAGGGCATCCAGCCAAATATCGTACAGCAGATCGGCGATGTCATTCTCAAGCTGAACCGGGAGGAGGGGCTGACCGTCGTGCTGGTGGAGCAGAAGCTGCATTTCGCCCGCCGCGTGGGACAGACCTTTTGCCTGATGGAGAAGGGGCGCGCCGTGGCGCACGGGGCGATGGAGGAATTAACCGATGAACTGGTCAACCGGCACCTGGCGGTCTGAAACCAGCACGGCCAGCTGGCCGGCACCCTGAGGAGAGAGACGCAATGAACCACTGGAAACGTCATGCTTACGCGGTGATCGTCCTGGCCCTGCCGGCGGCGCAGACCCACGCTCACCACGAGGTGGCGAGCGCGGCGACCGGCGAAGGGGTGTTCCTGTCGCTGGCCGCGCTGGCAATCGGCGTCGGCGTTTTCTGGCTGCGCCCGGGCAACTGAGCACGCTGTCGCCGTGAACCAGCCCTTGCCAGAGGAACTGGCGGCAGCCAGCGGGCAGTGGTGCGCCAGCATTGCGCTGGACCTGCAGCGCCGCCGTGGCGGCACGCGCCTGGTTGGTTGCGAGCACGAGGGACCGCTGTACGTGCAGAAACCCTTCTATCCGGAGGGGCCCGATTGCGCGCACGTGTACCTGCTGCACCCGCCCGGCGGCATGGTCTCCGGCGACAGCCTGGAGGTGGATATACGATTGGGTGAGCAGGCGCGGGCGCTGCTCACCACGCCCGGTGCGGCGCGCGCCTATCGCGCACGGCGTTGCGGTACACGGCAGTACCAGCGGACAAGCCTGCACCTGGAGCGGCAGGCTGGCGTGGAATGGTTTCCGCTGGACACCATCGTCTACGATGGCGCCGAGGTATCCATCGATACGCGGGTGCACCTGGCCGGCGGAGCGCACTGTGCACTGTGGGAAGTCACCTGCCTTGGCCTGCCGGCCAGCGGTGCGCCATTTCGCAGTGGCAGTTGCCGGCAGCGTTACCGCGTCTACCACGAGGGGGTGCCGGTATTTGTCGAGGGCTTCGACCTGAACGACGACAACCGCGAACGTATGGCCGGTGCCGCGGCATTGCAGGCGCAGCCGGTATACGGATTTTTCCTGCTTGGGCCACTGGTCGCAGGCGATGGCGCGGAAGTGCTGGCGCGGTTGCGCGAGGTAGTCGAGGCGGACGTGGCGCACCAGTTCAGTATCACCCGGCTGGGGGATTATTACGTCGGACGCTACCTCGGCGACAGCGCGGAGCGAGCGCGGGCACAGTTTTCCCACTGGTGGCAGCTGCTGCGACCGGCGCTGTGCGGGCGACCCGCCTGCCCGCCGCGAATCTGGCTGACCTGACACAGAGCGAGGATTACGAGGACATTCATGGAACTGTTGCCCAGAGAGAAAGACAAGTTGCTGGTCGTGACCGCAGCCCTGCTCGCGGAGCGGCGCCTGCGGCGCGGGGTGCGGCTGAACTATCCGGAGGCGGTCGCCTACCTCACGCTGGAGATCATGGAGGGCGCCCGCGACGGCAGGACCGTTGCGGAACTGATGAGTTACGGCAAGACCATTCTCAGCGCCGGGCAGGTAATGGACGGGGTGCCTGAGCTGGTGCACGAGGTGCAGGTGGAGGCGACGTTCCCGGACGGCACCAAGCTCGTCACCCTCCACAACCCGATCAACTAGACAGTGGGAGAGCGCTACATGATTCCAGGAGAGTTTCTGCTCGCCGACGGCGAGATCGCCCTGAACGCCGGGCGCGACACGCTGACACTGGAGGTGGCCAACAGCGGCGACCGGCCGGTGCAGGTCGGCTCCCACTACCATTTCTTCGAGGTCAACCCGGCGCTGCAGTTTGACCGGGAGGCGGCCAGGGGCTACCGCCTGAATATCGCCTCGGGCACCGCGGTGCGTTTCGAGCCGGGTCAGCGCCGCAGCGTGGAACTGGTGGCCTACGCCGGCAGCCGCAGCGTATACGGCTTTCGCGCCGCGGTCATGGGCGCGCTGGACCCGGCGGGAGGGGAGTCATGAGCGGCATCGACCGGGGCGCCTACGCTTCGATGTTCGGGCCGACCACCGGCGACCGGGTGCGCCTGGGCGACACCGCGTTGCTGATCGAGGTCGAACGCGACTACACGGTGTACGGGGACGAGGTGAAGTTTGGCGGTGGCAAGGTCATCCGCGACGGCATGGGCCAGGGACAGGCGGTGAGCGCCGATTGCGCCGACACCGTCATCACCAATGCCCTGATCCTGGATCACTGGGGCATTGTCAAGGCGGACGTGGCGCTCAAGGGCGGACGCATTGCGGGTATCGGCAAGGCCGGCAATCCCGACGTGCAGGACGGCGTCGATATCCTTATCGGGCCGGGCACGGAAATCATCGCCGGTGAAGGGCAGATTCTCACCGCCGGCGGCGTGGACGCGCACATCCACTTCATCTGCCCGCAGCAGATCGAGGAGGCCCTGATGTCCGGGGTCACCACCATGCTCGGTGGCGGCACCGGGCCGGCCACCGGCACCAACGCCACCACCTGTACGCCGGGGCCGTGGAATATCGGCAGGATGCTGCAGGCCACCGACAGCCTGCCCATGAACCTGGGCTTTCTCGGCAAGGGCAACGCCAGCCTGGCCCCGGCGCTGGAAGAACAGCTCGTCGCCGGCGCCTGCGGCCTGAAGCTGCACGAGGACTGGGGCACCACCCCGGCGGCGATCGACAACTGCCTCGCGGTCGCAGAGCGCTTCGACGTGCAGGTGGCGATACACACCGACACGCTCAATGAGTCGGGTTTCGTCGATGACACGCTGGCGGCCATAGGCGGCCGCACCATCCACACCTATCACACCGAGGGCGCCGGCGGCGGGCACGCGCCGGATATCATCAGGGCCTGCGCCGAGGCCAACGTACTGCCGTCTTCCACCAACCCGACGCGGCCCTATACGCGCAACACGGTGGACGAACACCTGGACATGCTCATGGTCTGCCACCACCTTGACCCGGCGATTCCCGAGGACGTCGCCTTCGCCGACTCGCGCATCCGCAAGGAGACCATTGCCGCCGAGGATATCTTCCACGACCTCGGCGCCTTCAGCATGATCGCCTCCGATTCCCAGGCCATGGGACGTGTCGGTGAGGTCATTACCCGCACCTGGCAAACGGCGCACAAGATGAAGGTGCAGCGCGGGCCACTGCCGCAGGACAGCGAACGCAACGACAATTTCCGCGCGCGCCGCTACATCGCCAAGTACACCATCAACCCGGCCATCAGCCACGGTATAGATCACGAGGTGGGTTCCGTGGAGGTGGGAAAACTGGCCGACCTGGTGTTGTGGAAGCCGGCGTTCTTCGGCGCCAAGCCCGCTATGATCATCAAGGGCGGATTCATTGCGGCGGCGCCTATGGGCGACCCCAACGCGTCCATACCCACGCCCCAGCCGGTGCACTACCGCCTCATGTTCGGCGGTTTCGGCGCGGCGCCGGCGGCAACCTGCGTGACCTTTACCAGCGCCGCCGCGATACAGGCCGGTATCGGCGACAGCCTCGGCCTGCAACGCAGATTGCTCGCCTGTCGCAACACGCGCAACATCGGTAAGCGGGACATGATCCACAATGCCTGGATGCCCGACATCATGGTGGACCCGCAGACCTACGAGGTGCGCGCGGACGGCGAGTTGCTGACCTGTGAGCCTGCCACCGAGCTGCCCCTGGCGCAGCTTTACAACCTGGTGTGAAGCGCATGACGATATCCATGGAGACCTGCGCGAGCTACGAGGTCCGTCACCGCCTGGGCGTCGAGGCGCAGCGCGCTGTCGATGACACCGTGGTGCTGGATCACCTGCAGCGTGAGAAGGGCCGGTTCAGGGCGCGCACTTTGGCCGGCGACGAACTGCGCGTCTTTCTCGATCGCGGCAAGGTGCTGCAGGTAGGCGAGGTGCTGCTGGCGCAATGCGGGCGCCGCTTCCGCGTCGAGGCCGCCGCCGAAGCCGTGCTGCACGCCAGCAGCGATGACTGGCGGCTGTTCGCGCGCGCCTGTTATCACCTGGGCAACCGGCACGTGAAAATGCAGGTTGGCGAGCGCTGGCTGCGCATCACCCCGGACCATGTGCTGGAGGACATGCTGCGGCAGCTCGGCCTGCACACCGTGCCGGAGTGCGCGCCGTTCCTGCCCGAGGCGGGCGCCTACGCCGGCGGCCACGAACACCACCAGCATGATCACCACCACTGACAGCGCCCTGCTGCGCCTGTTGCAACTGAGCAGCGCGGCGCTGCCGGTGGGCGGCTACGCCTTTTCCCAGGGTATGGAAGCGGCGGTGGAAGCGGGTTGGCTGGCGGACGAGGCGGCCAGCGGACAGTGGCTGGGGCTGCAGCTTGAAGAGGCCATGGCGCGGGTGGACCTGCCCTTGCTGCTGCGCCAGCTGCAGGCCGCGCGCACTGCGGATGTCGACCAGCTGTGTTACTGGAACGCCTTTACCCTGGCCTGCCGCGAGTCGGCGGAAATGCGCCTGGGCGATACCGCGATGGGCGAGGCCCTGGTGCGGCTGCTCGGCCAGCTGCAGGTGCCACTGCCCGACACCCTGCCGCGCGACAGGGTGTTCCTGACAACGTTTGCGCTGGCCGCCGCGCACTGGCAACTGGACAGCCGCGCCACGCTGCTCGGTTACACCTGGGCCTGGCTGGAAAACCAGGTCGCGGCCGCCACCAAGCTGGTGCCGCTGGGCCAGGGTGCCGCGCAACGCCTGCTGGGTGAAATGGCCGCGCTGGTACCGGCTGCGCTGGACCGCGCCCAGGGGATTGCGGACGAGGACATCGGCGCATCGCTGCCGGCGCTCGCCATGGCCAGCGCCTGGCACGAGACACAGTATTCGAGACTATTTCGCTCCTGAAGGAGGTATTGCCATGACACAGAAACAGACCCTGCGCGTCGGCGTCGGCGGGCCGGTGGGCTCCGGCAAGACGGCGTTGCTGCGCCTGCTGTGCGCCGCGCTGCGCGATGTCTACGACATCGCCGTGGTGACCAACGATATCTACACGCGCGAGGACGCGCAGTTCCTCACCCGCCACCAGGCGCTGGACGAGGACCGCATCATCGGCGTGGAAACCGGGGGTTGCCCGCACACCGCCATCCGCGAGGACGCCTCCATGAATCTCGCGGCGATTGACGAGCTGTGCGCGCGGCACGGCGCGCTCGACGTGGTGTTCGTCGAGAGTGGCGGCGACAACCTCAGCGCCACCTTCAGCCCGGAGTTGTCCGATCTCACCATCTATGTGATCGACGTCTCCGCCGGCGACAAGATACCGCGCAAGGGCGGCCCGGGCATCACCCGCTCGGACCTGCTGGTCATCAACAAGATCGATCTCGCGCCGCTGGTCGGCGCCAGCCTGGAGGTCATGGACCGCGATGCGAAGACGATGCGCAAGGAACGCCCCTTCGTGTTCTCCAACCTGAAAAACGCCGACGGCCTGCAGGACATCATCGATTTCATCGTCACCGAGGGCATGCTGCCCCCGCGCCGCGCGGACGCGCTCGCGTCCTCGGCCTGAGACGGCGCGGGCGCGAGCTCAGTCGCCGGCCAGCACGCGGATGGCGATTGCCGCCGCCGATGTGCGGTTGCTCACCTCGAGCTTGCGGTAGATCTGCTCCAGGTGTTTGTTGATGGTGCGCGGGCTGTTGTCCAGGATCTGGCCGATCTCGCGGTTGGTCTTGCCGTTGCCGATCCAGTAGAGCACCTCCGACTCGCGCCCGGTCAGCGGCAGGGCCGCGCGCAGGCGCTCTGATCCGGAGGGCGTGGCCGCATCGAGCAGCCGCAGCAATACCTCGCGCCCCGCTGCGCGTTCCACCAGGCGCACTTCCAGCGGGCTGGGACAGCCCTGCAGGCGCAGCGCCTGGTTGGGCCGCGGATCGTGCGCCAGCCAGGACAACAGCTGCTCGGCCATGGCGCCGCGCTGCCAGCTCTCGTCCGCCCGGGCGCGCTTGAACAGCGCCTTGGTCTGCGGCGTGCTCCACAGGATGCGTCCATCGCGGTCCAGCGTGAACAGGTGCTGGCCGGCGCTGTCCAGCGCGCTTTGCGCGCTGGCGGTCTTGCGTGCGTTGGCCAGGTGCACGCGCATGCGCGCGATGAGTTCGTCCGGGTCGACGGGTTTGCCAAGATAGTCCACGCCACCGGCGTCCAGCGCGCGGATGATGCTGTCGGTATCGGTCAGCCCGGTCATGAAGAGGACCGGGACGTTGGACAATTCGGGATTTTCCTGCATGGCGCGGCAGGTATCGAAGCCGTCCAGGTGCGGCATGATCGCGTCCATCAGGATGATGTCGGGCGTGATCTTTTCCGCGATGGTAATTGCCTGGCGCCCTTCCAGGGCGACCAGTACGGTGTATCCGGCCTGTTCCAGCGCCTCGTTGAGCATACCCAGCGCTTCCGGTGAATCGTCGACGACCAGTACGATGGCGCCGTTTTCCGCCTGTTGTGACATCACGAACGCTCCCTGAACAGCTGGGCGATACGTTCCAGGCGCGCCTGGCGCGCGAGGAAGTCCAGGTGACCCAGTACCGCCGGGTCGATGTCGGGGTGGTCGCGCAAGCCGGCCAGTTCACCCAGTACGCCCTTGAGATAGCCGATTTCCGCGTAGGCGCGTAACTTGGTGAGATCCGCGGAGTCCGGCAGCACCAGGTCGGGCGGTGGTTGCGCGCTGTCCTCGGTGCGGCCTGCCGGCCCGGGCGCGTAGCGCCACTCCAGCTGCAGGTGTGCGGAGATGCGCTTGAGCAGCTCGCGCAGCTTGATGGGTTTGACCATGAAATCGTCGTGCTGGCGCCCCTGGTCGAGATCGCCGTGGCGTTCCTGGGCGTCGGCGGAAATCATGATCACAGGTTGCCGCACACCCTCCTTGCGCAACCGCGCCACCAATTCCAGCCCGTTCATGCCCGGCATGGAGACGTCGACCAGTAACAGGTCGGGCCGGTAGTCGCGCAGCATGTCCAGGCACTGGGCGGCGTTGTCCGCCGGCTGCACGTCGAAGCCCAATGGCAACAGCAGGTCGGCGATGAGCTGGCGGTGGTCCGGCTCGTCGTCCACCACCATGACACTGCGCACCGGACCCTCGTAGCCCGCGACCTCGCGTGTGGGCAGTGTGCGCACTTGCGGCTGGCGCACCGTCGCCAGCATCAGCATGACGGTGAAGCGGGTGCCCGCGCCTGGCGTCGACTGCACGGCGATGTTGCCGCCCATCAGTTCAACCAGGAGTTTGACGATGGTCAGGCCCAGGCCGGTGCCGGGAATCCGTGTGCGACGCTCTGACTGCAGGCGCTCGAAGGGGTTGAAGATCTTCCCGGTATTCTCGGCGGCGATACCGCAGCCGGTGTCGCTGACTTCGAATTCGGCGACCTGGTTGCGGTAGCGCACGCTGAAATCCACCTGTCCGCGCTCCGTGAACTTGACCGCGTTGGACAGCAGGTTGATCAGCACCTGGCGCAGCCGCTTCTCGTCCGTGGTGACGTAGCGCGGCAGGTTCTCCGAGATATGACTCTCGAAGGCGATGCTCTTGTCGTGCGCCAGCGGGCTGAACATGCCGATCATTTCGTCCAGCAGGGCCTGCAGGTCAACCTGTTCGCGGCGGATCTCCAGTCTGCCCGCCTCAATACGGGAAATGTCCAGCAGGCCCTCGATCAGGTCGGCCAGGTACTCGCCGCTGCGCCGCACGATGTCGATGGTCTCGCGCCGCCGCCGGGGGATGTCCTCGTGCCGGGAAAGAATCTGCGTGTAGCCGAGTATGGATTGCAGCGGCGTGCGCAGCTCGTGGCTGATGCCCGCCAGGTAGCGACTCTTGGCCTGGTTGGCGGCCTCGGCGACTTCCTTGGCGTCCTGCAGCTCGCGGTCGGTCTCGCGGTGCGCCTCGATCTCGGCGACCAGCAACTGGGTCTGGCGGTTGGACTCCTCGTGCGCCACCACACGGCTTTCCCGCGTGAGCAGGAACAGCCAGGCGGAGACACCGGAAATGATGGTAAAGACGCAGTACAGGGTGCGCAGCGCGCTGGCGACAAGCTCACGGCCGGCCGCGTCCTGGGGGCTCACGGAATAGAACACCATGGTGAACAGGGCGGCATTGATCAGCGACAGGAACAGCAGGATGGTGAGGTACTGGCCAACGCGGGAATCCACCCGCTGTGCAATGGAGGCGGGCAGAAACCGCGACAGCCAGCGCTGCAGCAGGCTGGAGACCTGGCTGTCGGGTTTGCAGCGGTCCATGCAGCGGCTGTCCAGGGAGCAACACAGTGAGCAGATAGGGCCCTGGTAGGCCGGGCAGTGACTCATGTCTTCCAGCTCGAAGTGGTTTTCGCAGATGCAGCACTGACGGGATTGCCCGTCCTCGTGCAGCAGCTCCGGTGTGCGCGCGATATAGTAGCGGCCGCCCGTGTACCAGGCCAGCAGCGGGGCCGCCAGCATGGTCGCCAGCAGGGTGAGGTAGTGGGTCAGGGACGCGGCGGCGGCGCCGAATACGCCAAAGTAGCAGGACAGGCCCACGCCGGTGGCGATGAGCATGGAGCCGGTGCCCACCGGGTTGACGTCGTACAGGTGGGCGCGCCTGAACTCCAGTCCGGGCGGGCGCAGGCGCAGCCAGCGGTTGATGGTCAGGTCGGCGGATATCGTGCCGAGCCAGCTCACCGCGGCGATGGCGAACAGGCTGAGGGTGTTTTCCAGCGCCTGGTAGATGCCCAGTTCCATGAGCACCAGCGCGATGACGACGTTGAACACCAGCCAGACCACCCGTCCCGGGTGGCTGTGGGTCACGCGGGAGAAGAAGTTGGACCAGGCGATGGAGCCGGCGTAGGCGTTGGTCACGTTGATCTTCATTTGCGAGATGATCACCACCAGCCCCGCCAGCAGCAGGGACAGCGCGGGCGAACCGGTGATGTAGCCAAACGCCGCCTGGTACATGTGCGTTGGGTCGGTGGCGCTAACCAGGTCGGCGCCGGCACTGAAGGCGAGCCAGGCGAGAAATGAGCCGGCCAGCAGCTTGACGATGCCGATCAGGATCCAGCCGGGGCCGGCCAGCAGCAGTGCGCTCCACCACTCGCCCTTGCCGATGGTGTTTTGCGGTGGCAGGAAGCGCAGGTAATCCACCTGTTCGCCGATCTGCGCGATCAGCGCGAAGAGCATGGCCGAGGCGGCGCCGAACAGGGCCAGGTTGAAGGTGCCGCCCGCGCCGGGCTGCGCGCTGCCCTGATACTGACTCCACGCCGGCAGGCGCTCGAACTCGAACCAGGCCACGGCCAGCAGGGCGGCGATCTGCAGCGCCAGCCACAGGGACTGGGTGCCGAGCTGGAAGCGGCTGATCGCGGTGATACCGTGCGTGACCACGGGCACCACCGCGATCGCGCAGAGAATATAGCCGATGGCCACCGGTATGCCGAACAGGGCTTTCAGGGCCATGGCCAGGATGGCCGCCTCGATGGCGAAGAAGATGAAGGTGAACGTGGCGTAGATGAGCGAGGTTACGGTCGAGCCCAGGTAGCCAAACCCGGCGCCACGGGTCAGCAGGTCGATATCCACGCCGTGCTTTGCCGCGAAATAGCTGATCGGGTAGCCGGTAAGGAAAAAGACCAGCCCCACGGCGAGCATTGCCGCAACGGCGTTGACGAAACCGTAGTTGAGCGTGATCGCCCCGCCGATCGCTTCCAGCGCCATGAAGGCGGTGGCGCCCAGCGCGGTCATGCTCACCTGCCAGGCCGTCCAGCGCCGTGCGCTCTTGGCGGTAAAGCGCAGCGCGTAGTCCTCCAGCGTCTGGTTCGCCACCCATTGGTTGTACTCGCGCCGGACCCGAAAAATCTGCTGTGCTGCCCGCATGGCGTGCCCGCATCCCTGTTGTTCTTGTGTTGTTTTCGCTCCTCCCCGGGTGAGTCAGGGGGCGCAGCGGGTGTCGGTATGCAATAAATGCACCACCCTGGTGGCCCCGGTGCGGGGCGGGGCAAAGGCAGTAGCGGGGCGGCTTCTACGGCCCTGCGTGGAGCTTATCGGTGGGCAGGGCGCACTGTGCAAGTGCAGGTGCGGGAGGTGTCGCACCCGCATGGTGCGGGTGCTGTCGTGGACGCGGCGCCCGCTGGCGCGGCGCTGTCAGCTCTCGTCGAGGAAGCTGCGCAGGTAGTCCGAACGCGTCGGGTGGCGCAGCTTGCGCAGCGCCTTGGCCTCGATCTGCCGGATGCGCTCACGTGTGACGTCGAACTGCTTGCCCACTTCTTCCAGCGTGTGGTCGGTGTTCATATCGATGCCGAATCGCATGCGCAACACCTTGGCCTCGCGCGCGGTGAGGCCGGCCAGTACTTCCTTGGTCGCCTCCTGCAGGCCCTGGCCCGTGGCGGCGTCCACCGGTGAGTGAATGGTGTTGTCCTCGATGAAGTCGCCGAGGTGGGAATCCTCGTCGTCGCCGATCGGCGTCTCCATGGAGATCGGTTCCTTGGCGATCTTCAGCACCTTGCGCACCTTGTCCTCGGGCATATCCATGCGTTCGCCCAGTTCCTCGGGGGTGGGCTCGCGGCCCATCTCCTGCAGCATCTGGCGTGAGATGCGGTTGAGCTTGTTGATGGTCTCGATCATGTGCACCGGGATGCGGATGGTGCGCGCCTGGTCGGCGATGGAGCGCGTGATCGCCTGGCGAATCCACCAGGTGGCGTAGGTCGAGAACTTGTAACCGCGCCGGTACTCGAATTTGTCCACCGCTTTCATCAGGCCGATGTTGCCTTCCTGGATGAGGTCCAGGAACTGCAGGCCGCGGTTGGTGTATTTCTTGGCTATGGAGATAACCAGGCGCAGGTTGGCCTCGACCATCTCCTTCTTGGCGCGCCGCGCACGGGCCTCGCCCATGGACATGCGGCGGTTGATCTCCTTGACCTCCGCCACGGTCAGGCCGCATTTCTCCTCGACCTGGGCGATGCGGCGCTGCAGCCGCTGTATCTCGTCCTTCTGCGCGTTCACGCGGGGGCCGTAGTCCTTCTTGCGCGCCTGGCGCCCGACCCAGCGCACGTCTGACTCGTGGCCCTGGAAGGAGGCGATGAATTCCTTGCGCGGCATGCCGCACTCCTTGACCGCGATGCGCATGATCTCGCGCTCCTGGTCGCGAATCGCCATGAGGAAATTGCGCGGCGTATCGGTGAGCGGATCGGCGACGCGGGGCGTGAGCTTGAAAAACTTGAACAGCTCACCGAGCTTCTCCATCTCCTTGATGGTGGAGGCGTCCTGCCGGCCCTTGGCGGCGATGGCTTTCTCGGTCTTGTTGTACTGGCGCTTGAGCGCGGTGAAGCGCTTTTTCGCCTCGACGGGATCCGGGCCGTTGTCCGTGTCCTCGTCGTCCGAAGGCGCGCTTTCCGCGATCTCTGCGGCGGAGGGGACATGGTCCGCCGGGTCCAGGTAGCCGACGATGATGTCGCCCAGGCGACGTTCTTCCCTGGCCACCTGGTCGTACTCGTCCAGCACCTGCTTGACCGCGCCCGGGTACATGGCCAGGGCCGCGAGCATTTCGCGGATGCCCTCCTCGATGCGCTTGGCGATGACAATCTCGCCCTCGCGGGTGAGCAGCTCCACGGTGCCCATCTCGCGCATGTACATGCGCACCGGGTCCGTCGTGCGGCCTGCCTCCGTCTCCACCGCGGCCAGCGCGGCGGCGGCCTCTGCCGCGGCGATGTCGTCGGCGGAGGAGTCGCCCTCGGACATCAACAGTTCGTCGGCGTCCGGCGCGGCCTCGAAGACCTGGATGCCCAGGTCGTTGATCATCTGGATAATGTCCTCGACCTGGTCCGGGTCGGAGATATCCTGGGGCAGGTGGTCGTTCACCTCGGCGTAGGTGAGGTAGCCCTGTTCCTTGCCCTTGGCGATCAGGTCCTTGAGGCGGGAGCGTTGTTGCGCGACGTTGGTCATCTAGCTGACACCCTCGAAAAGAAGCAAATTGCGAAAAAAAATTAGCCGGCGATTATAACCGGAAAAGCATGCCTGGCGAACAAGAAATCATTGAAATTTCTCGAAAAATTGCCCAGTTAGACCCAACTACGCCGGAAAAATTCGTTTTTTCTTCTGCGGGGCGTTAGAACGGCGAAACCAGGCGGCCGCGGTGCGTGTGTCCCCTCCCGCCGGGAGTGACCGGCGAACGGGGCCGCGTGTCATTGCCTGGGCTCTTTGGGCAATTTCTGCTGCATTTTCTGCTGCAATTTCTGCTGCAAGGTCTGCTGCTACGACTTCTCCTGCCCCGGGCTGTCTCCTGACCGTCCGGGCCGCGAGTTCGGCAGCGTTGGCTGCGCTGTGCGCTGGGCGTCGCGCTGTGCTTTCTCCTGCAGCAACTCTCTCAGGCGTTGCTTTTCCAGATCGCTCACCTGAGCGTAGTTGGTGAGTTTCAATTTGTCGACCTGGGCGGCCAATTTCGACCGATGGGGCAGGTCGCGGACCAGTGTGTGCACGATGTCGGTGAACTCCTGCTCGATACCCGTGGTCGGCACCAGGCGCTCCTGGCCCGCCAGCCGGCTGAGCAGATCTCCCGCGTCGGTGCCGTGCCAGTGGCCCAGCAGCATGGCCGTGCTCGACTCGGGCCGTCGCTGCAGCAGCTCCAGCAGCTGGCGCAGCAGGTCGATGTCCTCGCCCTGCAGCTCCGCCAGGTCCTGCAGCGTGGCGGGCTGCACTAGCCTGGCGCTGTCGGGCTGGTGCAGCAGCAGGGCGATGGCCTTCTGGGCGAGGTTGGAATAGCCGCGCGGCGGCGCCTGCCGCTCCCGGGGCTGGGCGCCGGCCGGCGCCGGCGGGGCCTCGCCGGGGGGGGCGAATTGCGCCTGGGTGCCGGGCTCGAACGGGGGCTCGAAAGCGGCCGGCGGCGCGGGCGCGGCGGGCACCTCCAGTTGCATCAGGCTGTCCAGCTCCAGGCCCGTGCGCTGCGCCAGGGCCTTGTACATGAGTTGCCGGAACACGCCCTCGGGGAGTTGGCGGATGTACGGCAGCGCCAGCTTGCTCATGCGCGCGCGGCCGTCCAGGCTGTGCATATCCAGCCCCTCGGACACCGCGTCGAAGAGGAAGGTGTCCAGGGGCACCGCCTGCTGCAGCAGGCTCTCGAAATGCTCGCGGCCGCCGGCGCGCACCGCGTCATCCGGGTCCTGGCCCTCGGGCAGGAACAGGAAACGCGCCTGGCGGCCGTCCTCCAGGCAGGGCAGGGCCGCGTCCAGGGCGCGCAGCGCGGCCTTGCGGCCGGCCTCGTCGCCGTCGAAGCAGAACACCACTTCCGGGCACAGGCGGTAGATGCGCTCAAGGTGGGTGCGGCTGGTGGCGGTGCCCAGTGTCGCCGTGGCGTAGCTGATACCGTGCTGGGCCAGGGCGATCACGTCCATGTAGCCCTCCACTACCACTACCCGCTGCAGGTTGCGGTTCGCCTGGCGCGCCTCGTACAGTCCGTACAGCTCGCGGCCCTTGTGAAATATCTCGGTTTCCGGGGAGTTCAGGTATTTCGGCTTGTCGTCCCCCAGCACCCGGCCGCCGAAGGCGATGACCCGCCCGCGGCGGTCGCGAATGGGAAACACCACGCGCTCGCGGAAACGGTCGTAGACCTTGCCCTTCTCGCTGCGCACCAGCATGCCCGTCTTCTCCAGCAGTTCGCGCTGGGTGTCATCGTTTCCCAGGGCGCGCAGCAGGTTGTCCCAACCCGGTGGGGCGAAGCCGAGCTGGAAGTCGCGCGCGATCTCGCCGCTCAGCCCGCGCGCCCGCAGGTAGCTCACCGCCTGCTCGCGCTCCGGGTGCTGGCGCAACTGGCGCTGGTAGTAGGCGCAGACCTTCTCCATCAGCGCGTACAGCGGCTTGCTTGTGGAGGCCTCGCCAGCCGGCGCAGCGCCTCCCTGCGCGGCCTCCCGCGGCACCTCCACACCGGCGGCGGAGGCCAGGGTTTCCACCGCCTGGGGAAACTCCACGTTGTCGTATTCCATGACGAAACCGATGGCGTTGCCGCCGGCGCCGCAACCGAAACAGTAGTAGAACTGCTTGTCCGGGTTGACGCTGAAGGAGGGCGTTTTCTCGTCGTGGAACGGGCAGCACGCCATGTAGTTCTTGCCGCTCTTTTTCAGTTTCACACGGCGGTCGATGACCTCGACGATGTCGACGCGGTCCAGCAGGTCGTCCAGGAAGGCTTGTGGTATGCGTCCGGCCATGGGATTCCAGGGTGTATAGATGCGCTAGTTTAGCGCCATTTTGCCTTCGCCGCGCAGAGGGTCCGCGGCACCCAGGCCCCTGGCGGACCCGGTATGGCAACACCAGTAGGTCCAGCTTGCCAGATTGCCGCGGGCAGTGAATCTACATGGATCGGGGTGTCGTGGAGGTGGCGTGGCGCAGGGCCCGCTCAGCCCTGCAGCTTCGCCTTGACTCGCTGGCTGACCGCGCCCATATCGGCGCGTCCCTGCAGCTGCGGTTTCAGCTGGCCCATGACCGCCCCCATGGCGGCCATGCCGCTGGCGTCGGAGGCGTCGATGGCGGCGTCGATCATGGCGTCGATTTCATCCTCGCCCAGCTGCGCCGGAAGGAATTCCTGGATCACGGCGATCTCGGCGTTTTCCTGGGCGGCCAGTTCCGCGCGGCCGGCGCTGTCGTACTGCTGCGCCGAATCGCGGCGCTGCTTGACCATCTTGTCCAGGACCGCCAGCGCGCGGGCGTCGTCGACCGTTACACGCTCGTCGACCTCGATGCGCTTGAACTCGGCGAGAATCAGTCGCAGGGTGGCGGTGCGTTCCTTGTCGCGCGCCCTCATGGCGGCCTTCTGGGCCGCCTTGATCGTTTCCGCCAGGGACGCGTCGCTCATATTGGGGAAGGGGCTGTGCGCCTAGTACAGGCGGACGCGCTTGCGGTTCTCGCGGGAGAGCTTCTTCAGGTGACGCTTGACGGCGGCGGCGCCGGCGCGCTTGCGCACGGTGGTGGGCTTTTCGTAGTGTTCGCGCTTGCGCACTTCGGCCAGGATGCCGGCCTTTTCGCAGGAGCGCTTGAAGCGGCGCAGGGCCACGTCGAACGGCTCGTTTTCCTTGACCTTGATAGAAGGCATTTCGGTCCTTACCTCAGCTGTGAATTCGTCGCCCGGGCGTCACGCGGACGCGCCGGAACTGTAAAGGGCGCGCATTCTATACCCTTGGCGGGCGTATTGCAAAGCCCGCGGACGGGCGTTTCAGGCGCCGCGTCCGGGTGTTCCGGTGGCGCTGGCGCGCCGGGGGCTCGCTTCCCAGTGCCCCGCGCAGGGCGTATTATGCGCCCTCTTTTGACGGACGCTACAACCATGTTGGTGCTCGGCCTGGAAACTTCCTGCGACGAGACCGGGGTCGCTCTCTACGACACCGGGCGGGGTCTGCTGGCCCACGCCCTGTTCAGCCAGGTGGATATCCACGTGGAGTACGGCGGCGTGGTGCCCGAACTGGCCTCCCGCGACCACGTGCGCAAGACCCTGCCCCTGGTGGACCAGGTGCTGCACGAGGCCGGTTGCGAGGGCGCGGACATCGATGGCGTGGCCTATACGGCGGGTCCGGGCCTGCTCGGCGCCCTGATGGTCGGCGCCACCCTGGGGCGGGCGCTGGCGTTCGGCTGGGGAGTGCCCGCACTGGGGGTGCATCACATGGAGGGCCACCTGCTGGCGCCCATGCTGGAGGACGATCCCCCCGGGTTTCCCTTTGTCGCCCTGCTGGTATCCGGCGGGCATACGCAACTGGTGCGGGTGGACGCCATCGGGCGCTATCGCCTGCTCGGCGAGTCCCTGGACGACGCCGCCGGGGAGGCCTTCGACAAGGCGGCGAAGATGCTCGGCCTGCCCTATCCCGGCGGCCCCCACATCGCGCGCCTGGCGCTGCAGGGCGACCCCGCTCGCTTCGACTTCCCGCGGCCGATGGTCAACCGCCCCGGGCTGGACTTCAGCTTCAGCGGGCTGAAGACCTACACGCTCAACACTGTCAACGCCTGCCGCGCCGAGGGCGAGCTGAGCGAGCGCGACCGCCGCGATATCGCCCGCGCCTTCGAGGAAGCGGTGGTGTCCACGCTGGTCATCAAATGCCGCCGCGCGCTGGTGCAGGAGGGGTTGAAGACCCTGGTGATCGCCGGCGGGGTGAGCGCCAACGTCAACCTGCGCAGCACCCTGGAGCGCGCCCTGGCGAAGGAGAGCGCGCGTGTCTACTACCCCGCGCCGCTGTTCTGCACCGATAACGGGGCGATGATCGCCTACGCCGGCGCGCGGCGCCTGCAGGCGGGACAGGCCGATGCGGCGGACACGCCCCTGCGTCCGCGCTGGCCCATGGAGGAACTGCCGCCGCTGACGGCTGGGGGCGCGGCCGGATGAGCGATATCGTCTATATCAAGGGGCTGCGCGTGCGCACCGTGATCGGCATCCACGACTGGGAGCGCGACATCCGCCAGCCCCTGGTGCTGGACCTGGAGATGGCCTCTGACAACAAGCGCGCCGCGCAGTCGGACAGCATCGAGCACGCGCTGGATTACGCGGCGGTGGCGTCGCGGCTGGTGCAGTATATCGGCGCCAGTCGCTGCCAGCTGATCGAGACCCTGGCGGAGGAGGTGGCGCGCCTGCTGCGCGAGGAGTTCGCCGTGTCCTGGCTGCGCCTGGGCCTGGCGAAACCGGGGGCCGTGGCTGAGGCCGACGAGGTCGGGGTGATCATCGAGCGCGGCGCGAGGTCCTGATGGCGGTCGTCTTCCTGGGGCTGGGCAGCAACATCGAGCGCGAGCGTTATATCAGCGCCGGCCTGGACGCCCTCGAGCGCCTGTTCGGCGAGCTGGACCTGTCGCCGGTGTACGACAGCCCCGCCATCGGTTTCGACGGGCAACCCTTTTTCAACCTCGTGGTGCGGGTGCGCACCGACCTGCCCCTGGCGCAGCTGGCGACGACCTTGCGCCACCTGGAGACCGAGTTCGGGCGTCCGCCGAATGCGACGCGTTACAGCGCGCGCCAGCTGGACATCGACATTCTCACCTACGACGACCTGGTCGGCGCCTTCGGCGCGGTGACGCTGCCGCGGGATGAAATCCTGCGCCACGCCTTCGTCCTGCGGCCGCTGGCCGAACTGGCGCCGGATATCACGCATCCCCTGGACGGGCGCAGCTACGCGCAGTTGTGGCGCGCGTTCGACAGCGCGGCGCAGCCGACCCGGCGGGTCGACTTCAGCTGGCGTGGCCGACTGATTTCCCGCGCCGGTTAGGCGCTGTCGCGCAGCGCCTGCAGGCGGCGTATGCGTTCCCGTTCGATGGCCTTGCCCAGTTGCGGGCCGCTCAGCCCGCTGTCGGCGAAGTCGCCGGCGTCCACCGCGCGCGCCACGGCGAGGGCCTCGCGCAGGTAGTCCCCGGAGTCGTAGTGCTGCTCCTGCCGGCCGAGGCGTCCGCGCGCGTCCGCTTCGCAGCACTGCAGGAACCACTCGAAGCGTTCGGGGCGGCGCAGCGCGTCGGTATCGGTCAGCAGTTGCAACAGGGTGCTGCCGCGCAGCTCCCGCGCCCAGTGACAGACCAGGTGGTGCCGGCACACCACCAGCGCCAGCTCGCGGTAGCGGTTGGGTGCGCGCAGGCGTTCGCACACCGCCCGCACCAGGGGCACGCCGCGCTCTTCGTGGCCGATGTGGCGCGGCAGTTCCTCGGCCGGCGTGATGCCCTTGCCCAGGTCGTGCAGCAGCACGGCGAAGCGCACTTCGGTGCATGCCTGCATGCGGGTCGCGACCTCCAGCGCCAGCAACACGTGCTCGCCGGTATCGACCTCGGGGTGATGCTGCGGCGGCTGCGGCACGCCGAACAGCGCCTCGACCTCGGGCAGCAGTACCTGCAGTGCGCCACAGGCGTGCAGTACGCGTACGAACTCCGTCGGGGTGCGCTCGCCCAGCGCGCGCTCCAGTTCGGTCCACACCCGCTCGTGCGGCAGGTGTTGCAGTTCGCCCGCGGCGACGATGTCGCGCATCAGCGCCAGGGTCTCCTCGGCCACGCGAAAACCCAGGTGCGCGAAACGCGCGGCGAAACGCGCGGTGCGCAATACCCGCAGCGGGTCCTCGACGAAGGCGGCGGAGACGTGGCGCAACAGGCGCCTCTGCAGGTCGCGCTGGCCGCCGTGGGGATCGATGATGGCGCCCTGTGCATCCTGTGCCATCGCATTGATGGTCAGGTCGCGGCGCAGCAGGTCCTCTTCCAGGGTGACCGCGGGGTCGCAGTGCACCGCGAAGCCCGTGTAACCATGGCCCTGCTTGCGCTCGGTGCGCGCCAGGGCGTACTCCTCGCGTGTCTCGGGGTGCAGGAAGACCGGGAAATCGCGGCCCACCTGCTCGTAGCCCTGCTGCAGCAGTTGCGCCGGGGTGGCGCCGACCACGACCCAGTCGCGCTCCCGCGGGGTCAGCTGCAGTAAGGCGTCGCGCACGGCGCCGCCGACGAGGTAGGTTTCCATGCGCGCAGTGTACCCACACTCGGCCCCGGGGTCATGGTGTGCTGTGCCACCCCGGGCTCGGGGCGTTGCCGGCGGCGCCGCGTCAGCGCGGCCGGCCGTTGCGGCACTCGCAGCGGGTCCAGGTGCCGCTTTCCAGGGCGTACAGCGACAGCGCGCCGCCCCACACGCAGCCAGTGTCCAGGCCGATGGCGTTGGGCGTGTCCGTCAGCCCCTGCAGTGACGCCCAGTGACCGAACAGGATGCGTTCGTCACGGGTCTTGCGCCCCGGGTGGCTGAACCAGGCGGAGACTTTCTTGTCGCCGACGAAGGGCGCTCCCGGTGTCGGCTTGGCGCCCTTGCTCTGCAGGTCCAGCAGGCCCTTCTTGGTGCAGTAGCGCATGCGTGTGAGGTAGTTGGTGATGACGCGCAGGCGCGTCATGCCCTCCAGGTCATCGGACCACAGCGCCGGTTCGTTACCGTACATGGCGGCCAGGAACTGCGCGCACTGCGGGCTGCGCAGCACCGCCTCCACCTCGCGCGCGTAACCGATCGCCTGGTCCAGTGTCCACTGGGGCGGGATGCCCGCGTGCACCAGGGTATGGCCGTACTGGTGGTGTATGAGGGGGCGGTACAGCAGCCAGTTGAGCAACACCTCGCGGTCCGGCGCCTCGAGGATGGCGTCCAGGGTGTCCGAGCGGCTGGGCTGGCGCACCCCCGCCGCGACGGCCAGCAGGTGCAGGTCGTGGTTGCCCAGCACGACCACCGCGCTGTCCCGCAATTCATAGAAAAAGCGTAGGGTTTTCAGGCACTTTGGGCCACGATTGACGAGGTCGCCGACAGACCACAGGACGTCCCTGGCCGGGTCGAAGGCGACCGCCTCGAGCACGCACTTGAGCGGATCCAGGCAGCCCTGCACGTCGCCGACTACGTAGGTCGCCACCGCCGACTCCTAGTTGAGCGCGGTGGGGGTGTGCAGGGAAAACGCCGGGATCGGCACCTCGAAGGTGGGCAGCTCCCGCGGGTCGATATCGATGGGGTCGCGCACCACCATGAAATAGGAACCTTCCATGCAGCCCACCGGTGTGGCCAGGCTGGCGCCGGAGGTGTAGCGAAACGACGAGTTTGGCTCGATCACCGGCTGTTCGCCGACCACGCCCTCGCCGCGCACCTCCTGCACATCGTTGTCCGCGTCGGTGATGATCCAGTGTCGCGACAGCAGCTGCACCGGCAGGTCCGAGGCGTTGCTGATGGTGATGGTGTAGGCGAAGCTGTACTGGCCATCCTCGGGACTGGAATGTTCCGGCAGGTAGGCGCTGACCACGTCCACGCCGACCAGGGCGGGGTTGAACTGTATTCTACTCATGGATGGCGTTGGCAATCTCTATAAACTGTAACAGTTCCAGGGTTTCCGCGCGGGCTGCCGGGTCGATACCCAGCGCCTCCAGGCGAGTGCTATCTATAAGCGCTTTCAGGTTGTTGCGCAAGGTCTTGCGCCGCGCGCTGAATGCGGCCTGTACCGTTGCGCGCAGCCGGTCGACGTCGCAGTCGGGCCAGGGCGATTGCGTCCACGGCGCCAGGCGCACAATGGCGGAGTTTACCTTCGGCGGCGGATAGAACGACTGTGGCGCGACATCGAACAGGTGCTCCACGCGACAGCGGTACTGCGCCATGATGCCGAGGCGGCCCCACAGCTTGCTGCCCGGGCTCGCCGCAAGGCGGTCCACGACCTCTTTTTGCAGCATGAAATGCATATCGTGGATGTGCGTGGCGTTGTCCAGCAGCAGGAACAGCAGTGGCGTGGAAATATTGTAGGGCAGGTTGCCGACCACGCGCAGCATACCGCGCTCCTGGGCCAGCGCGGCGAAGTCGAACCGCAATGCGTCCTGGCTGTGCAACCTGAATCCTGCGCGCAGACCGAAGGAGGCCAGCAGCCCCGGCACCAGGTCGCGGTCCAGCTCGATGGCGTCCAGCGTGCAGTCATCGACCAGTAGCGCGCGCGTCAGCGCACCCTCGCCGGGGCCGATCTCCACCAGGTGCTCCCCCGCGCGCGGGGCGATCGCCGCGGCGATGCGGTTGACCACGGCGTCGTCGCGCAGGAAATTCTGCCCGAAGCGCTTGCGCGGCCTGCGTTGCGGGGGCTGCCGTTTCATGCGCGCATTGTACCTGTTGGCGATGGTATTAATACCGCGGGTGGTTCGACCCGGAGGGTTTTTGGTACACTCCAAGCCTCTTTTATATTAATAAAGCAGTCACTTCGATGTCCTTTGCGCAATACTACCGACTGGCCGACGTGATGGCGCGGATGGCACTGCGTGCCGATGCGACGAAATTTTATCTCGGCTATATCTGGTGGGTGCTGGAGCCTATGCTCTACGTCGCGGTGCTCTATCTGGTGTTCGCCGTGATACTGGGAACGCGGCAGCCGGACTTCCTGTTCTTCCTGATGACCGGCAAGCTCGCCTACAACTGGTTTTCCAAGTCGGTCACCCTCGCGTCCAACAGTATCGTCGCCGGCAAGGGGCTGGTCGGCAAGATCAACGTGTCCAAGACGCTCTTTCCGCTGGCCGCGGTGCAGGAGGGCATGTACAAACAGCTCGCCGTCTTCACCCTGCTGGCCGTGGTGTTGTTCCTGGGCGGCTTCAAGGTGACCGTGACCTGGATCTATATCATCCCCGTGGTGCTGGTGAACTACGTCATGATCCTCGCCTGCGCCTACCTCGGCGCGACCCTGGTCTGCCTGGTGCGCGACTTCCAGCCGGTTATCTCCCTGACCATGATCTTCCTGCTGTTCACCTCCGGCGTATTCTGGGACGTGCGCGGCCTGGGCGACCCGGACAAGGTCGAGGCGGTGCTCATGGCGAACCCGCTGGCGTTCATGCTCGATGCCTACCGGCAGGTGCTGATGTACTCGACGCCGCCGGACATGCTGCACCTGCTGTCCCTGGCCGCCGGGTTCGGCGCGCTGCTCTGCCTGATGGTGTTGCTGATGCGCCGCCACAGCCAGTTTCTCGCGCTGCGGGCGCTCACCGCATGAGCGGCGGCGAGCACAAGGTCATGCTGGAACTGCAGGATGTCTGCCTCAGTTTCCATTCCGGCCGGCAATCCTACGACCACGGTGTGCACCGGGTACTGGACGAGGTCTCGCTGCGCATCTATGAGGGCGAGACGGTGGGCATCATCGGTCGCAACGGCGTGGGCAAGACCACCATGCTGCGCCTGATGGCGGGAATTCTCGCGCCTAACTCCGGCCGCGTGCTGGTGGCCGAGGGCAAGACCGCGTCCCTGCTCACCCTTGGCCTGGGCTTCAAGCCCGACCTGTCCGGGCGCGACAACGCGCTGCTCGCGGCCATGCTGCAGGGTTCCTCGCGGCGGCAGGCGGAGGCCTTCCTGCCCGAGATCAAGGAGTTCTCGGAACTGGGCGACTCCTTCGAACTGCCGGTGAAGAATTACTCCGCCGGCATGCGTTCGCGCCTGGCCTTTACCACCGCGCTGATGACCCATGTGGATATCCTGCTGATCGACGAGGTGCTCAGCGTCGGCGACGCGTATTTCCGCGGCAAGGCGCAGGCCGCCATGCAGGAGCGTATCACCAGCGAACAGACCGTGGTGTTCGTCTCGCACATGGCCGACCAGGTCAAGGCGATGTGTGATCGCTGTGTGTGGCTGGACCAGGGCCGGGTGGCGATGGAGGGTCCCTCCGAGGAAGTGGTCACCGCCTACCAGGAGCGCATCCAGGGCGCGCGCGTGCGCGGTGTCATGGAGCAGCGCGAGCGCCTCGCCCGGCAGGCCGAAGAGCAGGACTGATCGCGCCGCCGCCCGCTAGGCGGCTGTTCTCCCCGCGCTGACCATATGCGCGGCCACGCGCAGCGCCTGGCACAGGCTGCCGCCGTCGGCCCGTCCGCTGCCGGCCAGGTCCAGCGCCGTGCCGTGATCCACCGAGGTGCGGATGATCGGCAGGCCCAGCGTGATATTGATGGCGTTGCCGAAGCCGGAGTACTTGAGCACCGGCAGGCCCTGGTCGTGGTACATGGCGAACACCGCGTCGCAGTCCGCCAGCAGGTCGCGGTTAAAGGCGGTATCCGCCGGCAGCGGCCCGCGCAGCGCCATGCCGCCGGCGCGCAACTCCTCCAGCACCGGGACGATGGTGTCGATTTCCTCGCGCCCCAGGTGTCCGCCCTCGCCGGCGTGGGGGTTCAGTCCCAGCACGGCGATGCGCGGCCTGTCGATGCCGAAGCGTGCGCGCAGGTCCGCGGCAAGAATTCCCAGGGTCTCGCGCAGCAGGTCGGGTGTGATGGCGGCGGGAACGTCTTTCAACGCCAGGTGGGTGGTGGCCAGGGCGACGCGCAGCTCCTCGGTGGCCAGCATCATGACCACCCGCGGCGTCGCGGTTTCCGCGGCGAGAAATTCCGTGTGGCCGGTGAAGGCGATGCCGGCGTCGTTGATTACCGACTTCTGCACCGGGCCGGTCACCAGCGCGTCGAAGCGGCCCGCCAGGCAGCCCTGCACCGCGTTGCGCAGGGTTTGCAGGACGTAGGGCGCATTGGCGGGGTCGAGGTGTCCTGCGCGCACCGGCGCCGCCAGTGCGGTGTCGACCACCGGCAGGCAGCCGGGGCGGTGCGGCCGCGGCGCCTCGCCGGGCTCCAGGGGAACAAGGTCCACGGCCAGTTCCAGGGTCGCCGCCCGCTGCCGCAACAGCTCGATACTGGCTACCGCCACCAGTTGCGCGTCCCAGGATTGGAGGGCTGCCGCCAGGGTGACGTCGGGGCCGATGCCCGCCGGTTCGCCCGGCGTTATGGCGATCCGCGCGACAGCCACGAGCTACTTGATGTCGACGAAGGCTTCATCGCGAATCTGCCGCAGCCACGCGTCCAGTTCTTCCTGGTACTTGCGCTCGTGCAGGTAGTTCATGGCCTTGGCGCGCATCGCCTCGTCGGTCATGTCCTCGTCGCGTCGCTCCAGCACCTCCAGCACGTGCCAGCCGTACTGGCTGCGTACCGGCGGGGAAATTTCCCCGACGGCGGTCGCCGCCATGGCCTGTTCGAATTCGGGCACCATCTGTCCCGGCGTGGTCCAGCCCAGGTCGCCGCCCTCGGCGGCCGAGCCGATGTCCTCGGAATACTCCCTGGCCAGGTCGCCGAAGTCCTCGCCGCCGCGCGCGCGCCGGCCCAGTTCGGCGGCCAGTTCGCGCGCCTGCTCGTCGGTCATGATCTCCGACGGCTTGACCAGGATGTGGCGCACGTGGGTCTGCGACACCATCTGGTCCGTGCCGCGGGTGGCCGCCATGTAGACCAGGTGTATGCCGCTGTCGGAGCGTATCGGGTCCGAGGTCTCGCCCTCGGCCAGGCCCGGCGCCACGTCGCTGAACAGCGAGGGCAGGTCGTCCAGTTTGCGCCAGCCCAGGTCGCCGCCGGTGAAGGCGTAGGGCGGGGCGCTGTCGCTGACCACCACCTCGAAGGACTCGCCGGCGCGGATGCGGCCCAGCACCTTGTCGACGTGCGCCTGGGCCGCGTCCACCTGGCCTGGATCCGCGTCCGGGGAGATCGGCAACAGCGCGTGCAGCATCCGGTATTCAGGCTGCGTGAGTTTCTGCCCCTCCTGGGTGGCGATGAAATTGTCCACCTCCTGCTCGGTAATCTGGATGCGCTGGTTGACGTTGCCCGCCTGTACCCGCTGGATGATCATCTCGCGCCGCAACTGCTCGCGCATGTCCGCGTAGGACTGGCCGCGCGCCTCCAGCGCCTGGCGGAACTCGTCCACGCTCATGCGGTTTTGCGCTGCGATGCGCTGCACCGCGCCGTTCAACTGGGCGTCGGAGATGCGTACCCCGACGCGTGTGCCCATTTGTAACTGGATGCTCTCCAGGATCAGCCGGTCCAGGGTCTCGCGGATGAGTTCGTCTTCCGGTGGCGCCTGGATACCGCGGGCGGACAGGTTCTCGTTCACCGCAGCCAGGCGCTCGCGCAACTCGCTGGCCATGATGACGTCGTCGTCGACAATGGCCACCACCTGGTCGATGATCTCGGTCGCCGCCTGTGCGTGTGCGGCGAAGATGAATACAGCCGCGGCGAGCAGTGTCCTAATAGTCACGTTCTTCGAAACCTCTGATCATGTCTTTCATTATGTCGGTGATGCGGTCGCCAAACCCACCCATACCCTTGAGGATAATCTGGAACTGGGCGGTGTTCTCCCGCTCCAGGTTGGGATCGTTGAAGTCGACGGTCTCGTTGGACTCGTTGTTGAAGTAGCGCAGGTAGAGCAGCCGAAGCGTCCAGCAGCAGCTATCATATTCCACGCCAATCATGTCTTCCACGCTCTTGTTGGCCTGCGTACTGTAGTTCATGGCGCCGAACAGGCTCCAGTTTTCGCTCACCGGGAGATAGGCCGATACACTGGCCTCGGCGGTATTGGGCTGTTCCACGACCGTGTTCACGGTGGTCAGCGGTCGCCGGAACGAGTAGCCGATGTTGTAGATGCCGCCGTTGTCCGCGTAGTAGCTGGTGACGAAATGGCCCGAGTTGACCTTGTCGTCGAAGGGGTCGTAGACCAGCGAAGAGCGCAGTTGCCAGTGCCGGTCCGGGGTCAAGCTCAGTTCGCCGGCGATCTCGGAACCGGAGTCGTCCAGCGCTTCCGCGGTTGGCAGCAGGCGGACCTTGCGGTCGCGGAAGTAGTAGATCTGGCCGATACTCGCGCTGGCCAGGCTGGTGCCGTCGGTCTCGTCGATGAAGCTGGTGGTCAGGCCCACCGCGATCTGGTTGGCGTCGTCCAGCCTGTCGCGGCCGGAGAAGCGCGTCTCCCTGAACAGCTGGTTGTAGGTGAAGGTGAGCTCGGCGCTGTCGAAATCCGGCTGGTCGGTCTGGTCCTCGTACTCGCTGTACAGGTAATACAGGCGCGGCTCCAGGGTCTGCAGCAGGTCGCGGCCGCCCAGGTTGAGCTTGCGATCGAAGAACAGGCTGCCGTCCAGGCTGGCCAGCGCCGAGCCGGCGGAGGGGCTGTCCTCGGGATACAGCGTCGTCTCGCTCAGGTCGTAATAGAGTTGCCGGTACTTCACCGTCGGTTGCAGGGAGCCGAACAGCCAGTTCATCGGGTAGGTGAGGCCGGCCTCGGCGTAGACCCGCTGCCCGGTGACCCGATCCTCGTCGGAGTCGAAATTCGACACCTGGCTGACGATGACCGGCTCCAGTTCAAAGGGCGTGCCCCGGCCCCAGTACTGCGCGGTCAACTGCGGCAGTTTCTTGTAGTCCTCGTTGATGTCGTTCGCCAGGCTCTGGAACTGCTGCGCCTGCAGGTTGACCAGCCAGCTGTCCCCCAGGTAGTCCAGCGAGGCGAGCTGCAACAGGCTGGTGCGGCGCTGGGAGTCGAGGTTGGAGGTCTCCAGGTCCTTCAGGTAGTCCACGTCGCTGGCCTTGCTGTAGTCCACCCGCGAGCGCCAGCGCTGCTGGTAGAGCCCGTTCTGCTTGACCACGCCCAGCCAGCGGTCGGTGCTGCGGTTGCCCGGCACCTGGTCGCTGTAGCGGTCGTCGTCCCCCATCCAGGCGCCGCCGAGGGTCCACTTGCCGGCGACGGGATTGAGGTAGCGCAGCAGCAGTTCGTGGTTGAGGCCACGCTCCTCGATGTAACGCGGTGAGTACAGCGCGTCGTAGTTGGGCGCCAGGTTCATGTAGAACGGCACCGTGATATCCAGTCCGCCGGTGCTGTCGCTGCCGAAGTCCGGCCACAGGAAGCCGGTGCGGCGGCGATCGTCCAGCGGGAAACGCAGCCAGGGGAAGTAGAACACCGGCACGCCCTCGACATCGATCTTGGCGTCGTGCGCTGTGCCCAGGCCTTCCTCGAAGTCCAGCTCCAGCAGGTCGGCGCGTATCGCCCAGTCGTTCTCGCCCGGCGCGCAGTAGCTGAAATTGCCGTCGTGGATGTGGATCAGGCCCTCTTCGTCGCGTTCGAGCAGGTCGGCGGCGCCGCGCATGTGGCGTTCGTGGAACAGGTACCGGCCCGACTCCAGCGTCGCCTCACCGGTGCGCGAAAAGACCTCCGCCTGCTCGCCGACCAGCAGCACACCGGGTTCACGCAGTGTAACGTTGCCGCTGATCAGCGCGGATTCCTGTTCGCGATCGACCACGGCGCGGTCGCCTGAAATGCGCCGGTAGCCCTGCTGCGCGGTGACATTGCCGGTGAGCACGGCCTCGTCGCCGATGATCTGGCTGCTGTCGGCGCGGGCGCTGATCTTCGCCTGCGCGGGCGACTGGCCGGTGTCCTCGCCGGCCAGCGGATCGATATAGCGCCCCTGGCAGTGGATACACTGGCGGTCGCGCAGCGCCTCGGGGACGTTCTCGAGCTCCACCCAGTCCAGCTGCCGTTGCACCGCCGGGGTGTCGGCCTGTGCGCTGCCGCTTTCGCCGTCGTGCTGTGGGTTGCTATCCTGTGCGCCTGAGGTCGGCGCCAGCCCCAGCACCATCGCCGCGACCAGCCACTGCAACAGCGAGCGATTGTGTCGTTGTGGCGGGCGTCGGTCAGCGGTCATCGGTCCGGGGTTTTTCAGCGCGTAAAGCGCGAATTCTAAAGCATCGCCCCGGCCTTGTCCGACAAAATGTCCGACAAATTTTGCGACAGGAGTGCAAGCGTGACACCCCGGCCACCACCGCCAGCGTTACTGCCCTGGGCGCTTGATGCGCTGGGGGCCGGCAGGTCTTCCGCCGCGCCCCTGCAGGTCGTCGCGGGCGACGCCAGCAGTCGGCGCTATTTTCGCGCGCGTATCGACCGGCGCAGCTACATCCTCGCCGAGGCGCCGCCGGCGACGGAGAACAACGAGGCCTTCCTGGCGCGGCGCGACCTGCTGGAGGAGGCCGGTATCCGGGTGCCGGCACTGTTCGCCGCCGACCTGGAGCGCGGATTCCTGTTGCTGGAAGACCTCGGCGACGAGCTGCTACTGGGCCGGCTCGACGCGTCCACGGTGGCAGGACACTACCGCGACGCCTGCGACATCCTGCTGCAACTGGCGGCGGTGGACCTGGACGCGGCGGCGCTGCCGGAGTACGACGCGCGCCTGCTGTCCGAGGAACTGGGCCGATTCCCCACCTGGTTTGCCGGTGAGTTGCTCGGATGCGAGCTGGACCGGGGTGAACGCGAGCTTTGCCAGGCCCTGTTCGGCGCGCTGTGCGACAGCGCCCTGGCGCAGCCCAGGGTGCTGGTGCACCGCGATTTTCACAGTCGCAACCTGATGCTGGACGCGGCTGGTGCGCTGGCCCTTATCGACTTCCAGGACGCCGTCGCCGGGCCGTTGACCTACGACCTGGTCTCCCTGCTGCGCGACTGCTACGTGCGCTGGCCCGCGGCGCAGGTGATGGACTGGGCGCGTGAGCACCGCCGCGCCCTGCTGCGCAGCGGGCGCGCGGACCTGCCCGCGCAGGAGGAGTTCCTGCGCGCATTCGACTGGATGGGGCTGCAGCGCCATCTCAAGGTGCTGGGCACCTTTGCCCGGCTGAGCCTGCGCGACGGCAAGCCGGGCTACCTGGCGGACCTGCCGCTGGTGCTCGCCTACACGCGGGAGATACTGGCGCGATACGCCCCGCAGGAGGCGGCGTTCGCGGAGTTCGCGCGCTGGTTCGAGCAGCGCCTGGATCCGGCCATCGCGGCCCAGCCCTGGGCGGGCGCCGCGTGAAGGCGATGATCCTCGCCGCGGGTGTCGGCGAGCGCATGCGCCCGCTCACCGAGCGCACGCCCAAGCCGCTGCTGCGCGTGGGCGGCGCGCCGCTGATCGAGCACCACCTGCGGCGGCTGGCCGCGGCGGGGCTGCGCGAGGTGGTCATCAACGTGGCGCACCTGGGCGAGCAACTGGAGGCGTTCTGCGCCGACGGCAGCCGCTGGGGCCTGTGCATTCGCTACTCGCGCGAGGCGGCGCCGCTGGAAACCGCGGGGGGCATCCTGCAGGCGCTGCCGCTGCTCGGTGCGGCGCCCTTCCTGGTGGTCAACGGCGACGTGTGGAGCGACTATCCCTTCGCGGCGCTCGCCGCGGCGCGCCTGCGCGGCGCGGAAGTGGCGCGCCTGGTCATGGTGAACAACCCGCCACAGCACCCCCTGGGTGATTTTACGCTGGATGCGCGGGGCTGGGTGCGGGTGCGCGAGGAGGGGGCGCAGGGTGTGACCTATGCCGGGATCGGCCTGTACGCGCCGGCGTTGTTCGCCGGCATCGAGCCCGGCGTGCGCGCGCTGCGCCCGCTGCTCGACGAGGCCATCGCCGCGGGCACGCTGGGCGGTGAGTACTACCCCGGTGACTGGGAGGACGTCGGCACACCGCAGCGCCTGGCGGCGCTGGACCAGCGTCTGAGCGCGGGCTGAGAGGCGCGCGCGGCGGCAAAATACCGGCGAATCCGGGCGCGCGCCGGTGTGTCGCGCCGGCTTTGCCGGTAGAATAGCGCCTGCCCAACAGCGGAGGCCACCATGCCCGACTATCTCATCGCGCCGTCCATACTGTCCGCCGACTTCGCCCGGCTCGGCGAAGAGGTGGACGCCGTGCTCGCCGCCGGCGCGGACATCGTGCACTTCGATGTCATGGACAACCACTACGTGCCCAACCTCACCATCGGCCCGATGGTGTGCAGCGCCCTGCGCAAGCACGGCGTGACCGCGGCTATCGACGTGCACCTGATGGTCAGCCCGGTGGACCGGCTGATCGGCGATTTTGCCGCCGCCGGCGCCAGCTATATCACCTTCCACCCGGACGCCACCACCCACGTGGACCGCTCCCTGCAGATGGTGCGCGATGCCGGCTGCAAGTCCGGCCTGGTGTTCAACCCGCACCTGGGCCTGGACGCCCTGCGCTACGTGCTGGACAAGGTGGATATGGTGCTGCTGATGTCGGTCAACCCGGGGTTCGGCGGCCAGTCCTTTATCCCCGCCACCCTGGACAAGCTGCGCGAGGCGCGGGCCATGATCGACGCCTCCGGCTACGACATCCGCCTGGAGATCGACGGCGGTGTCACCCCGGCGAATATCGCCGAGATCGCCGCCGCCGGCGCCGACACCTTCGTCGCCGGCTCGGCCATCTTCAACCAGCCCGACTACGCCGCCGTCATCGCCGACATGCGCGCCGCACTGGCCGGCGTCGCGCGCTAACACTGCGAACTACCGCCTGGTCCGTTGCCGCATTGCGCGGGCTGAAGGCGGCGGGCGCACTGGCCAGTGTGGCGGCTATTACCCGGGCGGGGGCGGGAGGCCATCCGGCCCGCTATGGCAATATCCCCACAGTCGGCCGTTTGCCATGCCCCGGCGGGTATGTACAATAGGCGTGCTGAAAATCCTGGAGAGCGCTGTGAACACAGCTCCGCGTAAAGGCATCGACCACCTGTCGATGCGTGAGGTCACCTGCTGGCGATGGTAGCCAGGGCTGCGTCGCGACCTTTTTACGCCTTTATTTCTCCGAGGACTCCCCATGAAACAGCAGGATTTTGCTGCGCTTGCCGCGCAGGACTATAACCGTATTCCGGTCAGCCGCGAGGTGCTGGCCGATCTCGAGACCCCCGTCAGCGCCTATCGCAAGTTGGCCGAGGGTCCGTATTCCTATTTCTTCGAATCGGTGCAGGGCGGCGAGAAGTGGGGCCGCTACTCCATCATCGGCCTGCCCTGTAGCTGCGTGCTCAAGGTGTACGGTTTCCGCGCCGAGATCCACGTCGACGGCGAACTGCACAGCGCCGAGGAGGTCGCCGACCCGCTGGCCTTCGCCGAGGCCTTCCAGCAGCGCTACCGCACCGCGCCGCGGCAGGACCTGCCGGTCTTTCACGGCGGGCTGGTCGGTTACTTCGGCTACGACACCGTGCGCTATGTCGAGCCGCGGCTGCAGGCCAGCGTGCCCCCGGACCGTCTCGGCACCCCCGATATCCTGCTCATGGTGTCGGAGGAGGTGGTGGTGTTCGACAACCTGGCGGGAACTATTCGCCTGGTGGTCAACGCCGATCCCGGCCTGGACGGGGCGCTGCAGCGCGCCGAGGCGCGCCTGGACGAACTGGTCGAGCGCCTGCGCCAGCCCATGCCGCCGCTGCCCGACGTCGCCCTGGACGCCGCCGATTCATCCGTGCTGGAGGCGCAGGCGCAATCCGATTTCACCCAGGCGGACTACGAACAGGCGGTGGAGCGGGTCAAGGAGTACGTGCTGGCCGGTGATGTCATGCAGGTGGTGCCCTCCCAGCGCATGTGCGTGCCCTTCGACGCGCCGCCGCTGAACCTGTACCGCGCCCTGCGCAATCTCAATCCCTCACCCTATATGTACTTCCTGGACCTCGAGGACTTCCATATCGTCGGCTCCTCGCCGGAAATTCTCGCGCGGCTGGAGCACGGCGAGGTGACCGTGCGACCTATCGCCGGCACCCGGCGTCGCGGCTACAGCGAGGAGGAGGACAGGGCCATGGAGGAGGAGTTGCTGGCCGACCCCAAGGAGATCGCCGAGCACCTCATGCTCATCGACCTGGGGCGCAACGATGTCGGGCGCATCGCGCAGACCGGGTCGGTGGAACTGACGGACAGGATGGTGGTGGAGCGCTACTCGCACGTCATGCACATCGTGTCCAATGTGACCGGCCGCCTGCAGGATGGCAAGTCGGCCATCGACGTGTTGCGCGCGACCCTGCCGGCGGGCACGCTCAGCGGCGCGCCGAAGATCCGCGCGATGGAGATCATCGACGAGCTCGAACCGGTCAAGCGCGGCGTCTACGGCGGCGCCGTGGGTTACATCTCCTGGGCCGGCGACATGGATACGGCCATCGCCATCCGCACCGCGGTGATCAAGGACGGCAGGCTCTACGTGCAGGCCGGTGGCGGCGTGGTGGCCGACTCCGTTCCCCGCCTGGAGTGGAAGGAGACGCACAACAAGGCGCGCGCCATGTTCCGCGCGGCCGGCATGGTGCTGGCGGGAGGTGAGTGACATGTTGCTGATGATCGACAACTACGATTCCTTCACCTATAACGTGGTGCAGTACCTTGGCGAGCTCGGCGCCGAGGTGCAGGTGGTGCGCAACGACGAAATCGCCGTCGCCGATATCGAGGCGCTGGCGCCCTCGCGCATCGTCATCTCACCCGGCCCGTGCACGCCGAACGAGGCGGGCATCTCCATGGAGGTGATCCGGCAGTATGCCGGCGTGGTGCCGTTGCTCGGCATCTGCCTCGGCCACCAGAGCATCGGCCAGGTGTTCGGCGGCGAGGTGGTGCGCGCGCGCAAGGTGATGCACGGCAAGACCTCGCCGATTCACCACAACGGCGCGGGCGTGTTCGCCGGGCTCAGCGAGCCCTTCGAGGCGACGCGCTATCACAGCCTGGTGGTGGACCGCGATTCACTGCCGGATTGCCTGGAGGTGACCGCCTGGACCTGTACCGGGGACGGCGCGGTGGACGAGATCATGGGCCTGCGCCATCGCGAGTTGGCGGTGGAAGGCGTGCAGTTCCACCCCGAGTCCATCCTGACCGCGCACGGTCACGACCTGTTGCGCAATTTCCTGCAAGGGTAGCGAGGTGCCCATGACTATTCAGCAAGCCCTGGCCGCCCTGGTGGACGGCAACCCACTGTCCCGCGCCGATATGGCCGCGGTCATGCGCCAGGTGATGTCCGGCGAGGCCACGGAGGCGCAGATCGGTGCGCTGCTGGTGGCCCTGCGCATGAAGGGCGAAACGGTGGACGAGATCGCCGGGGCCGCCCAGGTCATGCGCGAGCTGGCGACGCCGGTGCAGGTGTCCGGCGAACACCTGGTGGACCTGGTGGGTACCGGCGGCGACGGCGCCAACCTGTTCAACGTCTCCACCGGTTCCAGTTTCGTCGCCGCCGCGGCGGGGGCGCGCGTGGCCAAGCACGGCAACCGCGGCGTGTCCTCCAGCAGCGGCAGCTCCGATGTGCTGGAGTTTCTCGGCATGCCGCTGGACCTGTCCCCGCAGCAGGTGGCCCGCGCCATCGACGAAGTCGGTGTGGGTTTCATGTTCGCCCCGGCGCACCACAGCGCCATGCGTTACGCCGTCGGGCCGCGCAAGGAACTGGGCCTGCGCACCGTGTTCAATATCCTCGGCCCGTTGACCAACCCGGCCGGTGTCCGGCGCCAGGTGATCGGTGTCTTCGACGCCCGGCTGTGCCAGCCCCTGGCCGAGGTCCTGCAGGCGCTGGGCGCGGAGCACGCCATGATCGTGCACGCCGGGGATGGCCTGGACGAGATTTCCATCGCCGCGCCGACGCAGGTGACCGAGCTGCGTTCAGGGGAGATATCTTCCTATCGCATCGAACCCGGCGATTTCGGCCTGCAGCAGCGCAGCCTCGACGGCCTGGCGGTCAGCGGCGCGCCGGCCTCCGCGGAGTTGATCCGCGCCGCGCTGCGCGGCGCCGATGGCGAGGCGGCGGGCAAGGCCGCCGACATGCTCGCCCTCAACGGCGGCGCCACCATCTACGTCAGCGGCGTCACCGCCACGCTGGCGCAGGGTGTGACCCTGGCCGAAGACGTGCTGGCCAGCGGGCAGGCCGCGGAAAAGCTCTCGGCCTTTATCGACTTCACGCAACTCATGCGTGAGCAGGACTGAAGCCGTGGCCGGTTCCGCCCCGACCATCCTGCGCCGCATCCTGGCGCGCAAGGCCGAGGAAGTGGCGCAGCGCCGTGCGCGGGTCGCGTCCGCGGAGCTGGAGGCGCGCGCCACGGAAATGCCCGCGCCGCGCGGTTTCTATCGCGCGCTGGCGCAGCGCGCCGGCGCCGGCGAGGCGGCCGTGATTGCCGAGGTGAAAAAGGCGTCGCCCAGCAAGGGGGTGATCCGTGAGGACTTCGTCCCCGCGCAGATTGCCGCCAGTTACCAGGCCGGGGGCGCCGCCTGCCTGTCGGTCCTCACCGATGTCGATTTCTTCCAGGGCGCTGACCGCTACCTGCAGGAGGCGCGCGAGGCCTGTGCGCTGCCGGTGCTGCGCAAGGACTTTACCGTCGATCCCTACCAGGTGATCGAGGCGCGGGCGATAGGCGCCGATGCCGTGCTGCTGATCGTGGCGGCACTGGAAGACGCACAGATGCGTGAACTGGCCGCCGCCGCCGACCACTACGGCCTGGACGTGCTGGTGGAGGTGCACGACCGCGCCGAGCTGGAGCGCGCACTGGACCTGGGACAACCGATGGTCGGTATCAACAACCGCGACCTGCACACGTTCGATACCCGCCTGGACACCACGCTGCAACTGCTGGCGCATATACCCGACGAGCGCCTGGTGATTACCGAGAGCGGCATCCACAGCCGCGAGGATGTCGCGCGCATGCGCGACGCCGGGGTGCATACCTTTCTTGTCGGCGAGGCTTTCATGCGCGCCGCGCAGCCCGGCGAGAGATTGCGCGACCTGTTCTTCTGAACCGGCGTCGTGGTCGCGGCTAGCGGGTGCCGTAAACCACCATCGTTTTACCGGACACCGAGACCAGGCCGTCCTGTTCCAGGTTCTTCAGCACGCGGCCCGCCATCTCGCGTGAGCAGCCGACAATCTTGCCCAGTTCCTGGCGCGTGATCTTGATCTGCATGCCGTCGGGGTGGGTCATGGCGTCCGGTTGCTTACACAGGTCCAGCAGTGTGTGCGCGATGCGCCCGGAGACGTCGACGAAGGCCAGGTCGGAGAGTTTGCGCGTGGTCTGGCGCAGGCGGGTGCCGAGCTGGCGCGCTACCGCGAACAGTATGTCGGGAAACTGGCCGCGGATCTGGTGGAAGCGCTCGTAGGAGATTTCCGCCACCTCGCACTGGGTCTTGGCGACTACCATGGCGCTGCGCGTGGCCTGTTCATTGTCGAACAGGCCCATCTCGCCGACGAAGTCCCCGGGATTGAGGTAGGCGACCACGAGCATGTGTCCAGGGTCGGTTTCATCTTCGACCTGCACCGACACGGATCCGTCGAGAATCAGGTACAGGGAGTCGCTGGTTTCGCCCTGCTTGAGTAACGGGGTCTTGGCCTTGTAGTCCTTGCGCTGGCAGTGGCGCAGGAAATTCTCAACGTTCGGGATCGTCTGGACAAGTTGCGGCTTGAGCAAGAGTCTGCCCTCCATTTGTTGTGTTATTTGCGCGAAATTCTAACCCGTGGTCCGGGTAAGTAAAATGTAACTTGTTATGCTAAGCTGCACCGCCTTTTTCGTGGCAAAACGGGAATATTTGCATGAAATCGACGGTGAAATGGCTCGATGGAGCCGTATTCGTCGGTGAATCCGGCAGCGGGCACAGTGTGGTCATGGACGGCCCGGAAGATCTTGGCGGGCGCAATCTCGGCCCCAGACCCATGGAAATGCTCCTGCTCGGCACCGGCGGCTGCTCCATCTACGATGTGTTGAGTATGCTGAAGAAATCGCGGCAGCAGGTTGTGGACTGCCGTGTCGAGATCGAGGCCGAGCGTGCAGACGAGGTGCCCGCGGTGTTCACGCGCATCAACCTGCACTTCGTGGTCAGCGGCGTGGGCCTGAAGGAAAATCATGTGCGGCGGGCGGTGGAACTGTCCGCGGAGAAATACTGCTCGGCGTCCATCATGCTCGGCGCCGCGGGTGTCGAGATCAGTCACAGCTACGAGATCGTCGACAGCCAGGCGTAATCCGCGGCCGCGTCAAATGCGGTAGCTGCTGCTTGTCATCAGCCTCGATACCGCACTCATCACATCCTTGACCGCCCGCGGGAATTCGCTGCCACCGGCCTCGAGGGCGTTCTCGCCGTGGCGCTGTTCGTCTTCGAGCATCTGTTGCAGGATCAGGCGCGAGCGGCGGTCGTCCTCGGGCAGGTCCTTGAGATGCTCGCGCAGGTGCGCGCAGACGCGCTCCTCGGTCGCCGCGACGAAACCGAGACTGACCTTGTCGCCAATCGCGCCGGCCACGGCTCCCAGTGCAAAGGACAGGCCGTACCACGCGGGATTGAGATAACTGGTGTGACTGTCCAGTTCCTGTAGCCGTTGTTCGCACCACACCAGGTGGTCGACCTCTTCGCGCGCGGCCTTGTGCATGTCATCGCGCACGTGCTCCAGGCGCGCGGTGAGCGCCTGGCCCTGGTACAGCGCCTGGGCGCAGACCTCGCCGGTGTGGTTGACGCGCATGAGTCCGGCCACGTGCCGGCGCTCCTGTTCGGGCAGCGCGGCATCGCTGTGCCCCTCGGCGGGCGAGGGCCGGCTGGCGCGATTGCCGCGGTCGGTCACGGTGCGCATGACCGAGTCGACCTCGACGATGAGTTTGTCCAGCAGTGACAGTCGTCGACCCATGACCAGGATTCCCGTTTACCAGCGCTAAGTGTAGCGCGCGATGGCGCGCCAACCAATGTCGCGGCGCAGGGTCATACCGTCCCAGGAGATGCGGTCGGCCGCCGCGTAGCAGGTGTCCCTGGCCGCGGCGATATCCTCGCCCAGTGCGGTGACACACAGCACCCGGCCGCCGTTGGTCACCACCTGCCCGTCGCGTAGCGCGGTGCCGGCGTGAAAGACCTTGGTCGTCGCCGAGTCGGCGCCGTCCAGCCCGCTGATGGGCGCGCCCTTGTCGTAGCTGCCGGGGTAGCCGCCGGCGGCCAGCACCACGCCGATGGCGCAGCGCGGATCCCAGTCGGCGCTGGCGCTGTCCAGCCGGCCGTCCAGCGCGGCCTGGCACAGGGCCACGAGGTCGCTGTTAAGGCGCAGCATGATGGGCTGGGTCTCCGGGTCGCCGAACCGGCAGTTGTACTCGATGACTTTCGGCTGGCCCTCGCTGTCGATCATCAGGCCGGCGTAGAGAAAGCCGGTGTAGTCGTTGCCCTCGGCGGCCATGCCGGCGACGGTGGGCAGGATGACCTGCTCCATGATGCGCGCATGGACCGCGTCGTCGACCACCGGCGCGGGCGAGTAGGCGCCCATGCCGCCGGTGTTGGGTCCGGTATCGCCTTCGCCGATGCGCTTGTGATCCTGGCTCGTGGCCATGGGCAGTACGTTGCGGCCGTCGGCCAGCACGATGAAGCTGGCTTCCTCGCCGTCGAGAAACTCCTCGATGACTACACGCGCCCCGGCGTCGCCGAAGGCGTTGCCCGCGAGCATGTCGGTAACGGCCGCCTCGGCCTGCTCGAGGGTCTCGGCGACGATCACCCCCTTGCCCGCGGCGAGGCCGTCCGCCTTGATGACGATGGGCGCGCCGCGCTCGCGCAGGTAGGCCAGTGCCGGTTCCAGTTCGGTGAAGTTGGCGTAGGCCGCGGTGGGAATGCCGTGGCGTTGCAGGAAGTCCTTGGTGAAGGCCTTGGAGCCCTCCAGTTGCGCGGCGCCCTGGCTCGGTCCGAAGCAGCGCAATCCGCGCGCCTGGAAAAAGTCGACGATGCCGCCGACCAGCGGCGCCTCGGGCCCGACGATGCTCAGGCCGACATCGTTGGCCGCGGCGAAGTCCGCCAGCGCGGCGAAGTCCATCACGTCGATGGCGACGTTGCTCAGTCCCGCCTCCCGCTCGGTGCCGGCGTTACCGGGTGCGACGAATACCGTCCCGACCTGCGCCGACTGCGCCGCTTTCCAGGCCAGCGCGTGCTCGCGCCCGCCGCCGCCGATGACAAGAATGTTCACGCTTCGCTCCTCGTCCGTTCCAACTGTCATCCCCGCGCAAGCGGGGGTCCATTAGTATCGCCGTTACCCGCCGTACTACCCGTCACCCGTCGTACTACCCGTCACCCCCGCGGAAGCGGGGGTCCACTAGTGCCGCCCGTCCCTCGCCATACCGCCCGTCACCCGCCGCACTACCCGTCACCCCCGCGCAAGCGGGGGTCCACTAGTGCCGCCCGTCACT